>WNGK01011094.1_pt1 | contig 15591 bp, 19 predicted proteins | sample 5400601 | NCBI WGS metagenome assembly WNGK01 (sample SAMN13153376, study PRJNA577476) | soil metagenome | isolation source: 60 cm soil or saprolite under Garry oak tree replicate 1 | place: USA:California | collected 2016-06-15
AAATGGCCTCGGCGGAGACTGCCGCATCCCTGGCAACTACTGCCCGTGGATCAACGGCGGGGACCCGGCCACGTCCCACCCGCTGGCGCTGACCGTCAACTCCAGCAGCAAGCACCCGCACAACGTGCTGCGGGTCAACGCGGAGAACACCAGCGGCGCGGTGGTGCAGGACTACCAGCAGTTCACCACGGCGATAGGCCCCGCTTTCTGAGGCCAGTCCGCGATTTGACGGCAGCGGCATCCCCGTGTGCAAACGGGGATGCCGCTGCCGTTTCCGGATACCAGCCAGGTGCTGGTAGACAAGCTGGATGCGCCGACTCGCCGAGATCGCTCCAGGAGTCCTTGCCGCCACCAGCGAGTGCTACCGCACGATAACGACGGTCGTAATCGATCGCGACCGCGACCACGGCCGGTGCCTCGTCATCGACCCGGCGGTCACGGTCCGCGAGGTGACCGCCCTGGCCGCCGAGTTCGCTGCCACTTTTTTCGGATTAACGGAATAGCCCGCCGCCAGTGACCTCGCTGAAGCTGGCTCCCCGCCGGGGGTGATGGCCGGCCGGTGCCCCAGCGGCGGGCCGCCCGCAGGCAACGCAGGCACCAGCCCGTGAAATCGCTGCCGCATGGCGCGACCCGGCGGTCCACCTGGCCTGGGGCGAGGGGATCGATCTGCCGTAACGCTAGCTACCGCCGCACCGGGCGCCGGCGAAGCACGGCAAGCAGGCAAACCGGGGCGAGCGCGAGCGCCGCCAGCGCCCAGGCCAGACCGAAGCGCTCGGCCAGGAACCCGGCGGCCACCGGGCCGATGCCGCCGGCCAGGCCGGCCGCGCTGGTCAGGGTCACCGCGACGCCGCTCTGGCCGGGCAGGCTGCGGTAAAGGCTGGCCTGCAGCACCGGATACCAGGGTGCCGTGGCGATGCTCAGCCCGGCCAGCACGACCAGCTTCGGCCAGAACCCGGGCACCAGCAGGAAGCCGGGGTACAGCAAGGCCGCGGCGGCGGCACTCGCCGCCAGCACCCGGTGCCCGGCCATCCGCTCAAGCACGCGGACCAGCGCGGCATCCCCGGCCAGCCCGGCGGTCAGCCGGACGGCCACGCCGAGCGCCGCCTCGGCCGGCGTGGCGTGCGCCACGTCGACGAGATAGACCGCCAGGAAGCCGGTCAGCACGTCAAGCAGCAGGTCAGAAACCTGGAGCAGGACGAGCCAACGGGCGACGCCGTCGCGCCGGAGGGCACGGCGCACCCGCCGCACGGCGCCGGCCCGGTCACGGTCGCCGGGCGCCGCGGTGCCCGCCGGCTCGCCGGTGCCGTCGCCGGCCGTCGCCGCCAGCGGGCGCGGGCCGCGGCGGGCCACGCCGAGCCAGGCCGCCGCGGCGCAGCCTGCCAGCACGAGATAGGCCGCTCGCCAGCCGCCTCCGCTGGCCAGGACGGCGATAAGCAGCACCGGGCCGGCCACCGCGCCCGCCGAGCCGGCCAGGTTCCAGCGCGCCATGTGCTGTTCCTGCCGGGCCGGGTCGGCGTCCATCAGGCCGGACTGGGTCAGGCTGACGAACGCCCCGGAGGCCGGGAAGAAGGTCACGAAGGCGATCAGCAGCGCGGCGAACGAGTGCGCCGTGGCAGCGGCCACCAGCGATGCGATGAAGACAACCCCGCCGGCCAGGACCGCTATCCGCTGTCGCCTGCCATGCCCGGCCAGCACTCCGACCGGGAGTTCAAGCAGGCTTCCGAGCAGCAGCGGAACGGAGGCGAGCAAGCCGATCTGCGCGTAGCTCAGCGCCAGGTCGTGCCGGATGAGCGGGAACGCCGCGCCCTTGGTGCCATCGACGAGTTCATCGACAAGCTCGACAGCGAGCGCCGCCGCGAGCATCGAGGCTCCGGCCAGCGCGGACCTGGAGCCTGTTTTCATGCGTGTCACGTGTCGTCCTTCCATGTCTCACCGGCCAGGTCAGACAGGAGGGGCGGCCCGCGTGCCGCAGGGTCAGGTCACGGTCAAGGGAATCCCATGGCGCTGATGTTACGGGGCAGAGCAGGCGGCGGGCTACCGGGTATCAGGTCCTGATCATCACAGACAGCCAGCCGAGCGCGGCGCCGTAGGCGAGCTCGAAACTGGCAGCCCCGCGGGCAGCTAGTCGGCTAGGCGGTTGCCCGCGGGTCTGTCGTCGCTGGCGGCCGAGCTGCGGAGGTGGCTGCGGAAGTCCGAGAGCGGGCCTAGGTGGTGCAGTTTGTCCGGGTTGATGACGGAGCGGACCGCCTGCACGACGCCGTCGGCGATGTCCAGGCAGAGCACGCTGACCAGCAGCCCGCTGGAGTCGTAGAACATCGCGCCCGGCTGCCCGTTGATCTCCGCCCGGCGCAGCGTGACGCCAAGCTCGCGGACCTGCCCGCTGAGGCTCGCAACCAGCCGCCGGACGTTGTCGCGGCCGATGATCGGGCGCGGCCACGACGGGCGCGTCTCGCCGCTGTCGCCATAGACGACGACGTCGGCGGCCAGCAGGTCGACGAGGCCTGACATGTCGCCCTCGCCCATGGCGGCGAAGAACCGTGCGGCAAGCTCGTCACGCTCCCGGCGCGACGCCTCGAACCGCGGCTTGTGCGCCACGACATGCTGCCGCGCCCGCCGGGCAAGCTGCCGGCAGTTGTCCTCGCTCTTGCCGACAATGCCGGCGATCTCGCTGTAGCCGTAGTCGAACACGTCATGCAGCAGGAACACGGCCCGCTCGGTCGGGCTGAGCCGTTCTAGCAGCAGCAGGAACGCCATGGACAGGGAATCGGCATCCTCCGCGTGCGCGGCCGGATCCGGCGCCGCAGGCCCAGGCGCCGCCGGGTCCGTCAGCACCGGCTCGGGCAGCCACGGGCCGACGTAGGCCTCGCGGCGGCTGCGCGCCGACCGCAGCTGGTCGATGCTCAGCCGGGTAGTGACCGAGGACAGGAACGCCTTCGGCGACTCGACGGCTCTGTCCTCGGCCACTACCCGGTGGTAGCGCAGGAACGCCTCCTGGACGATGTCCTCGGCGTCCGCGACGCTGCCCAGCATCCGGTAGGCGATCGAGAACATCAGCGGTCGCAGGTCCTCGAATGCCTCGGTGACGCTCACCGGGCCGAGCGTACCGATCCCTCGCCTGCCTGGTCAGGCTCGGCCAGCCCGGCGGCGGCCTGCCGGAAGCCCTGCCGCCAGCTCGCCCAGGCCGGCGTCCAGTCCAGCTCCGCCTTCGCCTTGGCGTTGGACGAACCGCGGATCTTGGTCAGCATCGACACGCCGACCTGGCCGGCTGCCAGCCAGGCCAGCCACGCCGGCACCTGCATCGGCGGCTTGGCGCCGACCACTTCCGCCAGGTATGGCAGCCAGTCGGCCACCTTCGCCGGCTCGTCGTCGACGATGTTGTAGACGCCGCGGCTGCCATGATCGAGCGCGGCAACGGTAGCGGCGGCGGCGTCGTCGACATGGATGAAAGACCAGACCCCCGCGCCGTCCCCGGCCACAGGTATCTTGCGCTTGCGGATCAGCCCGAAGAACTCATCCGACGCCCCAGGCCCGTAGAACGAGCCGTAGCGCAGCACTACCCCCTGCACCGGCGACGCGTCAAGCACCGCCGTCTCCAGGTACCTGATCGCCTGCAATGTCTGGCGCTGTGCAGCCGGCGGGTCCGGGTCCAGCGGGTCCTCTTCCGTCTTGACCAGTCCGCCGGAGCGGATGTTCGGCCAGCCGGTGAAGCTCTGCGCGATGAACCGTCGCGCCCCGGCTGCGTTAGCGGCTGCCAGCAGGTGATCGGTGCCTTCGGTGCGCAGGCGGTTGGTGACCTCGAACAGCCGGTCGAAGTTGCGCAGGCTCGTCGCCGGGCCAATCTGGGTCATCTGGTGGATTACCACCTCGGGCCCGGCGCGCCCCACCGCTTCGCCGACGGCTATCGCATCAAGCCCGTCCACGATCACCGGCTCCGCGCCAAGCGCACGAAGGCGGTCGGTCTTGCCCGGGTTGCGGGTCGTGGCCACGACCTGATGGCCGGCGGCGACTAGCCGGGGCACCAGCCGCTGCCCGATTACGCCGGTCGCTCCGGCGACGAACACTCGCATGACGACTCCTCTGCACGATCGTGTCGATGTGGTCGCCCTCTGAGACGTAATGCCCAGGCCGCCCGTGACACCCGGCGGCAGGAACTATCGTCCGCTGACGATCAGTCCCGCGCTGCTAGCCGGCCGGCGCCAGCGACGGTGACGTGGCTGGGACTCCACTGTTGTTCTTACCGCAGCAGAGTGCCAGCCACGTTGTTCGATCCGGGCAACGGCCCGGTCCGCCCGGATGTGACCGGCGCCGGACCATCCGTTAAAAATCCTGAGTGATTAGCTGCGGGTTCTGGCGAGCGGGCTGTCGGCGATGGCCCTGGTCATGCAGACTTCGCCCATGGGTGCCGACTTCTATGGACTCCTGTCGTGCGGGGACTGCGGTGTCCCTGCCGGGCAGGCACCGCGCCAGGCATGCAGCGGACAAGCATTTCCATGCCTGCTAGGGGCGCGGAAAGTCAGGATCCGGCGGGCATGACGAAAGCAGGTCGCGGTGGCTGACCAGGCTGACGTCCGGCGCATCGCATTGTCCTTGCCAGGGACCATCGAGGGGGAGGACCGGTTCGCCTTCTCCGTGCACAACCGGGGCAAGGAGAAGGGCTTCGCCTGGGCCTGGATGGAGCGCGTCACGCCCAAGAAGCCCAGGGTGCCGAGAGCTGACGTGCTGGCGATCCGGGTCGCCGGGCAGCAGGACAAGGAGATGCTGCTCGCCGCCGATGCGGTGAAGTTCTTTACCGAGCCGCACTACAACGGGTTCCCCGCGGTTCTCGTCCGGCTGCCTGCGATCGGCGTCGACGAGCTTGCCGAGCTGATCACGGATGCCTGGCGCTGCCAGGCGCCCCGGGCGCTGGTGGAGTCCTTCGAGCAGCACCAGGCCCGCTGACCTGCGCCGGGCGCAGCCACCCCGCTGCCTGCCCGAGCAGCCATGTCGCGATGCCGGGCGGCGATAGCGCCCGGTGACGCGGAGCGCGGGCTGCGCGGTTGCCATCGGCGGCGAGGCAGGATGTTCCCGGCATGCAGGTCGGTGACAAGCAGCACGTGCCCGCCCGCGGTGGCCGGCAGCGTCCGGAACAGCTCCATGCCTGCCCGCGCGATACCGGGATCGAGTCGCTGCGCCGCGCGGGATGCTTGCTGGTCGAATCTATCCGCCCACCGATCGCACATAGCCTGCAGCGACGGGAAACGCATGGCCGGCCGGCGGCGCGCGCCATAGCCGTCGCAGCAGCGTGCATACGACCGCATCCTGCTCCGGTTCGGGAACCTGGCGCAGCGGCGTCCCCGGCATGCACCGCTCAAGCAGCAGCGCGATGGTGTCATCGAAGACGTCCTCGGCATACACGGCGACCGCGCCGCGGCGGTCCCAGCAGCGCAGGGCGTCCGCCTCGTGCATGGCCTCGGCGTGCAGCCAGCCGGCCTTGAGAACTAGCTGCCGCCCGTCCATGGCGCGTACGGGACCCACCCACGAGCAATCGCCGCCTGGCTGAAACGGGGTTTCCAGGCGCAGTCCCCACTGCCTGGCCAGTCTGCTGAGGATGCCGGGCAGGGCGGCCAGCCAGGCCCGGCGCTCCAGGTTCCGATCTCGATTAACGCTGTCGATCAGGCTGGCCGGAAGCTCCCGGCCGGTCACGTCAGGCACTCGCGGGCGGGTGACCGCGCCGGCAGCGTGCGCAGGCCTCGGCCGTCATGCCGCCCAAGCTCATCGCCACACCGTGCAGGTTGCTCCCCATTCGCGGTTTGCGCAAATGCATTTGCCGTTGCCCGCGGTCATTGAGCGCACGAGCTAAATCCCCGGATCCTGAGCCGCCGCGGGCGGGCTGACGGCAGCTGAGCGCCGGCCACCTGTGCAACAGTCCGGTTCCTGCCGCCTCCCGTAACCGGGGCGCCGCCCGGTATTACCGGTGCCGCATCCACAGGTTCGTCTCGGCATATGTCCCGCAATCTCGCTCGCGGTCGATACCGACGGGATCGAGTGCGTCAGGCACGATGTACTGGCCGGTCTCCGGGAATGCCATCTTCGCCCAGTCCTCCCATTCGGCGACCGTGCCAGTAATGATCATGGAGCGCGGCGCGGGGCTGAGGATGCTCGCGCCGAGGCGCTGGTGGGCGCGGATCCATGGGTCCAGGTGCAGTCCGTCGGCGCGGGCCCAGCGGGCGAAATGCTCCATGGGTGTCAGCGGGTAGCGGCTCTTCAGCGTGGGGCGGACGGGGGCGATCACTCTCTGCAGTCCGGCGGCAGTGGCTCGCTCGCTGAGCGCGGTCAGGGCCTTCCCGGCCAGTCCGCTGGCCCGCCGGCCCAGCCTGACGGCGGCCGCCATGACGCAGAGCGTGTCGGGCGGGATCGATTTCTCGTGGCCGGTCACGGCGCTGATCAGCGCTCCGTCGTAACCGCCAGGAAGGGAGCCGATGGTGCCGTCCCACTGGACCGGGATTCCCCAGCCGCCGGCCGCGACCTCGTCGTCATCGAGCAGGAGCACGTCGTAGTGCGGGAAGTAGGTTTCGACCCGGCCGATGTACTCGTCCGAGATGGGGTCGTGAAAGATGAACTCGGGCCAGAGCGGCCGGAAGGCAGCTCTGGCCTGCTCTTCAAGGTCAGGCCGGGCGGAGTTGGTGACGATCTCTAAGTCACTCATGATGTCATCATGACGCGCCGGGCGCCGAGACTGCCGAACCCATTTCTACTCTGGTCCGCCGCCCGCTTCTGCTCTGACCCGCCGCCCGCGTGCCGGCTTGTCGACCTACGGCCGGCTTGGTCGGCTGGCGGCTTAGGCTTCGAAAGTGCTGACGCAGCCGGAAGGCCTGACCAACGACATGCTGGCGCGCGTGCTCAGCGATGGCTGGGGCCTGACGGTCGCTTCGATCGGCTACTTGGCTGTCGGCTTCGGCAGCCATCATTGGGAGGTAGTCGACGCCGATGCGGTCCGCTGGTTCGTCACAGCCGATGACCTCGACCTCAAGCAGGAGTCCGCGGGCGAACCGGACGCCGCGGCGTTCGGCCGGCTGCGAGCCGCCCTCGCCACGGCGCTGGATCTTCGCGATTGCGGGGCGACCTTCGTCATAGCGCCGGTCCCCACCCGGGCCGGCCAGCCGCTGGCACTGACCAGCCGGCGGATGGGCGTGGCGCTGTACCCGTACGTCGACGGGCAGAGCTTCTCCTGGGGCGATTTCTCGACGCCGGCCCACCGGCGCGGCGTGCTCGACCTCATCGTCGCGCTGCACACGGCGCCAGCCGGGCCGCGTCGGCATGCCACGGCCGAGGATTTCGCCGTTCCGCATCGGGATGAACTCAAGCTGGCCTGCGACCATATCGGCACCGGCTGGGCAAGCGGTCCTTCGGCTCAGGGTCATCTTCGTCAGATGCATAAGGACCCAGGCGGCGGCGCTGCGCCCCAGCGCTTGTACCCCTTGATTGGATGTATGAGTGAACGGAACCAATCGCGGTCGACGGGGCCGTACCAGTCAACAGGGACACCGAGGGCGCGCTGCGGCTCTGCGCCCTCCCTGGCATATGGCTCTGCCCCCGGGGGCATGCCGAAGACCCGGTTTCGGTCCTCTCGGTTACTGGCCACAGGACCACCTCTCCGGGTAGCCGAGCCCGGCATGCTCTCCGGGCAGCCGAGCCCGGCATGCTCTCCGGGCAGCCGAGCCCGGCATGTGCCCCGGCATATGTCAACAGCATGACGTGGCTGTTCTAGGCATACATGAAAGGATGCAACGCGTCCTGCGTCATCTGGCGGAACGAGCATGATCCCGGTGCGGGGATGCTTCGTCCGGCTTCCTTGTCGGGCAGCCAGATCTTCGTAGCCGCAGGCACGTCCTCAGGCCGGAGATCATCACCTACCGACGGGTGAACTCGGTGCGGACGGCCCACGGCCGCGTCGCTTGTAACGGCGGACGGGGCGGGTGAGTAGACGGAGCCAATCGAGGTTGACGGGCCCGGACGAATCGGCGGGGAAGCCCAGGACGCGCTGGCGCCCGGACGGATCAATAGGGAAGCCCGCGGCGCGCTGCCGCTCCTCGCCGCTCCAGGCATACGCGGCCGGTCCCCAGACGCCGAAGACCCGGTTTCGCGCCTCTTTCTCACTGGACACGGGCCCACCTCCAGGTAGCTGGCGCTGCCATCTGCCAGAGGGAAGCTGTCCGGCACGTCGCCCGCACCACCTGACTACAGCATGCGCGGTGTTCGAACACTGCGCAAGGGCGTACGGGCGCGTCTGCAAGAGGGTGCCATCGGAACGACCTGCTCTGGCGCGTCCAGGGCGGTCGCTTCAGTCTCCGAGAAGGGCGTCCAGCGAGCGGGCGATGTTCCCAAGCACCTGGTCAAGGTCGGCGCGGAAGGCGGGGTTGGCCTGCGCGGTCGCGGTAGACCACAGTCCGAATGCGACATCGCGGGTAGCGATGAAGTCATCGAGATGGGCGAGGTCGCCGGACGGCGGCGACCGATGCTGGGGGTAGCCCTCGATGAGCGCCGCACGAAACTGCTCGTAGTCGTTTCGGTGTCTCAGCTCCCACAGCGAAACGGCGATGTCGCAGAGCCAGTAGCCGAATCCGCAGTCGTCGAAATCGATGACCCTGACGTTGTCACGCCAGAACAGCGCATTGTCGAGGTGCAGATCGGCGTGGATGAGGCCGACCTTGTCGGCGCTGTCGCCCAGCTGCATCATCACGCGTCTCATGCGGGCGGCCACCCGGTCAAACCCTGCGCCCGAGGTCATCGGGAATGAGGTCCCAGAAATCTGCCGCTTCGTCGATGCCCCATTGCTGTTCGGGACTGACCCGGCCCACCAGGTCGCCTAGCCGTCCGGCGTCAATGGCACCCACTTGCTCTACCAGGACCCGGGTGGTCTCGCCGAGCAGCGCGATCTCGGGACGGAAAGATGCGGGCCTGGCACTGCGGGATGCTGGCGCGACCAGGATCACCGAGCGCGGCAGCAGCTCGTTAGCCTGGACGATCACTCCATGCCGGCGGCCACGTTGCTCACGCCCTGTTCCGCGCGGAAGACGGAACTCGTGGATGTCACCCCGCAGCACGCATGCTCTCCATGAGGGCTGCGACCTCAAGCATCTCGCGCCGGTCGTCTTCGTCAGCCTCAAGCTCCGCAGCCTCAGCGGCAAGCGTGGCCCGGCGCCGCAGCCTGGCAGCGCCCTGACCCGGCCATTGCACTTGGAGTTGACCGGTGATCGCCCTGGCTAATGGCACGTTAATGGCACGGCGATCTTGCTGTACTCAGGTCGCAACCCATAGGCAGAACGGGTGTCTGGCAGGGTCGAGGCGGACCCTTACGTGGCGGTCATGTTCGATCGAGCACACGGCGGGCATGGGCCTCGGCATTCTCTTCCTGGCCCGCCCTGGGCCTTATGTCTCAACCGCACGATCCTTCATTGCCGTTTTCCTCCGCCCTTTTCTGACGTTGTCTGACCCAAAGACCCTTGCCTGGATCGACGTGATTTAAAGCCCCAGAATGACAGCTCCTGACGCATGGCCAGTATGCAGAGGTCGAGCTTAGCGTCGATGCCTGGCCAGTCGAATGGGGCCGCGGTGCCAATCATCTCCGTGTCTCTCCTGATTACTTTCCCAGCCCAAGCTGCTCTGAGATGGTCACGACCAAGCTGTCTCGTCCGGTCGACTAGATCATCGTATACAGCACTCACCGTAGATGAGTCTATCTTCAACCAAGCCTTGTAGAATCCCAGCTTGGCCATGACCTCACTTATCCGTTGGGCCAGTTCGGACCGGGCATCGCCGTTGGAGTCAGGACGCCGACGAATTAGGTATGGGAGTTCCTGATATTCCCTGATAGCAGCGAGGGCTTCAGCATACGACTTGCTCTTACGCTCACGACGGTTCGCATACTGGGTGAGAGAGTAGCCAATTAGAGCTACGAGCCCTGCGACGACTGCTGCTAGAAGCGGAATCCAGGCACTTGCATTCATATGCACCCCCTGTAGAGCGACGATTTGAATTCGTTATATATTCCGGATCATGGCGGGCCCCTCGCGCTAGCTGTGGGTCGGTTTGCCACCGGATTACTCGCGGCTCGCGGTCGAGACCTGCAGTCAGAACCCACGGCGCAAAGCACTGGCTCGTTAGCTCGTTATCGCGCCGATCCGCTGATGTACCGATATCCAGCCGCGGGTCCGGCGGCGCCTGACCATCTTCACGACATCGACGGCGGCGGACCCCGCAGCGCCCAGACCTGAGCCCGCGAGGACGCCCAAGGGGCCTGTAAGGCCTGAGGTAGCGAATCCCAGCCCGCTACCGACCATGAATCCAGTGGCGGCCCGGCCGGCTGGACCTGCAATTCCTTCGAGCCGGTCGGCTGCGCCAGCGAGATGGTTCTCGTACGCGTGATGGGCTGCGGCCTCTACGTCTCCGCCTGATGCCTCAGCGGCCGCCTCGTCCTCGACCTCCCGCAGGACGGCCCTGAACCGCGCGATGTTCGGCTCGCGGCGCAGGTCGGCAATGGCCCCCCACGGCAACTCTCCGACCTGCGGAAACAGTACGGGAACAACGTAGCCGCGAGCGCACCACTGGCCATCATCTCTGAATCGCTGTGCGACGACCTGGAGGTGAACCGGGTCGATGGCCACGGCTGCCCCCGATGCCGCAGCGATCACGAGATCGCGGTTAGCGCTGTCGATTATCGTGTTCCGGACATGGCGGACAGGAATGGCCTCTTCCAGCGCGCTGTTGCGCTGGTCGGTCCACCTCCACCGATCAGCGAGTCGTCCAGCCTCACCGCTGGGAGCTGGCGGCTTCACGAAGTCGACCCAGTGTGTGTCCGGCGGCAGCTCGGCAGCGAATGGCTGAAGCGTGGCATCCCAGCAGACGGTTGTATCCGACTGAATGGCGACCTGTGCTGTCTCGGCAGGAACGCCAGGAGTGTGCTCGCTACCCATGAGCCAAAGAAACTGCTGCTGCTCGGCTAGGTGCCTCTCGCGGGGCGTCTGCCACCGGGCCGGACGCTGGTCGGTCATGGGCTCCACGATGCTGCCGCGCCGTTCGGCCCAGCCTGCATGTGCAGTATGCCCGCCTCCAGGTAAAGCCGATCGTAGAAGACGCTCGCGTACTTCAGCCGCCTGCGCATGGCCGCGATCGGCCTGCCGGTGAGGAGGGTGTTGGCGTTCGACCGGAGAGGGACAAACAGAGCCGACTCGTCTTCGGGCACGCCACCGAGCGTAGGGGTGAACGGAGCCTGGCGGGTAGCCGATCGCGCCTGGGTGGAGGCGCGGCCGTTCCTGGCCCGCAGCGGTGCGGCAGGCCGAACGCGTGTGGTCCTCGTGCCTATCAGCCTGCGTGCACGGGCGGCGGGCAGTATGCTCCCGTTGGTCTCGGAGCTAACCGGACTGCCAGCCTGAAAAGCGGAAGGTCGGCGGTTCGACCCCGCCCCTGACCACCACCGTTTTAAGGCGCTGGGCTGGGAAGATACGCAGCAGCGCACTCGGTATCCGAGTCCTTGATTGACCGTGTCACCCCGTCTCTAACCGAGATTCGCTGCCCGGTGTCGCACGCGGGATCGCACGCCGAGCTGTCCAGCGAGCATCTGATCCAGCGTAATCCGGGCTCGTTGGTGTCAGCTACGGGTGTCACTGGCCCGACGAGTCAGAGTCTCGGACTGTGTGAAACGGCTTGCAGAATTGGCATCATCTTGGACATAGATGGTGACGGTGCGCCCGCGGCGCACTCTCTTGCCCTTAGCTGGACTCTGGTCAACGACGACTCCCTCCGCCGTCGCGGGGTGATCATTTAGCCAAATGAGTTTGACCCGAAGATCGGCATCGGCGAGAGTACTGCGAGCCAGGCCTCCCGGCAGGCCATGCAGATCGGGCACGGTGGGCCGCCGAGGGGGCCGAGAGCGGCCGGGACCGCGATCGAGCCTGAGCAACTCAAAGATTCCGCGGAGGAACGCTTCGACCAGCCACATGTCCGCATCCCCTTGTTTGCCAGCGAGAGAACCCGCGCCGAGCGGGCCTTCGGCGGGTCAGTCAGGACCGCGCGGCGTTCTCTCACAGGTTAGACGCTTGAGAGCCGAGATCGGGTGACCGCTTCAGCGGCATTTGAGCTTGGGACGATGCCCTCAATTCCGTCTTGCTAGTTCCCTGCCATCTTCCTCATCGCCGCCAAGTCCTTGTGAGCGGTCGGCGGGTCAATGGTCGGCGTTAGCCGATCGCGTGCGACGGCCCGGAAGGGCCGCCATTGACGCGGTGACCGCGAGCTGGACAATTGCGGGCGAGGAACATGGCTGCGTGCTGTACCTGATCTGCGCGACGTGTGAGCCGCCTTGATCTGAAGGCTGAGCCCGCCGCTGACGCCGGGCCAGCGGTGCCGCGCAGCGGCGCCGCCTTGATGCGCTCATCGGCGAGCTCGACCAGGAGCTCGCCCGCACCGGCATCCGCGGCAACCCTGACCCGGGCAAGAAGGACGGCGCCCGGCGTCACCGCTCGACCCGGCGCCGCCAGGACGCTCCCGACCTGCCACGGCGGAAGATCGACGCGCGCACCACCGGGAAGGTGTATGTCAGCCCGGACGGCAAGACGTTCCGGCCGTCGATGTTCCTCACCCTCACCTGCGACAGCTACGGCAAAGTCACCGCAGACGGCACACCCGTCGACCCGGACTCCTACGACTATCGGCGGGCCGCCAGGGACGCGCTGCACTTCGCGGCGCTGTTCGACAGGTTCATCCAGAACCTGCGCCGGTTCCTCGGCTACGACCTGCAATACTTCGCCAGCATCGAGCCGCAGAGACGGCTCGCCCCGCACGTGCACATCGCCCTGCGCGGCACCGTCTCCCGGAACGACCTGCGGCAGGTCATCGCCGCCACATATCACCAGGTGTGGTGGCCGAGCCCGCCCGGCGTTCTTTTCGATGGCGATCGGCTGCCTGTCTGGCACGAGGCATCCGGTAACTACCTCGACCCCGCGACCGGGGAAGTCCTCCCCACCTGGGACCAGGCCCTCGACAACATCGACCCGGACGACCAGCCACTGCACGTGGCCCGGTTTGGGCCGAAGTTCGACGCCAAGGGCGTGCTGGCCGGATCAAAGGACTCCGGCCGCTGCATCCGCTACCTGACCAAGTACCTGACCAAGCACATCTCTGACTGCCACCAGGCCGGTACCGACGCCCAGCGCGGCCACGCCGACAAGCTGATGGAAGCGCTTCGGTATGAGCCCTGCTCGCCTGGCTGCGCGAACTGGCTGCGCTACGGCATCCAGCCCAAAGACGCCAGGGAAGGCATGCGCCCGGGAGCGTGTAGGGGCAAGGCCCACCGCGCCGAGCACCTCGGCTACGCAGGTCGCCGTGTCCTGGTTTCCCGCAAATGGTCCGGCAAGACGCTTGCCGACCACCGCGGCGACCGCAAAGCCTGGCTCCTGGACATCCTCGGCCTCCCGGCCGACGAAGGCCGCTACCGGTGGGAGCCCGTGGCCCCCGGCGATGACGACTTCATGGCCCACAGCCGTAGGCTCCTGCATGTCCTGGCCAACCGCGCCCGATGGCAGACCGCCCTGACCGAGGCCAGGCAAAAAGCCCAGGAGGTTACCGGCAATCTTTCGGCAACCGGGTGGGCTGCGTGATGACCAAGAGAACCGGCGGCCCGGCGGAGCTGCTGCTCACCGTGGATGCCGCAGCCGAGCGCATGAGCACCTCGATTCGCTTCGTTCGCCGCCTTATCGCTGAGCGGCGTATTGAGTTTGTCAAGCTCGGCCGCCATGTGCGGATCAGGGAGTCAGCTCTTGCGGAGTTCATCGAGGCGGGCCGTGTGGAGCCAATCACCGTCGCTGACACCTGGCCCAGGCGAAGAGGTGCGGCCTGATGCCAAACAAGGATGGTCATCGGCGTTTCGGCAACGTCCGTAAGCTTCCGTCCGGCCGTTACCAGATTCGGTATCCAGGGCCAGATGCGCGTATCCGCACTGGCCCGGAGACCTTTGCCCGCGCGAGCGACGCTCGGCGTGCGCTAACGCTGATCGAGGCCGACATGATCGCGGGGGAGTGGGCTGACCCTGACCGCGGCAAGGTCAAGCTCGGCGATTACGCGGCACCCTGGATCGCTCAGCGACCTGGCCTCCGTCCGCGCAGCGTCGATCTTTACCGCTGGCTGCTTCAGCGGTACATCGGCCCTCAGCTTGGCGCGGTGCCTCTCGGGAAGCTTTCCACGCCGATGATCCGAGACTGGCGGGCCGGTCTTCTGAGCGGTGGCGTTTCGGTGTCTATGACGGCCAAGGCATACCGGCTGCTTCGGGCAGTGCTGACGACGGCAGTTGAGGAGGACAAGATCCTGGCGCGTAACCCGTGTCGCATCCGTGGCGCGGGGGAGGAGCACGCGGTAGAGCGGCCGGTACTGACTGTGCGCCAGGTGTTCGAGCTGGCTGACCGTGTAGGCCGACGTCCGGTCGGGAACGTCCGCAAGCTACCGGTTGGCGGCTACCGGCTGCGGTTCGGTCGTCACGGCGTGATGCGGACTGCCCCCGAGGCATACCGAACAAGGGCCGATGCCGAGCGGGCACTGTGGACGATGGCTGAGGACGGTCGTGCGGACTGCGATTATGACCGGAGGTATCGGGCGCTTGTGCTGCTGGCCACCTTCGCGAGCCTGCGCTGGGGCGAAGTCACCGCACTCAAGCGGTGCGATCTTGACCTGGAGTCGAGCCTGGTGCGGGTGCGCGCGGCCTTCTCTGACCGGCGCACGCCGGGCAGTAAGATCACACTCGGGCCGCTGAAGTCCCGCGCCGGTCGCCGGACTGTTGGCATTCCCGAAGCGATCATCCCGGCGCTGCGCGACCATCTGTCCGTGTTCGTAGCTCCAGGCCCTGCATCGCTGGCTTTCGCTGGCGCAAAGGGATCGCCGCTTCGGCGGAGCAACTTCAACAGGATGTCGGGCTGGAGCTACGCGGTCGAGTCGATAGGCGCCCGAGGTCTGCATTTCCATGATCTCCGCCACACTGGAAACTCGTTCGCGGCAGCGAGCGGCCCAGGGATTAAGGATCTGATGGCCCGCATGGGTCACGACAGTGAGCGCGCGGCGATGATCTACCTGCACGAGGCCCGGGGCGCTGACAAGGCTATAACGAGCGCGATCGACGCTCACGTGGATGCTGAGCGCAAGAGGGACGGAGATGACGATGACGGCCTTGCCGGGGCGCTCGTTCCGGCGCGCTAATGGCACATTAATGGCACGGAGGGCCTTCGGCTCCGCTGGCGGTCGGAGTGGTCAGCAGCCGACCCTTGGTTTGACCTGGGCTTTCTGGGTGGAGCGGGCGAAGGGAATCGAACCCTCATGACCAGCTTGGAAGGCTGGGGCTCTACCATTGAGCTACGCCCGCGCAGCGGCTCGGCCGCCACGCCGTAGCGTACCGTCTCCATGTCGCCGAGGTAGCCAGGCCGCGCCCTGTACCCGATGTGGCCGCCAGCGGGCACCTGCCCCGGACCTGCCCGTGCGGCACGCCCGCGGTCGGCCCCGACCGGGTAGGCTTCGGCTGGCTCGACGGGATGTGGCGCAGCTTGGTTAGCGCGCCTGCTTTGGGAGCAGGAGGCC
>WNGK01014792.1_pt1 | contig 15591 bp, 13 predicted proteins | sample 5400601 | NCBI WGS metagenome assembly WNGK01 (sample SAMN13153376, study PRJNA577476) | soil metagenome | isolation source: 60 cm soil or saprolite under Garry oak tree replicate 1 | place: USA:California | collected 2016-06-15
CCGCCTGCTGGCAAGACTGGATGAGCATGGCGTGCGCGATCTCGCTTCAGCGCGGACTTTTCGCGTGATCGATGAGCAGCAAACAGACACGTTTCCGCTAATTCCCGGCTTCTAGCGTTCCCACTGTTGGCGGCTTTCTTCTCAGCAAATTGCGGCCAACAAAGAACGCAACAATCAGCACCGCGAGTCCCAAACCAATCCACGGATAGTATTTGATCAAAATCACTTTCGCTTGCTCGCCGTAACGCGCTGCCAGATACCCCAGGAGCAGATAACGAAAAACGCGCCCGGCGGCGATGGCCAGCGCGAACCGCACCACATTCAGACGCAATACACCGGTGGTAATGACGAAGAGCTTTAAAGGAAACGGCGGCGGCATCAGGCAGGCAACCAACACGGAAAGAACATCGTAGCGGTCGATCAGTTCTCTTACCCGCTTCTGCTTCGCCTCGGAAAATTTAGAGAGCGCGCGGCTACCGGCTCGACGTGAGATGTAATAGAGAATGACGCAGCCGATGGTGGATCCCAGCGTCGCCAAAAAAACATAAAGCAGCATCCAACGCGGATTGGTCGTTGACAAAACAATCAGCAAGGCATCGGCGCTGCTCGGTAACGGCACAAACGTGGAATCAAGCAGACACAATACAAACAGCCCGAGCGAGCCAAAGGTTACCAGATACGCCGACAAGCGCGTCAGAATGTCTCCAAGGCCAAGAAGAAATGATTTCAAGACTTGTTGAATGTCCTTTCTTGATCGCTGCCGTACTAAAGCGTGCTCATATCCGTGCCCTCGTTTGCGCTTGCTTCCAATTCACTTGATTCACTCTTCGCCTGTGCGCTGGCCGCTTTTCCTTCTTTGGCAGCCGCGCGGCCTCGTCCTGACAGTAAGTAGATGAGCAGCACCAGCAGCGCGAGTGCAAAGACGATGCTGATGATCACCAGTCCATTGTCTCGCAAAAATCGCAAGGCGCGTTCGCCATAAAGAACGGCGAGAATCCCTTCCGTGTAATACCTGAGCGAGCGCGCAATCATCACGGTGAGCAAAAACCGCCAGCGCGGATACTCAAGCGTGCCAGCCGTGGCAACGAATATCTTGAAGGGCAATGGCGGCGGCAACACCGCCGGAATCGCGAGTGCCAGAATTCCAAATCGCGCGTAGGCCCGTTCCGCGCGCAGAATGTGCTCGGCCTTGAAGCGCCGGCGCAGCAACGCCTGGCCGCCGCGTCGCATAATCGAATACAGCAGTAAGCAGCCAATTACCGAACCGGCGGCTGCGAAGAGCGGAAAATAGAACACCGCAGAATGATGTCTGATGCAGCGACCCACAACCAGATAGTCGTTGATTTCGGGGAGTGAAAGGAGCGACGAGTCGAGCGCGCCGATCACGACCATTGCCGGCGCGGCAATATACAGAGGCGCGCCGATGACGTAGTGTTGCAGCCAGCGGCTTATCCTTCTTAACCAATCAACCATAAATACAGTGATTAGTGACGAGCGACAAGTGACAAGCAATTACGAACTTGTCGTGCTTCATCATCAGCTACAATTCCCGTAAAAGTCAGGCTTCCGACAAGCTAGCTTACAGTTCCAACTTATCACTTGTCACTATTCACTTGTTACTGTTTGACTGGCGCGAAGATGGGTGGCGAGTCGTAGGTGACGCCGACGGTAACGCCCGATCGCGGACTGAAGTTGCCGATGCCTTTAATGCCGGCGAGATCGAAACGCAGGCCGGTGGCGCGGATTTGCAGGCCGAGGCGCGCCTGCGATTGCGACTCGGTGCCGAGCGGACCGTTGCCCGGGCGCGTATTTCGGCGGCCGTTGATCTCACCGGCCAGACTGAATTGTTTGTTAATGCGAAAAATGCCGGCAGCGCCGTAGGTGAGCATGTCGTTCTGGGTAAACAGCGCCGTGGGCGCAGTAACAATCGCTATGCCGAGATTACCAAAGGTGTTCAGGCGCGCGTCATGACCAAACTTCTTTCCCACCAGAATAGAGCCGTAAGCATTCGTGTTATTCAACCCAAGACCCTTTGCCTGATTCGAGTTTGGCAGTTGCACGCCCACACGGAATCCGAGCGAAGGACCATGCGCCGTTTCATTGCGCAACTTGATCTTGGTCCAGAGCGTGAAGTCGCCGACATCATTCGTCGAGTTGACGCCGGCCGCTAACGAAAGCGGAATCGCTCCCGGTTGTCTGGTGTTGATGCTCAGAAAGTTCTGAGCCACGCCTTCGATTTGAAACTCGATGTTTGGCGCCAGACCGATGTTCACGCCAATCACACCCACCCTTGTCAGATCACCAGTCAGACCAGACACGGGAAACTTTGCGTCCTGCAAAAAATCCAAGCCCCCCTGAATGCGCAAGGTCCCCGGCGGGATGATGTCGACATCTTCGGTAATCAGTGGCCGCTGTTGTGCACGCAAGACAAAGCTCACGCTCAGCACGAAAACGAAAGCTAAACAGGCACGACTGGAGTGCGTAAGCGAATGACGTTTGTCTTCCATTGAAGATTACGGGTTTCCAGCTTTCTCAACCGAAAGCGCCACCTTCCAACGTTGCGTGATTGTAATGTCTCGCTGCTGGGACGTCAACAGGCTTCTGAACAGATCCGTAAGGCCTCTTCGTGATCCGGAAAGAATCAAAATACCGCGTCGCCTTTTCTGCCGATACGTCATCGTCCTCTAATCTCGAGATAATGAACTGGAGCACATAGACCAGCCTGTCCGATACAGAACCCGAAGCGGTAGCGACGGGATGCTGCCACTCAACGTGAGTTTGCGATCCGGTCGCTACCCCGACGCGTCGGCATTAACCTACTTGACTCACCGCACGTGTCATGGAAAGAGTTCGCTTAAGCGCCGCAGGCCCTTCAAAAACACTATTCGAGCGCCAGGTGAGTCAAGTAATTTATTGCCGACGCGTCGGGGTTCTGTAACGTGGCTCCTTTGGGAATGAGAGAGATTCAAACTGACCCACTACCCTCTCTGTGCTAGTATCTGCCTTTGCAATCCAATCTTTGAAGAGGTTCCGCTTCATGAAGCTTCACATCTTCGTCTGCCTGATGGCTGCCTGTTTTCTGTGTTCGATGGAGACAAGGCCGCGCATAGTGTCCGGTCAACAACCTGTCGCCGCCCAATCAAGTTCGATCCAAATCGCAGGTTTGCAAGACCGGGTTACGATCCGCCGCGACGAGCGCGGCATTCCCTACATCCAGGCGAACAACGATCACGATCTCTATTTCGCGCAGGGCTATGTCACCGCGAGTGATCGTCTGTGGCAGATGGACTTGTTTCGCCGTAATGCCCGCGGTGAGTTGGCCGAGATACTGGGTAACGCAGTCGTAGAGGAAGACAAGCGCCATCGCACTTTCGGATTCGCACAGGAGGCTGAAGCCGAGGCTGCGCAGGCTTCAGCACCGGCGCGCGCTTTGCTCGAGGCTTATGCCAACGGCGTTAATGCCTACATCTCCTCGCTCGACCCGAAAAATCTGCCGCCTGAATTTCAACTGCTTCAATACAAGCCGCGGCCGTGGACGCCGGCCGATTCGCTCGTCATTGTCAAAAACTTTTTCGAAGCGCTGTCGTCAACGTGGCGGCTCGACGTCACGCGCGAAGCACTTTCCGATCTACCGGCCGACAAGCGCGCCGGGATGCTGCCTGAAACCTCGCCGCTTGACGTTGTCGTTGTGGGCAAAGACGCAAAGACTACGGCAGCTACGCCTCTGTCACGGCCCCACTTGAGCACGTCAGAATCGGCAGCCTTGCTGCGCGTTCTGGCCGCGGATCAGCAGACGGAATCGCGTTCTTTGGCGCGTATGGGCTTGTATGCCGAAGGCCTTGCGGCAAGTAACAACTGGGTCGTCAGCGGCAAGCATACCGCCTCCGGCAAACCCTTGCTCGCTAATGACCCGCATCTCGCGTCTTCCGCGCCTTCGATCTGGTACATGATCCATCTAACTGCACCGGGCGTTCGCGTCGCGGGCGTGACTGCGGCCGGACTTCCCGGCGTTGTTATCGGCCACAACGATCACATTGCCTGGGGTTTTACGAACGTTGGTCCGGACGTCCAGGATCTCTACCTGGAGAAATTTGATCCGAATAATCCACGGCGCTACCAGACGCCGGCGGGCTGGCAAGATGCCGAGATCCGTCACGAAGAGATCAGGGTACGCAAAGGCTTTACCGATACCGCGACAGACACCGTAACACTTGACATAACAGTCACGCGACATGGCCCAATCATTCTGGAGAAGGACGGCCGGCGCTATGCGCTGCGTTGGACTGCGCTCGATCCGAAAATCAACAAGAGTGATGGCTTCTACGCCCAGAACCGCGCGCGTAACTGGAAAGAATTCGTCGAGGCCTTGAAGGGCTACACTGGACCGACCCAAAACATGGTCTACGCGGACATCGATGGGCATATCGGCTACTACGCAGCGGGAATTGTGCCGATTAGAAAATCGGGCGACGGCAGCGTTCCCTACGATGGTTCAACCGACGCGGGCGAGTGGGTAAGCTACATCCCATTCGACAAGTTACCGCAGCTCGCCGATCCGCCTTCGGGAATTATCGTCACCGCAAATCAACGCGTCGTGGGCCCTGATTATCCATACTTCCTGACGCATTCATGGGCGCAGCCCTATCGGGCGCATCGAATCTTTGAGCTGCTGAATCAAAAACAGAAGTTGACCACCGACGATTTTCGCGCGATTCAGGGCGACACTTACAGTATTGCCGGCGGTACCTTCGCGCGCGCAGTGGCAAAACTTTTGCAGGATCAGTTGACATCACCGGACGATGACAAGCTGCGAGCGACGCTCGCTGATTTTGCCGCTTGGGACGGTCGTCTCAAAACCGACTCGCCGGTTGCGCCCGTCGTGGCCCAGATGCGCATGGCTTTCCGTAACCGAATCATTAATGCGGCAATCGGCGAAGAGCGCGCTAAAATTTACCTCTGGGCCAATTTTGATACCACTCTCGATCGCCTCATCACGGAGCAACCGAAAGACTGGCTGCCAAAAGAGTTCAAGAGTTACGCCGACCTGCTGCGCGCTTGTTATGCAGACGCTCGCCAGGCGCTGACAAAGAGCATGGGCGCCGACGAGTCAAAGTGGATCTGGGGCAACATGGTTAAGGCGCGCTTTCCTCATCCACTGGCTGTAGCACCTTTGGTCGGTTTGCAGTTCGCGATTGCGCCGTTTCCGCAGGACGGAACTCCATTTCTCCTGGGAGCGAGCGTCAACGTCGGCGCGAACGTCTCAATGCGCTTGATTGCCGATCCGGGCGATTGGGACCAGTCGCAGCAGGGCATCACGCTGGGCGAGTCGGGCATTCCCAACAGCCCACACTGGAACGATCAACTCGCTGACTGGCGGGCCGTGACTCCCCGTGCGCTTCCTTTCACCGAGGCCGCGATTGCGAAAGCGACAAAGCAGACCCTAATGCTGGACCCGGCCAAGTAGATCGACTGTTCGCTGGGAGCAGCGCCTGGTTTCGCGTCCGGGGGAAGCGTTAGCAGTGAGTCGCAAAAGTCAAAACTTACGCTCCTCACGGAGCGTCTGCAGACAGGATGTCTGCGCTCCCAGCGAAAGCTGGCGCGTTTTCTGCGCAATTGAAGTGCCTGCCACTGTCCGCAGCCGCGTGATGGAACACATCGCTCGTCTGCGAGACTCAGTGCCAGATGCTCACGCAAGCTGGAGCCGAGACCAGAGTGTTCACCTCACGCTCAAGTTTCTCGGCGCGATACCTCAACCCCGAGTCGAGAATCTGTCGTTGGCGGCTGGTCGCGCAGTTGAAGGGCTTTCGTCATTCAATCTAGTGGTTGAAAGAACCGGTGTCTTTCCAGACGATGGCCCACCGCGTGTCTTGTGGATCGGCGTGAGCGATCCGTCCAGCAGGCTCAGCGAGCTGTACGAGCGTCTTGAAGAGGAATGCGCCAAGAAAAGTTTTCCCAAAGACGTACGGCCATTCCATCCGCACCTTACGCTGGCGCGACTGCGCAAGCCGCAAGGCACGCGCGCGCTTGCGTCCGCACACAAAGAGATGCCGTTTGAGCCGATCGAGATCTCGGTTGCCGAGTTGCTTGTTATTCGCAGTGAATTAAGCAGCGAGGGATCGAAGTACACGGTGATTTCAAGGCATGTGCTGGGAGCGCAGCCATCTTGCCTGCAGTGAGCGCGAAGCGCGAAAAACGTTAGCGTGCTGCGCACCCTCTGCAGACAAGATGTCTGCGCTCCCGGCGCTCCCGGCGTCACTTCTGCAACTGGCGGGGCTGCACTGGTGGAGCATTGTCGTCTGAATGCTTCGTGCCGGCTTCAGCAAACACTTCCTTGATCGCCCCGACACTCGACAACAACGCAGAGGTTTCCATCGGCATGAAGATCACCTTCGCATTATTTGTCCGCGTCATCTCTTTCAAGCTTTCGATGTAACGCGTAGTAATCAAATACTGCGCGGGATTGCCGTGTTCCTGCATGGCCTGGGCCACCAGCGCAATCGCCTGAGCCTCAGCTTCCGCCTGGCGCAAACGAGCCTGGGCCAGGCCCTCGGCCGACAAGATGTTCGATTGCTTATCGCCTTCCGCGCGGGTGACGGCCGCCTGCTTCTCACCTTCGGCGCGGGTGATAGCCGCCTGCCGATCGCCTTCCGCCTGGATCACCAGCGCTCGACGATTCCGCTCGGAGGTCATCTGCTTCTCCATCGTGATGCGCACGTCTTCAGGCGGGTTGATGTTTTTCACGTCAACGCGCGTGACCTTGACGCCCCACTTATCCGTCGCTTCGTCAAGAATGATACGCAGTTTGGAATTTATTTGATCGCGCTGCGAAAGCGTATGATCCAAGTCCATGTCACCCATTACCGCGCGCATGCCCGTGATCGTCAGCTGCACTATGCCGCCTACGAGATCGTTCATCTCGTAGACCGCCTTGACCGGATCGGTGATCTGCCAATAGACAACTGAATCGACGTGGATGGTAACGTTATCGCGCGTGATTACAGGCTGCGGCGGCAGGTCGATGTACTGCTCGCGCAAATCGATGGAGGTCAAGCCCGGTCGGGTGTTGGTCCAGTAAACCGCGCGCGGTCGATCCAAAAAAGGAACCAGCAGATTCAAGCCGCTGCTGGCAACTTTATCAAAGCGACCAAGCCGCTCGACCAGCATCACGGTAGCCTGCGGCACGATTCTGATCGTCTTTGCGGCTACGACCAACAACACGATCCCGATGAAGAAAAAGAAGAAAAGCGTAAGCGCGGTAGTGAGCGGTTCCATTACTACCTCCTTGAGTTTCGAAGTGCCAAACGGGCCGCAACTAAGAACTGTGCAGGCGAACTATATCGGATCGCAGGCGTGTCCGACAAACTTTAGTTTGTCGTTACCTGGTTCGCAAAGGCAGCCGCAGCCCGCAAGTCAAAACGTTCCAGCGAGCAGCGCTTAGCAACAGTCGGACGACAAACTAAAGGAAGCTCTGATCAAAGTACCGCGAAGCGGTAACAACCTCCAGCCCAGGGTTGCCGCCGCGGCTACCCTGGGTTTCCAATTTCAACGCGCCTCAACCCCGATGGGGTTGCGCCCCTTTACACTCCTCTTCCCAACGTAGCCGCCCAGCGGCAACGTTGGGCTGGAGGTCGTTACCGCTTCGCGGTATAAAACTCTTCATCACCCTGACTTCAATGCTAAATCACTATCATCCCGCCTGATCAGACGTTCTTAAAACCTGTCGCACGGCGGCTGCCAGCCCCCAAGCGCTTCTTCCACTATTAGCGCGGCGGCGAGCACTGCCTCTTCATCGCCGGGCCGTCCAGCAATCTGCACTCCGATCGGCAAGCCTTCGGTTGAATGGCCGGCAGGAATGCTCACTGAGGGCAGATCGAATACATTGAACGCCTGCGATGAAAGCGCGAAACGTGCTGAACGTTCGTTCATTTACTGTGACTTTGTGCGCGTCATGCTCAAAAGCAGGCGTCGCCCCGACTGGAGCAAGAAGCAGCCGCTTAGTGTCCATCCATTCGACCAACGTCGCGCGCAAGAGATCGCGCTCCATCCAATCTGCAATGTACTCGTCCAGTGTTGGCGCCGGCTTTTCATCGGCAGTTGCGAGCCGCCAACGCACAAATGCGCCGGCTGTGTCCTCATGTCCAGAGTACAACTCGCGCAGTAGCACCACAGAAGCTCGCGCAAACAACTTGAGCCACAAATCATGCCCGCGTTCGATGCCGGGCGGGCGATGTTCCTCTGTAGCCAGTCCAGCGTCAGCTAAAGCGCGCGCGGCGGCCTGGACCGCGTGATGCGTTTCTTCAGTGACTGGCACAACTCCATCATCCGCGTACCACGCAACGCGCCAGCCACGCATGACGGCTCGATTATACAGCGCCCGTATCGCACCGAATGACTGCGGTACCCCCAAACCAATTAGCGCGCTGAAGAGCAGGTGAAGGTCTTCAACGCGACGGGCCATTGGACCGACCACGGAGCCAAGCGAGTATGGCCCAGTGCTCGACGGAAACTCTCCGGAGTCAGGAACGCGTCCGGTGGTTGGCTTCAAACCCGCAATCCCGCAGAAGTGGGCAGGAATGCGAATCGAACCGGCGAGATCGGTGCCCAATCCTCCAGGTGACATGCACGCGGCGATCGCCGCGGCTTCACCTCCGCTCGATCCGCCCGGCGTGCGCGATGGGTCATGAGGATTGTTGGTGCGACCAAAGACGGGATTGTCGGCAGTGTAGTCCATCGCCATCTCAGCCGTGTTCGTCTTGCCCAGAATGATCGCGCCTGCTGCTTTCAGACGCGCAACCGCTCCCGCATCTTTGTCGGGAACGTAGTTTTCGCGCAACGCCGTGCCACTGGTCGTTCGCAGCCCCGCGGTGGCGATCGTGTCTTTGATTGTGATGGGAACTCCGTGCAGGGCACCCAGATCATCGCCACGAATCACGGCGGCTTCTGCTTCCCTGGCCCGGTCGATTGCATCTGGGGCGAGCGTTACAATGGCGTTCAGCGACGGATTTAGACCTTCAACGCGGCGCAGGTGAGTCTCGACAATTTCGATCGGCGAAACCTCACGCCGGCGAATAAGTTCGGCAAGATTAGTTGCTGAATGTGATATCAGGTCAGACATTTGAGTTGCAAGTCGAGTTTCGCATCCTATCGCGAGCGCCCCGGCGCGACTAGCGAGTACTGATGCGGTTTCAATTGAACGCGATCTCACTCACACCTGGCTTCAGCCAGGTGACCAGCGCGGGTTATCCTATCTTACCGTTTTCATCGGCTTACATTGTAAGCCGATGAAAACCGGCAGACCATGTTGGGTTGCTAATCGCCTCGCTGAAGCGAGGCGTGACTGAGATTCACATTCCATCAATGGTGACTAGTGTTTGGCTTTTCGAATCGTTCCAAATATAATTCAAAATGCTCTGAGCAATCTTATTTCCAACCCGCCTGATAGAAGACTCGTGTTAAAGGTCTTACGCAGAATGGAAGGAGTGCGTGCTTGTCGATTCATCTGAGCCGGACGTTTGTCCTGCGAAAGTTGCATCAGCTATCCGGCATTGTCCCGCTCGGTTTCTTTTTACTCGAACATTTCTACACGAATTCGAAGGCGCTCCACGGCGCAGCCGAATTCAATACCGCCGTTAAGGACCTGCAATCGATTCCTTACATCCTGCTGGTGGAAACCGGCGGAATCTTTATACCGCTCATCTATCACGCCGTCTACGGTTTGGTGATCACGGTCGAGGCGCGGCCCAACAATTTGAACTATCCTTATCCGCGCAACTGGTTCTATCTGATCCAACGCGTCACCGGTGTCATTTTATTCTTCTTCATCACATTTCACGTTCTCAATTTCAGATTCGGAATGATTCCCGGACTCAACAACATTTCCGTCGCCCGCAATCCCGATAAAGCGTTCGGTGTCGTCGCCGGCGAGTTTAGCATTCTGCCGATATTTATGATTTATGTCATTGGAATCACATCAACAGTCTGGCACCTCGCGAACGGCATCTGGCTATTCATGGTCGATTGGGGAATCACGATCGGCGAACGCGCGCAACGTCTGACCGGTTACGCCTGTATTGGATTTGGCGTTGTCTTGTTGCTGGTGGGCATCAATGCGGCGGTGGCATTCATTCGTCCGGGTGGACTGTTAGGAGGAATCCAGCGATGAAGATCGCTGAAGCCGGCCACTGTGTCGATCTGTTTTCGGTCGTCCCGGTAAAGCGTTCGCATTCCGTTTGCGCTCAAGGCGGCATCAATGGCGCGGTGAACACCAAAGGTGAAGGCGATTCGACGTGGGAGCATTTTGACGACACGGTGTACGGAGGCGATTTCCTGGCGAACCAGCCACCGGCCAAAGCGATGTGCGAGATGGCGCCGGCGATCATCTACCTGTTCGATCGCATGGGTGTTCCCTTCTCGAGGACGAAAGAAGGTCTGCTCGACTTTCGTCGTTTTGGCGGCACAAAGCATCACCGCACCGCATTCGCCGGTGCCTCGACGGGACAACAACTTCTGTATGCGCTCGACGAACAGGTGCGGCGTCATGAAGTCGCGGGCAAAGTCAAAAAGTACGAGCACTGGGAGATGTTGTCGCTGGTGCTCGACGACCATCAGGTCTGTCGGGGTCTGATTGCGATGGATCTCCAATCGCTCGAATTAAAGGCCTTTCCTGCGGACGCGGTGATCATCGCCACTGGTGGTCCGGGGCTGATATTCGGCAAGTCAACCAACTCGATGGTCTGCACCGGCAGCGCGGTTTCTGCTTGTTATCAGCAGGGCGCGAAATACGCCAATGGCGAATTCATTCAGGTCCATCCGACTTCGATTCCCGGTGAAGACAAGCTGAGGCTGATGTCCGAATCAGCCCGCGGCGAAGGCGGCCGCGTGTGGGTGCCGCGCGCAAAAGGCGACAAGCGATCGCCGTCTTCCATTTCCGAAGCGGAGCGCTGGTATTTTCTGGAAGAAAAGTATCCGGCGTACGGCAATCTCGTGCCGCGCGACATCGCGACGCGCGAAATCTTTCAAGTTTGTCTCGACGGCTTTGGCGTGGGCGGAGAGAATCAGGTTTTTCTCGACTTGTCGCACATTCCGGCGGAGACGCTCGATCGCAAGCTCGGCGCTATCCTGGAAATCTACGAGATGTTTGTCGGCGACGACCCGCGACATGTGCCGATGCGCATCTTTCCCGGCGTGCATTATTCGATGGGCGGCTTGTGGGTCGATTTAAATCAGCGCACGAACATTCCGGGACTGCTGGCCGCCGGTGAATGCGATTACTCAATTCACGGCGCGAACCGACTCGGCGCAAATTCACTGGTAAGCTGTGTTTATGGAGGTTTCATCGCCGCGCCTGCTGCGGTTGAGTACGCGAAGAACGTCGAGCGCAACGGCGCAGATGGCTCGCGAGTCTACGAGCAGGAATTGAAACACCAGGAAGAGATCAACGACGCGCTGATCAAGCAGAGCGGCAAAGAGAACCAGTACATCCTGCATCAGGAGATGGGCAAATGGATGACGGACAACGTGACCGTCGTGCGCTACAACGAGAAGCTGAAAGCAACCGATAACAAGCTGCTGGAGCTGATGGATCGCTACCAGCGCATCTCGATCAACGATTCAAATCTCTGGGCTACGATGGCCCTGCCGCATGCTCGTCATCTTGATAATATGCTTGAGCTGGCGCGCGTGATCACGCTGGGTGCGCTCAACCGTAACGAATCGCGCGGCGCGCATTACAAACCTGATTTTCCCGAGCGCAACGATGAAAACTTTTTGAAGACGACGATCGCGGAGTATTCAGGTGAAGGGCCGGTCCTTTCTTATGATCCGGTGGATATTTCGCTGATCAAGCCGCGGCGGCGCGATTACGCACACGCGAAGAAATAGAAAAGTTGCCACAGAGGCACAGAGACACAGAGCAATGCAAGAGAACAAGATGGTAACGAGCGCTTCCGGTTTTCTGCCTACTGCCTACTGCCTGCTGCCTACTGGTTTTCCATCTCTGTGTCTCTGTGCCTCTGTGGCTAATTAAGTTATGGCAAAAGTTCCACCGAAAAGCGTTGAGATCCACATCCGCCGCCGGGCCAATCCCGACTCGCCGCAGTATTGGGAACGCTTTGAGATTCCTTATCGCCCCAATCTCAACATCATCTCTTGCCTGATGGAGATTCAGAAGAATCCCGTCACCAAGGAAGGCAATGTCATCAATGGACGCGTACGTCAATCATGCTCGGCGCTCGTCGATCAATTCGACCAGCCGATCAAGCTCGAGCCGATGTCGAAGTTTCCCAACGTTCGCGATCTCGTGGTCGATCGTTCGCAGATGTTCGATCACCTGAAGCGCGTTCATGCGTGGATCGAGCTTGACGGCACGTACGATCTGGGTCCGGCTCCACGAATGGATAACGATGACGTGCAGGAACGTTATGCCTATTCCCGCTGCATGACCTGCGGCTGTTGTTTGGAAGCTTGCCCGCAATACGACGAGGATCATTACATCGGCCCGCAGGCAATCGCGCAGGTGCGTCTATTCAATCTGCATCCCACCGGCAAGATGAACCGCGATGAACGCATCGAGGCGCTGATGGGCGACGACGGCATTACCAACTGCGGCAACGCGCAAAACTGCGTCAAAGCCTGCCCGATGAACATCCCGCTCACCAAAGCCATCTACGAAGAAAACCGCGAGACAGTGATTCACGGACTGTTTGGTTGGTTGAAACGATAAGGCATGCGCGACTAGGCACATTTTCGCACCCGGCCGCTGCTCCCGCGGGTTAGCGTGAAGTTGCCAACAATCTCGTCAGAACCGGACAGCGCCACAGTCAGCTTCATCGTATCGCCGTCGACTGAGCCCCGGTACGTCGCAGGCTTTCCGGTCAGGTCATCATCCTTACGAACCGGACCTGGACGCTCCCGCACGTGCAGGCCCTTGACTACAAAATTTCCCCGACCATCAGGAACAATCTTTTCCGTGATGCTGCCGTGGGCGCAGTCGTAGTTGATCTCAGCGCCGTTGTCGGTGACGTTCATCGAGATGTGATCGCCGCCCCAGGTGCCCTTGAGGTCAGTGGTGTTTTGCCTGGTACTGTTATTGCTCATGGATTGATTGTCGCTACGCGCGGCGTTAAGGTTTGCTTTCGTCGACTTGCACGAAGAACCCTGCCATAAGATCATCGTCGCCAATGGCAAACAAAAAACTGCGCCAAGCGATTCTCTCTTAATCATGATGTTAGTTCCCCCTGGTCGAAAGAACGGCGCAGCAAACAATTCTTGCTTCTAAATGCCGAGCACGTTGACCAGTTCCTGCACGGCGGCGGCACTCTTCTGCAAAGCGATGCGTTCCTCCGCAGTCAGATTGATTTCGATGATCTGCTCCAGGCCGCGCGCACCGAGTTTGCACGGGACACCAACGTAAAGACCGTTGACGCCGTACTCGCCTTCGAGATAGGCCGCGCACGGCAGAATCTTCTTCTTGTCTTTGAGAATGGATTCCGTCATCTCAACGGCTGCCGCGGAGGGTGCGTAATAAGCCGAACCAGTTTTGAGCAGCGAGACGATCTCGGCGCCACCGTTGGCGGTGCGTTTGACGATCGCGTCGATCTGATCTTTCGGCAACAACTCGGTGATCGGAATTCCGGCGCAGGTCGAAAAGCGCGGCAGCGGCACCATCGTGTCGCCGTGCCCGCCGAGCACAAACGCCGTTACGTTCTCGACCGAAACATTCAACGCTTCCGCGAGGAAGCAGCGCATGCGCGCGGAATCCAAAACGCCGGCCATGCCGATCACGCGATGCTTGGGGAAGCCTGATCGGCGCAGCGCCACCTGGCACATCGCGTCGAGCGGATTCGAAACGATGATCAGAATCGATTCGGGGGAGCGTCTGACGACTTCGTCAACTACTTTGGAAACAATGTCCGCATTTGTCTTCAAAAGATCATCGCGGCTCATGCCCGGCTTGCGCGGCAGACCCGCAGTGATGATCACAATGTCGGAATTCTCCGTCCCGTCGTAAGTGTTCTGCCCCGTGAGGCGAACGTCGTAACCTTCGATCGGCGCGGCCTCCGCCAGATCAAGCGACTTGCCCTGCGGCACGCCCTCGACTATGTCGACCAGCACCACGTCGCCGAGTTCTTTTGCGGCGAGCCAATGCGCCGCTGTCGCGCCAACGTTGCCTGCGCCTACCACTGTGATCTTCTTTCGCGCACCCATGATTTTCGTCCTTTCAGCGGGCAGGAAAAGGTGACGGAAACGATCCTTTTCCTGCGATTTATCTTCTAAGAATGCTAGGATTTGAAAGACCGCGAGTGTATATGCGCCCTCCCGAGGGTGTCAAGAAACCGAAACTCAGCTGTTGTCGGTTAAGTGTTTCTATGGGTTTCCTCGATTGGCTTAGGAATCTTGGTGGCGGACCAAAGGCGCGCGAAGCGTCAGCAAATTCGCTTGCTGACGGCGACAACGAAGCCCATCTCGATCCGTTCAATCCCTTTCCAGAACCCGTCACCATCGAGATCCGCGACTTCATTGATCTCCACACCATTGCACCACGCGATGTCAAACGCGTCGTCGAGGAATATCTGCTCGAAGCCCGCCGCGCGGGCTTTCGCAGCGTGCGCATCATTCACGGCAAGGGCATCGGCGTCCAACGCGAGATGGTCAGATCAATTCTGGCTCGTACATCGTTTGTCGAAGCGTGGACTGACGCTCCACCGGATGGCGGAGGATTGGGCGCGACGATCGTGAGGCTCGACTGAGACTTGAGACTTGTGGCTCACTGCCCGCATTCCGCATTGGTATGCGTGACAAAAGCTGAAAAGCGGTGCTGGTATTCAGCCGACGTGATGAACGCGCAGACCATGCCGCGATAGTTGTTTGGTTCGCGATTGTTCAATACGTTCAGCCAGAAATCGTAGCCGCCCGGATCCAGATCGCGCCGCAGATAACCAAAGTACTCCATTAAGACGAATGCGGGGTTGTACTCTCGGGTCCTGAACTCCGGTATCTCGATCACGTCGCGCAACACCTGGGCGTGAGTCTTGGGAGTGTTTAGCAGCGCATCGATTTCCTGCTGCCGCTCGGCTGCATACGGAAACAGTTGGGCCGTGTCGAACAGCCGATTAACAAAGTCGCTGGCCCCCATCGTTGGTGGATAGATTTGTTTGAAGGCGCTTCGCTGCACCCAGCCATCTGCAAACGCCTGCTTGCTCGATTCAAGGTTGGGTCCTCCCACGACCTGCCCGCGATCAGCAGTGTACTCGCCGAAAAGTGGTAGGCGTCCGTACGAAGCTTTGTAAATCCGGTAAAGGAAATAGCCGGAGTCTTGAAACTCTGGCTCGACGATAAAGGCCGCCGACACGTCAATACGATGATTCAGAATGCAACTGGCGTCGGCGCCGCAATCAGTAATGCGGCTGGTCCAATAGGCCTGACCACCCGGGTCAGGCTCTCGACCCAAAAAATCAAGATACTGTTGCCGCACAAAGGAACTCGGATCGTCGATATCAACAGGAGGTGAGGGCGTCGGTGTTGGTGTCGGTGTGGGCGTCGGTGTCGGTATCGGTGTCGGCGTTGGTGTCGGTGTTGGCGTTGGCGTCGGTG
>WNGK01003702.1_pt1 | contig 15590 bp, 21 predicted proteins | sample 5400601 | NCBI WGS metagenome assembly WNGK01 (sample SAMN13153376, study PRJNA577476) | soil metagenome | isolation source: 60 cm soil or saprolite under Garry oak tree replicate 1 | place: USA:California | collected 2016-06-15
CGGGTGGCCATGGTCACCCTGGGGTTCGAACGAGGCACGGCCTTCGCCTCGGAGATCCTCCGCTCGCGGCGCCTGCTGGCGAACCTGGCCCTCGAGGCGCCGAACGAGGATCCCGGCGTCCAACGGGAGCTGGGCCGGCTGGCCGCGGACCTCGACGCCCTGTGGCACCTGACCAAGAGGACCGTCACGCGATCCGAACGAGCCGGCGTCCCGGGCACGCTGGGATCGGTGGTGAAGCTCGCCTACAGCGAGGCCAGGCACCGCATGGGGGACCTGGCCGTGCGGATCCTCGGGCCCCAGGCTATGTCGCTGGACGACGCACACGTGCGGGGCTGGCTCCACGCCATGTCGATCTCGATCGCCGCGGGGACCTCCCAGATCCAGCGGAACATCGTGGCCGAACGCATCCTGGGCCTCCCCAAGGAACCGGCCGCCCCGTGAACTTCGACCTGTCGCCCGAGGAAGCCGCGCTCCAGGAGGGGATCCGGCGGCTCTGTCGCGGCGTGGCCCCGCTGGATCGGCTGCGGTCGCTGGAGGGCCGGGTCGATCGCGACCTGTGGCGAGCGCTGGGCGATGCGGGCGTGTTCAGCCTGCGGCTGCCCGAACCCGAGGGGGCCGGGCTGGGCGCGGCCCAGGCCGTGCTGGTGTTCGAGGAGCTGGGCCGCGCTGTGGTGCCGGGGCCGCTGATCGGCTCCCACCTGTCGGCCGGGCTGCACGACGGCGCCGCCACCGGAGAGCGTCTGGTGGGGCTGGTTGATCGAACTACCGGGCCCATGGTGGTCGACAACGTCCGGGACCTGGACCTGCTGGTGGCGATCGACGAGGAGGGGCTGTGGGCGATCGATCCGCCGGAGGTGCTGGCTCGCCGGATCGAACGCCCCCTGGATCCTCTGGCGACACCCCACGTGGTCGAGAGCCTGCCGCAGGGCGAGCTCCTGGCTGGGCCGGACGAGGCCGCCCGGTGGAGGCTCGAAGCCGCGGCGCTTGCGTCGGCGCTGCTGCTGGGCGTGGCCACGGAGGTCACCGACATGGCGGTGGCGTACGCGAAGGAGCGCCGCCAGTTCGACCGGCCCATCGGCTCGTTCCAGGCGGTGAAGCACCTCCTGGCCGACATGCTGGTCCGGCAGGAGGTGGCCCGGGCCGCGGTGTACGCGGCCGGTGTTCACCTGGACGGCGAGCAAGCCGGCGAGGCCGAGCGGGCCGTCCACGGCGCGAAGCTCCTCGCGGCGGAGGCCGCGGTGGCGAACGGGAAGTCCGCGGTCCAGGTCCACGGCGGCATGGGCTTCACGTGGGAGGTCGATGTCCACCTGTACCTGAAGCGCGCGGTGGCCCTCGCGTCGGCATTCGGCACCCCCGAGGAGCACGCCGAGGCCCTGGCACGGGGCCTCGATCCGACGGCCAACTCCATCGCTTGACCCTGTGCCGTCCCGGGCGCACAATCGCCACGGCTTCGCACCGAAGGGAGGATTCTCATGGACGAGACGCGCTGGGAGCGCGCCGCGGCGGCGTCCGGCCTCGTGTTCGTCGTCCTTCTGGTTGTGGCATCGTTCCTGCCCGGAACGGGCCCACCGAAGGCCGACGACTCCATCACCAAGGTCCTCGCCTACTTCACCGCCCATCGAGGGGCGGTCCTGTGGGGCGGCTACCTCGGGGGCCTGGCGCTGGTGTTCGCCCTGTGGTTCCTGGGCATCCTGCGGACCTTCCTCATGCGGTTCGAAGGAGGGACCGGCCGGCTGTCGGCGGTGGCGTTCGGGGCCGGGCTGGTCACCGGGGCCATGGCCACAGTGGGCGGCCTCACCGCGAGCGCGCTGGCGTTCAAGGTGGCCGGCTCGGGGAACCACGACGTCGCCAGGGCCCTGTTCGACGTGTCGAGCCTGGTGGGAGGGTCCGCCTCCTTCGGCATCGCCGTGTGGATCGGGGCCACATCCGTGGTGGTGGTGCGGACGGGGGCCCTGCCGAAGTGGTTCGGGCAGGCCGGCCTGGTGATCGCCCTGTTCGAGTTGGTGGCGGGGATGTCCGTCGCCGTCGACAGCGGCCCGCTGGCCACGGGCGGCGCCATCGGCTTCATCGGGTTCCTGCTGTTCCTCCTGTGGGTGCTGGTGGCGAGCGTGCTGATGATGCGGCGACTGGGCGCGACGCGGCCGGCCGCCCCCGTGGCCACGGCGGGCTGATCCCTCGTCATAGCTCCCGTCGTGGCACCGCACCTGTGGTTCTCCCAGGACCGGTGAACACGGGTCCTGGGAACCCTTGACCTTCCGTCGACGAGGCCTTTGGCCGGGATAGACTCCGGCCAGGCACCGATCGAGGAGGAAGCCTTGGCCGAGACGACCATCCTGGTGTGTGATGTCTGCGGCGCGCCCGCGACCGAAAGCGCAGTGCTGGAGGTGGGCGGCCGGCGCCTGCGGAAGGACTACTGCCGGACCCACCTCTCCGAGCTCGTGCGCGGGGCGCGGGCCGTCGGGCGAGGGCGGCCACGAGGGGCCAAGACGGGTACGGCGAAGAGGACCGGCGCGCCCGCTCGGGCCTCTCGATCCAGGCGTCGGGCCAGGGGGACCAGTCCCCGAGCCATCGGCGCCGACGTTGCCGCCGAGGTGACCAAGCTCAAGGGCGCAGGCATGTCCTACCGCCAGATCGGGCAGGCCCTGATGGACCGCGGGATCAAGCCGCCCCGGGCCAAGGCCTGGAACCCGATCGTCCTGGCGCGATTGGTCAAACGCCCGTCGGTCGGCTGAGCCAAGCGCGGAAGCTGAAAGACCGGCGCGCATCGGCGTCCAACCTGCTTGAGCTCGTTCTGAGGAGGCCGCGGATGCTCGAGGCCGGGAGCCTGTGGGAGCTGGCCGAACGACGGGCCGCCCTCACACCCGACGATCCCGCGGCCATCGACGAGCTCGGGGAGAGCTGGTCGTTCGGGCGCCTGAAGAGAGAGGCCGAACGCATCGCTGCGGCCCTGCAAGCGGTGGGTGTCGGCGAGGGCACGGCGGTGTCGTGGCAGCTCCCGACGTGGCTCGAGTCGATGGCGCTGGTGCTGGCCCTGTCGCGCCTGGGTGCCGTGCAGAACCCGATCATCCCGATCTACCGGGACCGAGAGGTCGGGTTCATCGTGCAACAGGCCGGGTCGAACCTGTTGATCGTGCCGCCGGTCTTCCGGGGGTTCGATCACGAATCCATGGCCCGGCAGATCGCGTCGGACAGCGAAGGTCTCGAGGTGCTCGTGGCCGACCGCTCGCTGCCCCGGGCGGACCCTTCGGCGCTGCCTTCGCCGGAGCCCGACGGCCAGGCCGTGCGATGGCTCTTCTACACCTCGGGCACGACGTCGGATCCGAAGGGCGCCAAGCACACGGACCGGACCATCATGGCCGCGGCCATCGGCATGTGTGAGCGGCTCGCCCTCACTCCTGAGGACCGGAGCGCGCTGTGCTTCCCGTTCACCCACGTCGGCGGGATCATCTGGCTGTTCTCGAGCCTGCTGGTCGGGTTCGCCAACGTGATCGACGAGAGCTTCGATCCGTCCAGGACCATCGACCTGCTGCGGCGGGAGGGCGTGACCCTGGCGGGCTCGGGCACGTTCTTCCACATGGCCTACCTGCAGGCGCAACGCGAGAACCCGGATACGAGGCTCTTCCCGAAGGTTCGGGCCTGTCCCGGAGGCGGAGCGCCGAAGCCCCCGCCGCTGCACTACCAGGTCAGAGACGAACTCGGCGGCGTGGGCATCGTCAGCGGCTACGGGCTGACCGAGGCGCCCATCATCACCATGGCCGGCGTCGCCGACACCGACGAGGTCCTGGCGGACACCGAGGGCCGTGCAACCCGAGGAGTGGGCCTGAGGGTGGTCACGCTCGACGGCCGGGTGGCCCAACCCGGCTCCGGCGAGGAGGGCGAGATCCGGGCGAAGGCCCCCCAACTCATGAAGGGCTACGTGGACGAGACGCTGGACGCCGAAGCGTTCGACCAGGACGGCTACTTCCGAACCGGGGACCTGGGCCGGCAGGACGCCGAGGGCAACGTCACCATCACCGGCCGGCTGAAGGACGTCATCATCCGCAAGGGCGAGAACATCAGCGCCAAGGAGATCGAGGACCTCCTGTTCCAGCACGACAAAGTGGCCGACGTCGCCGTGATCGGCCTACCCGACCCCGAGGCCGGCGAGCGGGCCTGCGCTGTGGTGGTTCCGAAGGACGGCGCTGCGGTGACCCTTCAGGATCTGACCGACTTCCTGCGGAGCCGCGACCTGGCCGTGCACAAGCTCCCGGAGCGCCTGGAGACGGTCGATGCGCTGCCAAGGAACCCCGCCGGCAAGGTCCTGAAGAACGACCTTCGGGCTCGGTTCGGCTGAACGTCACCGCTGGCCCTTGTGGCTTGTTGGGATTCACATCGGAGATTCGACTGCAAGCCCGGCCGATGTGGCCGACTGCGCCAGCCGGGCGTCGTACGCGATCATGCCGTTCAGCCGGGGCCCGAACGACAGCGCCGTCGCCAGATGGATCGCGTCGAGACTCCGGAGGTCAGGGGGCTCCAGCGACTGAGCCAGCCGGATGATCGTGTTGTCGATCCGGCGGAGGCCGATGTCGTCGAGGACCCGACCCGCCAAGCGTAGGATCGAAGCGGGCCGGCCCGCCCTGGCGAGGGAACGCACCACCTCGACTTGAGCGAGCACGCTGGAGACGAGGAGCGGGCGGAGCCCAAGTCGCCTCGCCAACGCCGGTGACTCGGCCTCGCGCACGATGAGCTTCACGATGGCCGAGGAATCCAGATAGAGGCGTTCGGGCGTCAAAGTCGCTCTTCGCGGAGCTCCCCGAGTGCCCGGCTCACGTCCTCGGTCACCCGTCCCTTCGGTGGGATGAGGTCGAAGAGGTCGTCCGATGGCTCGGTCAGCAACCCCGAGGCGATGAGATCGGCGAAGTCGAGTGGCTCATGGGAAACGGGCGCGAGAACGGCGACGGCCCGTCCGCGTTCGGTCACCTCCAATGTCTCGCCTCCTCCGACTCTTCGGAGGTAGGTGCTGAGGTTCTGGCGGAGCTCTCGCACGCCGACTCTGGCTCTCACTTCCATGTACACAAGGTAGCACATGGAGACACGGCGGTCTGCCGGAGCGTCACTGCATCGAAAAGGGCCCCTCGCCCAGCTGGTCCCGAATCGGTTCGAACTCCGGCATCAGGAGGTGGCGACGCAGCCAGTTGCCACCGTCGACGACAAGGGTGGCGCCGGTGACGTAGCTCGCGTACGGGCCGGCCAGGAAGGTCACCGCCCAGGCCAGCTCCCTCGGCAGGCCGACCCGTAGCGCCGGGACCCTGGCGCCTTCGTCTGCCCCGCGGCCGGGAACGGCGCTGATCTGCGCGGGTTGGTCCGCGTGGGGGAACAGTCCGGGCACCACCTCGTTCACCCGGATGCCGTACGGCGCCCATTCGACGGCGAGCGTCCTGGTCAGGCTCTGCACGCCTGCCTTCGCCGCAGCCGAGTGGACGAACCCCGGGCCGCCCGCCCACGCATAGGACGCCCCGATGTTCACGATGCTCCCGGGTGTCCCGGACGCGATGTGCCTGCGACCGAACTCTCGCGAGCAGAAGAAGGTCCCGTCCAGGACGATCTGCGTGACCGCCCGCCACCCGTTCGGGCTGAGGTCCTCGGCGGGGACGGGGAAGTTTCCGGCCGCGTCGTTCACCAGGACCCGGGGCAGGCCCTGGGCCCTTTCGACAGCGTCGAACGCCGCCGCGACCTGCTGGGGGTCCCGAACATCGCATGCCGCGGAGAACGCCCGCCCACCGGCGGCCTCCACCGCCTCGACGCCGGCGGCGAGGTGCTCGGCCCCACGGCTCACGATGGCCACCGCCGCGCCGAGCCGGGCGAGCTCCACTGCGATGGCCTTGCCCAGCCCGGTACCCCCGCCGGTGACCATGGCCACAGCGCCTTCGAAGGTGCCCCGAGGGAGGGCGGTCGAGCCCTCAGGGGGCGGCCCGGGGAGTCCGGTCACGGGGCGCGATCCTTTCGGTAAGGGTTCGGCCGGAGCCTAACAAGGGCAGAGGCCGGAGCGCGTTGACGGTGAGGACGAGAAACGCGATGCTCAGCCCGAAGAAGGCCGTCGACACTCCGTCAGCTTCGCCGCCCTGCCGCCGACCAGGCAACCGGCGCCGCGGCGGGAGGGGACCCGGGCTACCGATGGAACGCCTGAGCGGGCTGGACGCCTCGTCCCTCTCCCTCGATACCCCCACCCCGCGCATGGACGTGTGCACGGTGCTCGTGCTCGGGCTGGACCACGTGTTCGACGGAGCTGCGCTGGACGTGACGGTGCTGAGCTCCCTCCACCAGTTGCGCTGGGGGCCCATCGCCGGGCGCGAGGCCATGCCCGAGCTGTGGGCGCCGGCGGCATCGGAGCCGGACGCACCGGCCGAGCTGCGCAAGGCCGCCGACCGGGTCGCCGCGTAGCGAAGGTGGCTCGGCCGCCAGAGTTCGACGAGCTTCGCCGGAAGGTTCGGAACTGGGGCCGGTGGGGGGAGGACGACGAGCTCGGCACGCTGAACCTGATCACCGACGAGGTGGTCCGGCGCGGCGCGGCCTCCGTGCGGACCGGAAAGCGGTTCAGCCTGGCGGTCCCTCTGTCCGAGGACGGGCCGCAGACGGGCGCCATCGAGGGCCGGGTCAACCCCCAGCGCACGATGGTCGCTGTGAACCGGCCCCTCGGGCGGGCCGGCCCCGACTTCAGCGACGACGCGGTGACCATGGGCCTGCAGGCCGCCACCCACTGGGATGCCCTGGCCCACGTGAGCTTCGAGGGCCGCATCTACAACGGCTTCCCCGCGTCGGCCGTTGACGAGACGGGCGCGACGAGATGCGGCATCGACCACGTTCGCACGCTGGCCGGCGTGGGGGTGCTCCTGGATGTGGCCCGGGCGCATGGCCTGGAGCGTCTGGACCATGGCCACGCCATCGGGCGGGAGGACCTCGACGAATCCGAACGCTCCGCGGGCATCACGGTCGAACCCGGCGACATCGTGCTGGTTCGAACCGGCCAGATGCGCCTCCTCAGGGAAGGCGACCGCAGGCGCTACGCGCACCCCTCCCCCGGCCTCGGGATGGAGTCGGCGTTGTGGTTCCGTGAGCGCGACGTGGCCGCGGTGGCCACCGACAATCTCACCCTCGAGGTCTATCCACCCGAACGCGACGACTGTCCGTTCCCGCTGCACATCCTGCACCTGGTCGACATGGGCCTGACGCAGGGCCAGAACTGGGATCTCGAGGCGCTGGCCGAGGACTGTGCCGCCGACGGCCGGTTCGAGTTCCTCCTGGAGGCCTCTCCCGAGCCGTTCGTCCGAGGTCTGGGGAGCCCGGTGAATCCCGTGGCGATCAAGTGAGCGACGAGCCGGCGAGCGCTCGGCCGGACCCCGGCGGGCCGCTCGCCGTCTTCGAGGGGTGGTTTGCCACCGCCGGGAAGTTCGCCGCGGTGACCACGGCGATCCTGTATGGGGTGCTCCGACAGGCCAATGCGTTCTTCTACGCGCCCCTCGGGGTGAAGCCGGAGGAGGTCGGCCTGGGCCGGGCGGACATCCTGGCGCAGTCGGTGACCGGCCTCGTGATCGTCCTGGCCGAGACGCTGGTCCTCGGGGTGGTGATCCTCGGGGTCGGGTATTTCTACGGGCTCCTGTTCCGGGGCCCCAGGCGCGGGGCCGGAGGGCGGCGGGGCGTCCCGGAGCGTGCGCCGGGCGAACCCCCCGGTGCGGCCCCGCGTGGCCGGACCTCGCTCGACCGCATCAGGTCCTGGGGTTGGTTCGGATCCCTCATCGGGGCCCTGGCCGCGGTCGGACTCGTCTCCCCCTTCGTGCCGGCCGCCGTCACCGACCCGCTGTTCACCGTCATCACCATGGGCCTCGTCATCGGGGCGGTGGTCTCGAAGGTGCGGGCCGACCTCATGGCGGGACGGGTCCACCGCCTCCGGCGAACGGCTGCGGTCCTGTTCGCCGTGGCCACGGTGTTCGTGCTGGCCATCGTGTCCCTCCAGGGGTGGCTGGACGGCCGGGCGGTCCGCGACGGCCAGGTTCGGCACGCCGTGTTCGGAGGCGGCGCCGAGCTGCAGCTCTCCTCGTGGGGCGCGGACGCGGCCACGGTCACCTGGATCGGCGGCGGGGCGTCACCGCCCGAGCTGGCCGGTCCGACCTGCTTCCTCTACCTCGGGCGCGCCGATGGCGTCGTGGTGCTGTTCGATCCCCGAACCCGCCGCAGCATCAGGGTCCCCGGCGGGGACGTCGTGGTCTCGGTCGACACCACCGTCGCGAACGGCCAGATCGCCTGTCGGTGAGCTGGTCGTTGGCGCGGGTCGAGGGCAGCCCGACCTATCTGGCATCCAAGCGCGCGCGGGCTGAGGTCTGCCGCCGCCCGGCCGGCTGGGTTCCTCTCCATCGCCATCCGCGACCGGATGCAGGCGCCCGTTTGACGGGCCCGGAGGTACCAGCGGAGCATTCACCCGCCGTGGATGAGCTCGAGCTCCAGCCAGGACAGGCCCAGGCGCTGGGACCGGAGCTGCTGAACCTGGGCGTCAGCCGGGATGACATGGCAACCGGACAGATGGCCTTCGAGGCCGGGCACCGAGCCGAATGGAAGATCCGGTAGCCCGAGATGCCCACCATCGCCATGCGGTTCGACCTGCGGGCTCCGGAATGGGCGGCCACGCGACACCCCGATCTCTACGGCGCCTGCCTCGACCAGTGCTCCTGGGCCGAAGAGCACGGCGCGGCCGACATCGTCGTTCTCTCCGAGCACCATGGCACCGACGACGGCTACCTGGCGTCGCCGCTCATCCTGGCCGCGGCCATCGCGGGCCGAACCCACCGCATCCCCATCAACATCGCCGCGCTCATCCTGCCCCTACACGATCCGATCCGGCTGGCCGAACACCTGGCCACGGCCGACCTGGTGAGCCGGGGCCGGGTCAGCGTCGTGGCGGGTTCGGGCTACAAGACGCAGGACCTCGAGATGGCCGGGGTGGACCGGCAACAGCGGGGTGCCCTCCTCGAGGAATGCCTGGAGACCATGCGGCAGGCCTGGACCGGCCAGCCGTTCGAGTACCGGGGCCGAACGTCGACGGTCACCCCAAGGCCGTACACACAGCCCCACCCGATGATCCTCCTCGGCGGGTCCAGCGGACCCGCGGCCCGGCGGGCCGCCAGGCTCCGCCTCGGATTCCTTCCCGCGGTGGCCGACGAGGGGCTCCAGCGCGCGTACCTGGAGGAGGCCGCCGCCACGGGATTCGGCCAGCCCTTCTGCCTCATGCCCCACGGAGCGAACTACGTGTTCGTCTCCGCCGATCCCGAGCGCGCGTGGGCCCAGGTCGAGCCGTACGCCTGGTACGACGCGCAGACCTACCGTTCGTGGCAGACCCCCGGCACGCGTTCGGAGGTGACCTCGCGCGCCACGTCCCCCGCGGAGCTCCGGGAGGAGGGCATCTACCGGGTGCTCACCCCCGACCAGTGCGTCGAGCTGGCCGACGAGCTGGGCCCGGCCGGCACCATCGTGTTGCACCCGCTGCTGTGCGGCCTCCCACTCGAACTGTCGTGGGAGTCGCTGGAGCTGTTTCGAACGGACGTCCTTCCCCGCATCCGTCCAACGTGACCGAGAGGAGACGTGGATGACCCACCCGAACGTCGACAGGATCCGGCAGTCGTTCGAGGCCTACGGCCAGACCGACCGGGGCAACGTGCGGGACGCGTTCACCGAGGACGTGGTGTTCCATGTGGCCGGGCGCAACCCGTACTCGGGCACGTATCGGGGAAGGCAGGAGGTGTTCGAGATGTTCGGCCGGCGCAACGACGCGGCCGGCGGCTCCATGAAGCTGACGGTGCATTCGGTGGTGGCGGACGACGAGCACGCGGTGGCGCTGCTGGAGGTCGAAGCCGAACGCGACGGCAGGGCGTATTCGTGGCGAACCGCCGGCATCTACCACATGCGGGACGGCCAGATCGCCGAGGCGTGGGGGTTCAACGAGGACCAGTACGCCGTCGACGAGTTCTGGTCCTGACGGACGCCGCGAGCGCCGGCGCCGACCGATGCCCATCGAGCTGGCCGAGCTGGTCCGGCCCGACCACACCGCGCTGGTCACCCAGGAGTGCCAGAACGGGGTGGTCGGCACGGGCCCAACCGTGTTCCCGCAACTGGCCGAGATCGCCCGGCGCCACATGGTGCCGAACGCCGCGCGGCTGGCGGCGGCCGCCCGCGCAGCGGAGGTTCAGGTGGTCCATTGCGTGGTCGCCAGGCGCGCCGACGGCAGGGGTTCGAACGACAACGCCCGACTGTTCGCGGCGGCTCGGAAGTCGCCGGTCGCCCTGACTCCGGGAGCGGCCGCCGCCGAGGTCATCCCGGAGATCGGCACCGAGCCGCAGGACATCGTGCTCGACAGGCTGCACGGACTGGGCCCATTCCACGGCACCGAGCTCGACGCCGTCCTGCGCAACCTCGGCGTGCGGACCGTCGTGGGGGTCGGGGTATCGATCAACGTCGGCATGACGAACTTCGCGATGGACGCGGTGAACGCCGGCTACGAGTTCGTGCTGCCGCGTGACGCCGTGGCCGGTGTGCCCGAGGACTACGCCGAGGCCGTCATCGACAACACCCTGTCGCTGCTGGCCACTGTGGTTCGAACCGAGGACGTCCTGGCGGCCTGGTCGGGTTGAGGGCCAGCCGAAGGCCGAACGGAGGCGCTCGACGCAGAGCCGTCCGATCGTCGTCTGGTGGCGACGAGCGGAGCTACTCCACGACCTCCGCCCCCGGCCACGCAGCGGCCAGCCTCGAATCCGTCGTGACGAGGGGGGCGGGGCCCATGCGGTCAGCGAGTTCGACATACAGCGCGTCGGCCAGCCGCATGTTCCGGCGCCTTGCCCAGGCTCCGCGCAGGAGCGGGGGCAGAGGGTGTCGCTCCATTCGTATCATGACCAGTCGATGGAGACGGCTCTCTGCGTAATCCGCGGTGATCAGGCGGGCCCGGTGGAGTCGTCCGAGAGCCGACAGGACTTCGGAATCAACGTGTGCCGGCGCGTGAAGCTCCGCTCCGGCGATCCGATCCGTCACCGCCGTGCCCCGATCGGTTTGCAGGAGCATGTCCACGAGTGCCGAGGCGTCGATGACGAGACCCTCAGCCATCGACGAAATCGCCCAGCTCCGCTCTGGCCTCGTCGAGCGCCTTGATCACCTGGTCGTGCGTGACTCCAGAGGGCGGCTCCTTCGCGAGCTCATCGAGCCACGCGTTCGTGTCAAGGGCGGCCAACTCCCGTCGCAACGCGTCCTGAGTCAGCTTCGACACGTTCAATCCGGCGGCCCTGGCCTGTTCGGCGAGATCGTCAGGCACATACACGTTCACACGAGCCATGCGCACATCATACACACTTCCGTCGACGAGCCAAAAGGACCCGGTTGACACCTCGAGGCCTCGGGCCGATACTTCGTTTGCCCTGGCGATCGTTCGTTCGCCATATCGAAAGTCCTCGGACGAACCCACGGAGGCCGCTCATGAAGCTGGACCTGCTGTACGAGGTGGACGTGCCCAAGCCGTGGGGCCAGCCGCACCCCGCCGGCCAGCGCGAGGCCGAGCAGCGCGCCTACCGGGAGGCCCTCGAGCAGATCCGGTTGGCCGACCGGTTCGGCTTCCGAACGGTGTGGTGTGTGGAGCACCACTTCCGGGAGGGCCGCTCGCACTCGCCGTCACCGGAGGTGCTGATCGGCGCGCTCTCGCAGATCACCACGAACATGCGCCTGGGGTTCGGCGTGGTGCTCATGCCGTTCGGCTTCACCAACCCGGCGCGCGTCGCGGAGAAGGTGGCCACCGCCGACATCCTCTCGGGTGGCCGGGTCGAATGGGGCACGGGGCGTTCGACCCCCATGGAGCAGATCGCGTTCGGGGTCGACCGGGAGAAGACCCGCGAGCAGTGGCAGGAGGCCATCGAGATCGTGTGCCGGATGTGGGAGGAGGAGTACTTCGAGTACCACTCGGACACGTTCGACTTCCCCCGGCGGATGGTCACGCCGAAGCCGGTGCAGGACCCGCACCCGCCGGCGTGGATGGCGGCCACGTCGAAGGGCAGCGCCGCGGTGGCCGGGGCGAACGGGCTGGGGTTGCTGTCCTTCTCGATCATGCAGCCGCTGTCCCGGATGGCCGAACAGATCCGGGAGTACCGGGCGGCCGCGGAGAACGCCGTGCCACTCACGCGCGTGAAGCAGAACCGGGTGGCCGCCTACACCCTGGTGCACTGCGCCGACTCGATGGAGCGGGCCGAGGCGAACGGCATCTGGGACTCGGTGTGGTGGTGGTACAAGAACCTCTCCGAGTTCACCCTGGAATGGGAGTTCCCCCACTTCACCCAGGAGGAGAAGGACCAGATCTTCCCGCTGCTGCGCAAGCACGCCGAGGGCGACCTCGACCCGCAGGTGTTCCACCAGGCCGACATGATCGTGGTGGGCACCCCCGAACAGTGCCTGGAGAAGATCCTGAAGTACGAGGACCTCGGCGTGGAGCAGCTCATCTGCTACGTGCAGTTCGGCTACCTGCCGCACGAGTCGGTCATGCGAACCATCGAGCTCCTGGGCACCGAGGTGATCCCGGAGCTGGAGAAGCGGGAGATCGAAACACGGGTGACCGTCGGTGGCAGCGGGGCCGATGCCGTGACGGATGCCGAACATGCCGCCGCGCGCCTGATCGACTGAGGCGGCCGGCCGTGGCCGCGCTGCGAAGGCTCCAGCGGTGACCCGCGCCGACGACACGCCGGTCCCCTCATATGGGGCGCTGCTGCGGCTGGATGGCCGGGGGGTCGTCGTGGTGGGGGCCGGGAACGGGATCGGGAGACAGTCGGCCCACGCCCTGGCTCAGGGCGGGGCTCGGGTGGTGTGCGTCGACAACGTCGCCGAGCTGGCCGAGGACGTCGCCGCGGAGCTCCCTGACGGGCTGGGCATCCCGTGGACGTGCGACGCACGCGACCGGGCCCAGGTCGAGGCGGCCGTGGGGGCTGCGACCGACCGGCTGGGCCGGATCGATGGCCTGGTCGACATCGTGGGGATGGCCCGGTACTCGGACATCTTTTCGACCTCCGACGAGGACTGGGACTGGTCGCTCGACATGGTGCTGCGCCACGCCTTCCTGTTCTCCCAGGTGGCCGGCAGGAGGATGGCCGCCGGCGGAGGCGGGGCGATGGTCTTCGTGGCGTCGGTGAGCGGCCTGACGGCCGCGCCCCGGCACGCCGCGTACGGGGCGGCCAAGGCGGCCCTCATCTCCCTGGTTCGATCCCTGGCGGTCGAGCTGGGACCCAGCGGGGTTCGGGCCAATGCTGTCGCGCCCGGGGTCGTGTGGACCCCCCGGGTGGCGAAGCTGATCGGCGAGCGCGGCCGAGAGGTGCAGGCGGGGAACGCGCCACTCGGCAAGGTGGCGTCCACCGCCGACATCGCCTCGGCCATCCTGTTCCTGGTGTCGGACCTGTCGAGCCACGTCACCGGCCAGACGCTGGTGGTGGACGGCGGGGCCACCGTGAAGTTCCCGTTCGCCATGGACCCCTAGCGCCGATGGACCCGAGGCCATTCCTTCGCGGCGTGGCCTTCCCCGGCACGGCCGCCGTCCCCTACCCCAGGGCGAAGCCCGACGACGCCATCCGTCTGCCCGCGGACACGTGGGCCGCGGCGAGGATCCCGGTGGGGGTTCGGCTGGAGCTCGGCGGTGAGGCCGAGGCCGTCCGCATCGGATACCGAACGGCCACCGACGAGCTGGGTTACCGGGGTGACGGGGCCGGGCGCACGTTCGCCCTGTGGCGGGACGGCCGGTGCGTCGACCAGGCGGCCGCGCTGCTCGGAGAGGGCTCCGCGGTTCTGGCGCTCGGCTCAGGCTCCGGAGAGGCCGTGGTCTACCTCCCCGAGGGAATGCGTCCCGAGATCCTCGACGTCGAGCCGGTCGGAGGCTGGATCGAACCGGCCCCGCCGAAGCCCCGATGGCTGTGCTACGGCGACTCCGTGGCCGAGGGGTGGATCGCCTCGGGCCCCGCGTTCGCCTGGCCGGCCATCGCCGCTCGGGACCAGCGCCTGGACGTGGTGAACCTCGGCTACGCCGGCGCGGCCCGGGGGGAGATCGTGAGCGCCGAGAACGTCGCAGAGCTCCCCGCCGACGTCATCTCAATCACCCACGGGACGAACTGCTGGACCCGCGTGCCGCACAGCGTCGGCATGTTCCGCGAGGGCCTGACCGCCTTCCTCGACGTGGTCCGCCAGGGCCATCCGGGGACGCCCATCGTCGTGGCCAGCCCGGTGGTTCGGCCCGACGCCGAGAACCAACCCAACCGCCTGGGCGCGACGCTGTCGGATCTCCGCCGAATCATGGCGGAGGTCGTGCACGACCGCATCGAAGGCGGCGACTCTCGGATGATGCTGGTCGGGGGGTTCGACCTCCTGCGGCCCGAGCACCTCGGGGACGGGATCCATCCGAACGACGCCGGCCACGCCATCCTGGCCCACGTCCTCGGGTCGGCGGTCCGAACGGCGCTGGACACGCTCTGATGGCCCGTCGAGCCCCCGCCGTGGAGCGTTCGATCTCCATCCTGAATCTGCTGGCGGCGCACCCGGACCGGCGGTTCTCGCTGTCGGAGATCGCCAGGAAGCTCGGGCTGAACAAGGCCACCCTGCACGCCATCCTGTGGTCCCTCAGCGAGGCGGGCTACCTGGTCCGAGACGACGGGGCCAAGACCTACGGCCTGGGGCCGGCGTTGATCGCGGTGGGCGGCGCGGCGATGGAAACCTACCCGGCGGTCCACTTCGCCCTGCCGGAGATGGAGGCGCTGTCGCGCCTGTTGGGCCTGGACTGCGTGGCCAGCGCGGCCATCGGCGAGGAGATCGTGGTGCTGGCTCGAACCGTCGGCACGCCCGGGCCGTTCGGCATCAGCGTCCAGCCCGGCCAGCGCCTCCCGCTGACCCCGCCGCTGGGGACGGTGTTCGTGGCGTGGTCTTCGCCGGACGAGATCGACCGCTGGCTGGCCAGCGTCGGCCCGTCGGTTCCGGAGGAGAACCTCGAACGCTACCGGGCCGCCGTGACGGAGGTTCGGGCCCGCGGCTACTCGGTGGGGCTGGCCCGTGGCGAATACCGGAGGCTGGTCCAGGCGCTCAAGGCGCAGGAGGGGAGCACGGTGGCGGAGGGAGTGCGGGACCTCAGGACCGACGAGTACGCCCTGATCGAATTGGACCGCGCCGAGAGCTACCGCCTGAACCACATCGGCGCGCCGGTGTTCGGCCCCCGGGGGGAGGTCGCCCTGGCGCTGTTCCTGATCGGGTTCCAGGACCAGATCCCCGCCGACCAGGTCCCGAAGTACGCCGCGGCCCTCACCGACGCGGCCTCGAAGATCAGGCAAGCCATTCGCGGGAGGGAACCGCAGTAGCTTCGGACAAGCATGTTCCGGGATATCGGGCCAGAGGTTGTTCGCCGGAGCCCCGCCTACACTTGGCTGCGTGGTGATCAACGAGGCGGATCCTGTGCACGGGGTGCTGGAACGCGCCGGCGTGGTCGTCGCCTACCTGTTCGGCTCCCGGGCCGGTGGGCGACACCGAGCCTCCAGCGACGCGGACATCGCGGTCCTCACCGACCGCCC
>WNGK01012798.1_pt1 | contig 15588 bp, 19 predicted proteins | sample 5400601 | NCBI WGS metagenome assembly WNGK01 (sample SAMN13153376, study PRJNA577476) | soil metagenome | isolation source: 60 cm soil or saprolite under Garry oak tree replicate 1 | place: USA:California | collected 2016-06-15
CCCTCGCTGCCGTGCTGCGTGCGACGATGTAGTCAGAAGCCGCTTATCTTAGCGCCTATGGGGCTTGACCCGGGGCATCCATCGCAAAAACATTCTCTGCTTCAAACAGATGGATTGCTGGGTCAAGCCCGGCAATGACGACGCATGAGTCAATGTTTACGAAGGTTGGGATTACGCTTCGCTAATCTTACTGCGTCATAGAACACTGCGGGTGTTTCGTCTAAAGCTGCGGGCACAGCATGGGCATCGTGGCAGCGTTCGGGCGATCGCGACGATCAATCTGCGATGGAGGGTCGCGATCGAGTTGGGGACGTGACGTTGGGGCCGGATCGGGGGCACCGCGGGGTCGATAACCGCCGGGAATGGCAGGTTTCGTGAGCCTCTTGGAGGAACGAGGTCCTGAGGGGGGAATCGTCTCCCGTTCGGAGATCAGGAATCCGTAGGCCGCGATGCAGAGCGTGCCGTGATGATGGAAACCCGGCCATCCGCGCCCCTCGTAATGTCCGAGCCCGATTTCCTGCTTGAGCTCCTGGTAATCGCGCTCGATGCGCCAGCGCATTTTGGCGATGTCGACCAGATCTCGGAATGAGATGTTCTGGTCGAGGGTTGAGAGCCAATACTTGGTGGGCTCGGCCTCGCCCTCGGGCCACTCGATCAGCAGCGTCTCTTCGGCGCGTCCTGCGGCGCCCCGGATCGGCGCCGCGCGTACCCGCACCCGGGCAAAGCGCGAGCGCAGCCAATCGGCCGAGCCTTCCCGCCATGTCATCGTGCGCCAGGCACGTTTCGGCAGGCTCAGCGCCAACTCCTTGACGCTCACGCGCGGCGCCTTCGCACCGCGAGCGGTCACCGCACGCACTTTGACCGTCGACACGATGCCAGCCACATAGCAAAGCCCCAGCGCGCTGATGCCGCTGCGCAGCGCGGCATTGGAACCGTAGCTCGCATCCATCAGCCCAACACCGCGCGGGATGCCCGCCGCGCAGGCGCTGCGGATCTGCTCCAGCGCGATCTCCGGCTTGGTCGCAAACGCAATCTCCGCAGGAACATGCGCCTTCTGGCGGCGGGCCGCGTCTGCGGCCCAGTCCCGCGGCAGATACAGCCGATACGCAATCGGCAGGCTGGCATGATGATTGGCGATCGACAGCGTTACCACCACCTGGCAATTGGCCTGCTTGCCAAGCTGCCCGCAATACTGATGATGCACGCCAACCGAATGGGTGCCCTGCTTGGGAAAAGCCGTATCATCAATAATCCAGGCCTCGATCGGCCCATGTTGGCGATCCATATCAGCCTCCTATCCGCTGAAACCTGAATCTCACCAAGTACCTGATTCTGATCGCGATTACCTGCGGCCATCTGACTCAGTAAGACTAATCCGCCCTACGGACTTTCCTCGGCGCCCTTCTTGGCGCGAGTTCACGATCAGATCGGCGGCGATCATCATCCGGCGCACCTCATCGAGGGTCATGAGGTGGTCGGCGGAGCTGAATTCGCGGTCGAGACCGGGCTCGCCCGCCCGCGTGTCGCCGAGCTCGGGCAGCATCGGACCAATAACATAGTAGCCGCCGCGGATGATCGTGCGCCGGCATTCGTCCTCGGAGATCAGGATTTCGTGCAGCTTCTCGCCCGGGCGGATGCCGCTGACGGTGGTCTTGATCGGCCTGCCGTCGATCAGCGCGGCGGCGATGTCGACGATACGGGCGCTGCGGATGCGGGGGACATAGGTCTCCGACCTGCGGGCTTGGCGCACCGCGTCGACGATCGTGTCCACGGCCTGTTCGAGGCCGAGCATGAAACGGGTCATCTCCGGGTGGGTGATGGTCACCGGTCCGCCGCTCCTGATCTGGTCGTTGAACAGAGGGATGACCGAGCCGCGCGAGACCAGGACATTGCCGTAGCGCACGATGACGAAGCGGGTGTCCGGCACCTGCAGGCTCGCGGTCGCCAACAGGCGCTCCTGCAGCGCCTTGGTCATGCCCATCACGTTGACCGGTTTCACCGCCTTGTCGGTCGAAATCCCGACCACGGTCTCGACCGGAAGCCGGAGATCGCGGATCGCCCGGATGATGTTCTCAGGGCCGGCAAGATTGGTGAGGATGGCTTCCTGCGGGCAATATTCGCAGGTCGGCACCTGCTTCAAGGCGGCGGCGTTGAAGACGATGTCGATGCCGCGCAGCGCCGCGCTGACCGAGGCGAAGTCGCGCACGTCGCCGATCCGGAATTCGAGCCGGCCCTCGGCGTTGCGATAAGCGGCGTCGCTTGCCGATGAATCACCGCCCCGATATGCGACCCGCAGATGATGCTGCTTCTCCTCGTCGCGGGAGAACACGACCACCTTCGCCGGCAGCCCCGCCTGGCCGGTGAGGAGGCGGCGCAACAGCACCTGGCCGAGTGAGCCCGTGCCGCCAGTGATCAGGACCCGCCGGTCCGCAAAGAGGTGGTGGGGATTTCGTTTGCGTGACGCCATCGGGTCGGCCCCTCAGCGGCCGGACCTGGAGTCAAAGCATGCGCGGCGGGTGGACGCCATGGCTTAAAGTTCCTTGGCTCAAAGCTCCTTGACCATGGCGGGCCAGGCCGGCGGCCGGTATCCGAACTCCTGGCGGAACCGGCTCGAATCGAGGCTGCGGTCGACCACCACCTCGTCGTCGCCGTCGATGGTGGTTGGCAGCTGGAAATGCGTGCGGAAAAGATGCAGCAGCGCGCATTTGTCGATGCGCTCGCCGGCGACATGGTAGAGGCCGCGGGCGGCGGGGAAATCGGTCAACAGCATTTCGATCACCCTGGCGAACTCGATCGTCGTGAGCCCGGAGAAGACCGCCCGCCGATAGCCCTTGACCGGTCCGCCCTGGGCGAGGAACCATTCCAGGAGCCCGGCCTTGGCCGATAGCTCGCGGCCGACGAAGGATGTGCGCAGCGTGAGGCAATGGGGTCCCTCGGGCTCGCCGAGGAATTTCGTTCTGCCATAGAGATCTTCGGCGTCCGCCAGGTCGCGTTCGGCATACATGCCGCGGCGGCCGGAAAACACGCAATCGGTGCTGACATGGATCAGGCGGGCTCCGGCGTCGCGACAGAGCCTGGCGATGCGGTGGGGCGCCACGGCATTGATTTCCAAATTCTCCAGGATGTCGGTCGAGGCATTGCGCTGCTTCACCAGCCCGGCGCAATTGACGACCGCCTGCGGGGAGAATTGGCGCAGCACTGGAGCAAGGTTTTCTGCCGCGCGCAGGTCGAGGCCGGCAAAGGAATTGCCCGCGTGAAAGAGCGGCCATTGGCGATAATTCTCAAGGCCGGACCGGAGCGTGGCGCGCACATCGTGGCGGGGCAGAAGGGTCTTCAGCAGCGCGTGGCCCAGCATCCCGCTGCCGCCCAGGATCAGGATACGCATGACGTCATGACGGCCGTCGGTCGGACGATGTGCCTTGCGCGAAGGACACCCCGCTCACAGTATCAATTATTCGACGCGAGGATCAATTGACGGCGCCGCGGCGCAGGTCGGCTTCGATCAGGAGCTTCGATCCGCCGCCGAAGCGCACCCGATAGACCTGCAGGTTTTCCATGACCCGCTGCACGTAGTTGCGGGTCTCCGAAAACGGGATGCGCTCGACCCAATCGATCGGATCGACCTTGGGGTCGCGCGGATCGCCAAAGCGCGCGATCCATTCCCTGACCCGCCCGCGCCCGGCATTGTAGCCGGCGAAGGTGAGGATGTAGGAGCCGCGATAGCCGTCCATCAGGTCGGCAAGCTCGCCGGCGCCCATCTGGACGTTGTAGACCGGATCGGACAGCAGCCGGCCGGCGTCATAGGAGGCGCCGTATTTCTTGGCGGTCTCGCGGCCGGCCTCGGGGGTGACCTGCATCAGGCCCATGGCCTTCGCGCTCGACACCGTGCGCTGATTGAAGATGCTTTCCTGCCGCGCGATCGCGTAGACCACGCTGGCGTCGACCGCCGGCCCGATCGCGCGATAGTCCGGGATGCCGATGGTCGGGAATGCATAGTTCTCGAGCGGGAGGCCGCGGCCGAGCGCGGCCTTGCCGACCAGCAGCATGGCGCGCGCATCGTTGTTGTGCCCGGCAACTTCGCCGAGCGCGGCGAGGCCCGCGGTGTCGGTCGACCTTTCGCCCAGGTCGGCGGTGATGGCCACCACCAGGTCGCGCTCGCCGATGGCATAGAGTAGCTCGGCCGCGCGCACGGCCTCGAGCGGGGCGGTAATGGGAGCGCGCCTCCTCCTTCTTGCCCAGCGCCTCGGCGGCGCGGCCCTGCCAGTAGGCCGCGCGCGACAGCGAGATCGGATTGCCGATGCCCTGGGCGATGCGCGCGAAATGAGCCTGCGCGGTCGAGGGATCGCTGAGGAAGCGCAGCGCAATCCAGCCGGCGGTGAACTGATGCTCGATGCGATAGTTCTCCTTGCCCGGCACCGCGGCATCGCGCGCGACCCGATAGGCTGACTTGGCGTCGCCGAGGTCGAGCAGCTTGCGGGCGACGAGGCGGCGCTCGATCCACCATTGGTCGGCATCGATCGCCTGCGCCGGATCGCGCGGGAGGGCCAGAATGAGCTCCGCGGCCTCGGCGGCATGGTCGGCGCGGCGCAGCCACTGCACGCGGCTGAAAGTGTAGCCGATGTCGCGCTGCGCCTCCGCCGGCACCGCATCGAGCAGGGCCTTGGCATTGCCGGCCTTCTTGCTCACGGCCAGGCGCGCCTTGGCGATCTCGGGGGCGTGACCGCCGGCGCGGTTCGCCGACCGCAGTGCGCCCTCGGCGTCCTCGGCGTAGAGGCGCATGTCCATGCGCGCCTTGTGGTCGGCGGTGGTGATCAGGTCCTTGAATACCTCCAGCGCCTGGCTTTCGAGCTCGGCGGAGAAGGCTTCGTTCCACCAGGCTTCCCGCACCTGGGCTTGGGCGCGGGCACGGTCGCCCTGGGCCAGGAGCGCGCGGGCGAGCGCGAAGCGGCCCTTGGCGGTCAGCGGCGGTTCCTTGGCGAAGAAGGCGCGGGCGGTCGAAGGCTCGCCCTTCTCCTGCCACAGCATCGCCTCGGCCCGGCGGCGGAAGAAGGTGATGCTTGGCCAGCTCGGATTGGCGGCGATGAAGGCGGCATAGCGGGAGAACTCGACCCCATTGTTGTCGCTGCGCAGGATCGCCCATTCGACCAGCTTGCGCGCGAGCGGATCGCTGATCGCGTGCTGCTCCTCGGTCGCCTGGCTGGTCTTGCCGCTGCGCGCGAGCGCAATCGCGTGCTTGAGCGCGGCCGCGGTCAGCAGTCTCGAACGGGTTCCTGTGGTCAACGGCCGGTCCCCCCCTTCGCGCGACGGAACTCGCGCTACCCCTTACTGTTCTCAGTTGATAAGATTGACGAAGCACTAACCCGCCAGCAGCGCGACCTTTCACCGCGACGGCGGCGAAAACGGGGCAGGGGAAGTTCCCTTTGGCCCCGCCGACCCGGTATCAGTGACCGCTGCGGCTTAACCGCAGCCGCAGCGGGTTGCAAAGGCCGGGGGATCGTAAGGTTAAAGGACCGTAGCGAGGGACCGTATCATGACCGCAAGGACGAGCTTCAGGGGGTCGTTCACCGCGCTCGTCACCCCGTTCCGCAACGGCGCGCTCGACGAGAAGGCCTTCCGCGACCTGGTCGACTGGCAGATCGGCGAGGGAACCAACGGCCTCGTTCCGGTCGGCACCACCGGCGAAAGCCCGACGCTCTCCCATGACGAGCACAAGCGGGTGGTCGAATGGTGCGTGCAGCAGGCGAGGGGGAGAGTGCCGGTCGTCGCCGGCGCCGGCTCGAACTCGACCAAGGAGGCGATCGAGCTTGCCCAGCACGCCGAGAAGGTCGGCGCCGACGCGGTGCTGATCGTGACGCCCTACTACAACAAGCCGACCCAGGAAGGGCTCTACCAGCACTACAAGGCGATCAACGACGCGATCGGCATTCCCATCCTCATCTACAACATCCCGGCGCGCTCGGTCGTCGACATGTCGGTCGACACCATGAAGCGGCTGTTCGAGCTCGGAAACATCGCCGGGGTCAAGGATGCGACCGCCAATGTCGTGCGGGTCTCGCAGCAGCGCGAGGCCATGGGCGAAGGCTTCAACCAGCTCTCGGGCGAGGATGCGAGCGCGCTCGGGTTCAATGCCCATGGCGGGCATGGCTGCATCTCGGTGACCTCGAATGTCGCGCCGCGGCTATGCGCCGAGTTCCAGGGCGTCTGCCGGCGCGGCGATTACGCCGCAGCGCTCAAGCTGCACGACAAGCTGATGCCCCTGCACGGGGCCTTGTTCCTGGAGACCAGCCCGGCGCCGGCCAAATATGCTCTCTCCGTGCTCGGGCGCTGTGCGGACACGGTGCGGCTGCCGATGGTCCCGCTCGCCGAAATGACCAAGACCGCGGTGCGCGCGGCGATGGTCCACGCCGGGCTGATCAATTAGCTGGATGCCAACGTTGCCGCACCCTCCGATCTCTCAAGCCGTCCGGATGTTGTGGTTCTTCAGCGGGACGGAACGGATGCGGCGTCCGGTAGCGGCGAAGATCGCGTTGAGGACCGCGGGCGCAGCAACGCAGATCGTCGGCTCGCCGACGCCGCCCCAGAAGCCGCCCGAAGGCATAATGATCGACTCGACTTTGGGCATTTCAGCGATACGCATGACACCGTAGGAATCGAAGTTCGTCTGCTCGATACGGCCATCCTTGACCGTGCACTCGCCGTAGATCAGCGCAGACAGGCCGAACACGAACGAGCCGGCGAGCTGCCGTTCGATCTGGGCCGGGTTGACTGCGTGGCCAGGGTCGGTTGCCCCGACGATCCGGTGAATTTTCAGCCGGCCGCTGTCGCTGACGGACACTTCCGCGCAGGCCGCCACATAGCTGCCATAGCCCATTTGCTGCGCCAGCCCGCGATAGACGCCCTGCGGCGCGGGCGTGCCCCATCCCGCCTTCTCGGCGACGGCATTGAGGACCGCGAGGTGCTTTTGATGTTTCACCAGGAGCTTGCGTCGGAACTCCAGCGGATCCTGCCCGATTGAATGGGCGAGCTCGTCCATGAAGCATTCGAGGTAGATGGCATTGTGGTTGTTGTTCACGCCGCGCCAGAACCCGGGGGGCACATGCGGATTGCGCATCGCGTGATCGATCAGCAGGTTGGGAATGTCATAGCCGAACACGCCTTCCGTCCCGCCCGGGTTGAGTCCCTGGAAGGTGGCGATGTCGCGTCCGTTCTGGAGGCGGCCGGGAGCGAGGTAGGCGAGGATCGACTGGCCCGAAATCCGCATGTGCAGGCCGGTCAGGTTGTTGTTGGCATCGAAGCCGCCGACCAGCTTGCACTGCGTGATCGGATGGTAGGTGTCGTGCGTGGTGTCCTCTTCGCGCGACCAGATGAGTTTCACGATTACCGACGAAGGCCTGATCGGCATCGAGGCCCGCTTTGAGAAATTCGGCGATCGTGGCGCTCGAAGCCGCGGCGTTCGGTCCCTCGTCCCAGACGATCGGCAGGGCGTCAAGCGCGGTCTTGGCCTGCCACCAGCTCTCGGCGACGACCGCGACCGCGACGTCGCCGACCGGAACGACTTTCCTCACTCCCTTCATGCTTTCGACTTTGGCGGCGTCGAAGCTTTTCACCTTGCCGCCGAAGACCGGACAGGCCTTGACCGCAGCACTGAGCATTCCCGGCAGCTTCACGTCGATCGAGTAGACCTGCTTGCCGATGAGCTTATCGGGGGTGTCGAGCCGTTGCACCGGTTTGCCGGCGATCTTCCAGTCCTTGGGGTCCTTGAGCGTCACCTCTTTCGGCGGCTCGAGCTTCGCAGCTGCCTCCGCCACCTTGCCGTAGGTCGTCCTGCGGCCCGAGGATCCATGAGTGATCACGCTGCCGGCGGCGCTGCACTCGGACGCCGGCACCTTCCACTCGTTGGCGGCGGCTTGAATCAGCATCTGCCGCGCCATGGCCCCGCCCTTGCGGACGTAGTCCTGCGACTCGCGAATGCCCCGGCTGCCCGTGGTGTAGTAGTCGCCCCAGACGCGTTTGCGGGCGATGTTCTGGCCCGGGGTCGGATACTCGGTCGTGACCTTCGACCAGTCGCATTCGAGCTCTTCGGCGACCAGTTGAGCGAGGCCGGTCATGGTGCCCTGGCCCATCTCGGAGCGGGCGATGCGGATGACAACGGTGTCGTCGGGCCGGATCACGACCCAGGCATTGACCTCGGGCGAGCCGTCGGCGGCGCGCACGACCTGCGATCCGAACGGAACCTCGAAACCGAGCGCGAGGCCTCCACCAAGCACGGCGATGCCGACGACGAAGGAACGGCGATTGATGTTGGACATGGCGTTCATGGCTGCCTCCCTGGTCAGGCGTTCGCGGCAGAATGAATGGCCGCCCGCACCTGCTGGTAGGTGCCGCAGCGGCAGATGTTGGTGATCGCAGCATCGATGTCTGAGTCGCTCGGCTTGGGTTTCTCTCTCACGAGCGCCGCCACCGCCATGATCATGCCGCTCTGGCAATAGCCGCATTGCGGCACGTCATGGTCGAGCCAGGCCTTCTGCACCTTGTGCAGCGCGCCGTCCGTGGCCAAGCCTTCGATCGTTGTGATCTGCCTGCCTTCAGCCCCGCTCACCGGGAACGAGCACGACCGGGTCGCAATGCCGTCGATATGCACGGTGCAGGCGCCGCATTGCGCGATGCCGCAGCCGTATTTGGTGCCGGTGAGGCCGACCTGTTCCCGGATCGCCCAGAGGAGCGGGGTATTCGGATCGACGTCGATATCATGGGGTTTTCCATTAATCGTCAAACGGGCCATTGGTTACCTCCTTGGCCGAAATGCCGGCCGCGCCCTCAGGACCGACTGAGTATAGGCAAATTGGCCATCCCATCCAAGCGCTGCCCGCCTGGTGCGTGGTCATGATGCTTCCATCAAAATAAAAACTCCGTGATGCAGCGGCGAAAACACGTAGAGCTGATCCGGATCGACAAGGGCAGTTGTCTTGGCACCGAGCTGCGTTTTGAAATGGGTACTGGCACCGGTTTGCGTGTCAACCGATTGGACAAGTCCTGGATCCCTGATTGCCACGTGTACGAGGCCGCTCGCCGGATTGAAGAACGTCGCGTCCGGAACTCCGGCAAGCGGCCACTGGCGGCGCTCCTGTCCAGTGCGGGCATCGAGTTCCAAGAGCGCGCCGCCATCGCAAGCGACGTAGAGGAGTCTCGCTCGATGATCGATATCGATCCCGTGTGCGCCCTCCGACGCAAGAACCCAGCGCTCCACCTCGTTCAGGGATCGCAAGAAACACGCGGGTCCCTTCCTGATTCATCACACACCAACGTGGCCGGCCGGGCAGCTCGATCGACCGTCGCGGACCGCTGCCGTCAAAGTCGAAAATTTGCAGCTCGGGGCCATGGACGTCGTCTCCGATACACGCGACGGCTGCCAGGCGCAGACTCGACGAGACAGCGACCCCATTCGGCCGTGGGCGGGTATCGAACACGGCTCGCGTTTCCAGAGTAGCGGCATTTACCCAAGCTAGGCTTGCTGCCCCGCGGTTCGTTACAAAGACCTGGCCCCCATCAGCGACGACGCCCGCCGCTTCAGGAAAACCAGGCAAAGTCGCGAGATGGCGGCGAGTGTCGCGATCGATCACCTCAACGCGATCACGGGCCGTGTGCGCCAGGAAAACGCGGCGACTCTTTGGATCGAATGCCCCATGATCGAACAAGGTGCCTGCCGAATCGGGAATCTCGACTACGCCTACGGCCTTTAGCGACACGGCAAACTCCTGAAACGGGCACTTTCCAAGGGCGATCAACGCGCCGCGAACTGCAATGCATGCTTCTTCATTTGCAAGCGCGGGTGATGGCTGCACACCACCTGCGGTCAATTTAGTCTAGCTCATCCAGGCGCACGGCGGGATGGGATTTTGGGCAAACACCAAGGACCTTGCAGTGGATTGTCTGATTGGCGGCGTTGCGTTTGCGGTAGGATTGGAGCGGAACTTCCAGCCTGTCGGGAGCGAGCCATGCTGCACGCCTTGAAAGGGAAGTTGGGTCTTGTGGCGGGATGTTGTGCAGCGAGTTTGGCAGTCGGAGCAGTGCTTGGCGTCGGGAGTCTGTGGATGTCGCGGGTGACGCCGATGCCGACCAGGGTGTCTTCTTCGCCTCCACCTCAGAACGTGCCGCGGACCGCTCCGACGAGTCCGGCTGCCGATGCACCCGCTCAGGGCGGGCAAAATAACCTGCCCTATGCCAGAACACGGGATGGGCGATGGATTCACCCGGTCACGGGACAGGCCTGTCCGAAAGGCGCGCGACCGACCGGAAGCAGGGGATGTGTCCCATATTGCCTCGAGCAAGGGATGACTTACTGGGAAGAAGCCGATCGATGTATTCCCACCAGTGCAGCGAAAACAGCGTGTGAAGGGAAGGGCGGGACATGGATAGTCGGGATCGAGAATCAGGAGGGCCGCTGTCGGGTCCCCCTCACCGAGATAGACCCGAGGGAACGCGGCAGACTTGACCGACTTGGGCGATGAGAAGGGAGCGATTGCCTCGACCGTGCAAACTCATCGGTCGGTCCGGGTCAAAATATGCTAGGCTGTCGGTCGCCACCTTGCCTGCCCTTGCAAGAGCGGCTCGCACCGGGTGTTGTCGCTGTGGTCCCGGAATTGCGGTCGAGGAGGAGGCCATGCTCGAGGAATTCAAGAAATTCGCGTTGCGGGGGAATGTCGTCGATCTCGCGATCGGCGTGATCATCGGTGTTGCGTTCGGCGCCATCGTCCAGTCGATGGTTGCCGACATCCTGATGCCGGTCATCGGCGCGGTCACCGGCGGGCTCGATTTCTCCAATTATTTCGTCGCGCTGTCGCCGAAGGTGACAGCGGACTCGCTGGCCGAGGCCAAGAAGCAGGGCGCGGTGCTGGCCTGGGGGAACTTCGTGACCGTGCTGATCAATTTCATCATCATCGCCTGGGTCTTGTTCTTCATCGTCAAGCTCTTGAACCGGCTCATGCCTGCGGAGGCGGCGAAGGCGCCGGCGCTCACCAAGCAGGAACAACTCCTCACCGAAATCCGCGATCTCTTGCAGGCGCGCGCAGGGGCCTAGGCAGTCGCCCATGGCCGCAAAAGCCGAACGCAAGCTTCGCGTCGTCGCCGACAACCGCAAGGCGCGCTTCAACTATCAGATCGGCGAGACCTTCGAGGCGGGCATCGCGCTCACCGGCACCGAGGTGAAGTCGCTGCGCCTTGGCCGGGCGACGATCGCGGAAGCCTATGCCGACTCCCGCGGCGGGGAGATCTGGCTCGTCAATGCCAATATCGCCGAATACCTGCAGGGCGGCCGCTTCAACCATGCGCCCAAGCGCCCCCGCAAGCTCCTGCTCCACCGGCGCCAGATTAACAAGCTCGCGGGCGCGGTCGAGCGCGAGGGCATGACGCTCATCCCGCTCAAGCTCTATTTCAACGAGAAGGGCCGCGCCAAGATCGAGCTCGCGCTCGCCCGCGGCAAGAAATTGCACGACAAGCGCGAGGCCGAGAAGAAGCGCTCCTGGGAGCGCGAGCGCGGGCGGCTGTTGCGGGCGAAGGGTTAGCAGCCCCGCCTGCGGCAGCGAGACCTCCGCTCTCTTAACCTCCCCCTGAAAGGGGGAGGACAGGCGCGCAGAGCGCGCCAGGTGGGGGTTCCGTCTTTCCGCACGACTGCGCTCTTGGAAAGAGGAACCCCCGCCTGGTCGCCTTCGGCGACCGTCCTCCCCCTTTCAGGGGGAGGTTTAATCCCGGCCATGGCCGCGCTTAATAGCGCCCATGCGCTTGCGCGGGAATGAGCGGATCAGGGCCGCGGATCAATTCGGACGGAACACGCACCAGGATAGGCCGGTGCCCTCACCCCGACGTGAACCGGGGCTGAGCGCATCGACCCCGATCGCCTGCATCCCCCGACCTCGGTCCTTCGTAGCTGCCCGCGTCGGTGACCGGACCGTGGGGTCCTCGCCGGCATCCGTGATGGATCAGCGAACGGGAGCGACAGCAATGTTCAAGCAGATGAAACTACTTGCGATCGCGGGCGCGCTTGCCGCGTCGCCGGTCGTGGCGACTTCGGCACCGGCCGGCTCGATCATCGGGCTCGTCAACGGCAAGTCGATCGTGACCATCGATCCGCAGACCCGCAAGGTCATCGCGAAGGCGGATATCCGCGGCGCCGCCATGATCATCGGCTTCGACGTGCGTCCGGCCGACGGCATGCTCTACGGCGTCACCAGCGATGGCGCGATCGTCACCATCGACGCAAAGACCGGCCAGGCGATGATGAAGAGCAGGCTTTCGGAGATGCTCAAGCCCGGCGTCACCGCCACTGTCGACTTCAACCCGGTGGCCGATCGGATGCGGCTCATGGGCTCCGATGGCACCAGCCTGCGCGTCAAAGTCGATGACGGCAAGGCGACCGTCGATGGCTCGCACAAGTACAAGGAGGGCGATCCCAATGCGGGGAAGACCCCGCGGGTCGTGGCCGGGGCCTATATCAATTCGTTCAAGGGCACTCAGGCAACGGCCCTCTACGATATCGACGCCGCAACGGGCGCGCTGGTCACCCAGAATCCACCGAACGATGGCATCCTCAACACCGTCGGGCCGCTCGGCATCACCTTGAGCGGACCGGTTGCCTTCAACATCGTCGCAGCCAACGAGACCAACAATGCTTGGCTGGTGACCGGCGGATCGCTCTACTCGGTCGATCTGAAGAGCGGCAAGGCCACGATGGCCGGCAAGATCCAGGGCTTGTCGGGTTCGCTGACCGACATCGCCTGGTTCGATTGATCTCGGCGAAATGCGCTTGGGTCGTCCGGTCCGCGGCCAGAGGCTGCGGGCCGGCGACCGATTGCGATTGACGGATCGACGTTCTTGGGGCAGCGCTTGATGCTCTGTCGAACGGATCGCCATGCGAAAGCGCCTGCAGGGACTCGGGAATGAGCAAATGGCACTGCCGGTCGAATTCGATCATTGCGTCCACGTCTGGTCCTATCTCCCAGAAGGCGGAGGGCGCCGATGACCATCCCGCACGATCCGACCGTTCTGCCCGGCGATCTTCCGGTGCCGCAGGATGATGGCGGCGCGCGCTACCTCACCGGGCTCAGGCTGCCCGCGCTCGCCCTCCAGGCGACCGACGGCTCGCAGGTGGACCTCTCGAAGCTCGCCGGTCGCACGGTGGTCTATATCTATCCCCGCACGGGGGTGCCCGGGCAGCCGCTGCCGCAGGGCTGGGACTCGATCCCGGGCGCGCGCGGCTGCACGCCGCAATCATGCTCCTTCCGCGACCATTTCGGCGAGCTCAAGCGGCTCGGTGGCGCCCATCTCTACGGGCTCTCCACCCAGGACACCGACTATCAGCGCGAGGCGGCCGAGCGGCTCAAATTGCCGTTCCCGATCCTGTCCGACGCCGCGCTCAAGCTCGCGCGCGCGATCAAGCTGCCCACCTTTGCGGCCGCGGGCATGACGCTGTTGAAGCGCATGGCGTTCGTGATCGAGGACGGCGTCATCGCCAAGGTGTTCTATCCGGTGTTCCCGCCCGACAAGAACGCGGACGAGGTGATCGCCTGGCTTCAGGAATCGAGATAGGCGCGGACCTTGGCAAATACGTTGCGGAACATCTCCGGGGTGAGCACCCCGGTATTGGTGTTGAGCCGCGAGCAGTGGTAGCTGCAGAAGAGGTTCAGGCCGCCAAGCTCGTGCGCTGCGCCGTGGCCAAAGGCCGCAGCTTTGGGGCTGTGCCCGAGCGCCGCGATCACGCTGTCATGGGCGATGCGTCCGAGCGCGACAGCCGCGCGCAATTTCGGCATTTCCGCGATCGTTGCTTTGAGGAATTTGCGGCAGGTGGCGATTTCGCTGCCGGTCGGCTTGTTCTCGGGCGGCACGCAGCGCACCGCATTGGTGATGCGGGCATCGACCAGCTCCAGGCCGTCGTCGGGGCGCGCCCCATAGCTGCCGTTGGCAAAGCCGAAACGCGAGAGCGTCTCGTAAAGCAGCACGCCGGCATGGTCGCCGGTGAACGGCCGGCCGGTGCGGTTGGCGCCCTGCAATCCCGGAGCCAAGCCGACGATGAGCAGCCGGGCCGTCGGAGGGCCGAAGGAGGGGACCGGCGAATTGAACCAGGCCGGCTCGCGCCGGCGCCATTGCTGGCGGAACGACTCAAGGCGCGGGCAGAGGGCACAATCGCGACCGGGCTCGGCCGGCCCGCGGGACATTGCCGCCGCAGGCATTCTTGGGGGTTCAATCCTCGAACTCGTCGTCGTCGTCGTCCCCGCCGCCGACGCGCTGAGGCGTAGCGCTGCGCTGCAGGAATTGCGGGGTGTGGCGCGGCTCGCGCGGCTCGCGGGCGGCCCGTTCGCCCGGATCCCGCCCGATCTTGGGTTGCAATTCGACGATATCGAGAAACACATCGGCCTGCCGCCGCAGCTCGTCGGCGACCATGGGGGGCTGGGTGGAGATGGTCGATACCACCGTGACCCGCACGCCCTTGCGTTGCACCGCCTCGACCAGGGAACGGAAGTCTCCGTCGCCCGAGAACAGCACCATCTGATCGATGTGCCCGGCGATCTCCATCGCGTCGACCGCAAGCTCGATGTCCATATTGCCCTTGACCTTGCGGCGGCCGGTCTGGTCGACGAATTCCTTGGTGGCCTTGGTCACGACGCTGTAGCCGTTGTAATCCAGCCAATCGATCAGCGGGCGGATCGATGAATATTCCTGATCCTCGATGACGGCGGTGTAATAAAATGCACGCAGAAGGTAGCCGCGCGACTGGAACTCGCGCAGCAGCCGCTTGTAGTCGATGTCGAAGCCAAGTGCCTTGGCGGTGGCGTAGAGATTGGCGCCGTCAATGAATAGGGCGATCTTGTCCGATTGCGGTCCCATGATTTCTCCGTCTCTCGCAATGAAAACCTCAGACCCACCATGCCGCCGGCCGCGCTCGGCGCGGGAGCGGCTTAAGTCGATCGTCGTTAACGGGAACGATTGATCGTGTCGTAAAATGGGTAGACGCGCGCCGTCACAACCAATCCATAAGTATGATAGTATAAGTCGCAACGCGGTTCCCGTGCTTCTAACAGAGGTTTGCCCGCCAGCCAAGACAAAACTGCGGGCTCGAAAATTGGCGCTTGCGCCGGGGTTGCAACGCGGATACCAAGTGCCCAATTTCAGGACAAGCCCAGCTTCAGGAGCAACCTTTCCATGGCCCGAGTCACCGTCGAGGATTGCATCGACAAGGTTCAAAACCGGTTCGATCTCGTGCTCTTGGCCAGTCATCGGGCGCGGATGATCTCCTCCGGCACGCCGATCACGGTCGAGCGGGACAACGACAAGAACCCCGTCGTGGCGCTGCGCGAGATTGCCGATACCACGGTCTCGACCGATGACCTTATGGAAGAGCTGGTTCATTCCCTGCAGAAATACGTCGAGGTCGATGAGCCGGAGCCGGCCAACGTCCCGCTGATCGGCGCTCCGGGCGCCACGGTCGACGCCGACGATACCGAGGTCACCGTCGAGCGTATGACGGAGGAAGAGCTTCTCAAGGGGCTCGAAGGGCTCACCCCGCCGGAAGAACCGCCGGAAGAAGAGGAATAGGCG
>WNGK01004143.1_pt1 | contig 15583 bp, 13 predicted proteins | sample 5400601 | NCBI WGS metagenome assembly WNGK01 (sample SAMN13153376, study PRJNA577476) | soil metagenome | isolation source: 60 cm soil or saprolite under Garry oak tree replicate 1 | place: USA:California | collected 2016-06-15
CCACCAGGGTGCAAATGATTCCAGCGATTCGCACGGCGCTCAGCCGCTCGCCGGTCATCCAGGAGAGCAGCAGAGTCAACGCCGGATAACTGGCCGAGAGCGGGGCCACCACGGCCATTTTTCCAATCTCAAACGCGCGATACAGTGCCAGTCCTGCCATGGCATTGAGGCAGCCCGCCAGGAATCCCCAGGCCCACGGTTGCCATCCCGAACCATCCGCGAGATGCCCCCAACCGCCGAGAGCCGGAAGAAGAAAAGAAAGCAGAAGAAAACCTGTCAGTTGCATGTACAACATCGAACGAAGAGCGCCGATGCGATGCGTGGAAAAACGTGCGATGAAATCCGCGCCGCCCCAGGTCAGCGCCGTCAGCAAGCCCAGCAGAATTCCCATGATGAATTAGGCGGACTTGCCTTTCTTCACTTCGAGGCCCAGCACGGCCATGACTTTTTGGAGGTCTTTCCAGACTTCGCTCTTCGCAGGCGGATTGCGCAGCAAATAGGCGGGATGGTACGTCGCCAGCAATTTTCTTCCGCGAAAGTCCAGCCACTCTCCGCGAAACTGGGAAATTCCCCGATTCGTCTGTAGCAATGTTTTTGCGGCGACGGCGCCGAGGCAGACAATTACCTTTGGCGCGATGGCGTCGATCTGGCGCAAAAGAAATGGCGAGCAGGTGCTGACTTCGTCTTCTTCCGGCTGGCGATTTCCTGGTGGACGGCACTTCACCACGTTGCAGATGTACACGTCTTTTCGCTGTAGTCCCATCGCTTCGATCATCTGCGTCAGCAGTTTTCCCGCGCGCCCGACGAAAGGCAATCCTTGCACGTCTTCATCGGCCCCCGGGCCTTCGCCCACGAAAACCAGTTCAGCCTTGGGATTTCCGTCTCCGAAAACAATTTTGTGCCGCGTGCTGTGTAGCCTGCAGCGGGTGCATTCGCCAAGATCCTCGCGAACCTTGAGCAGCGTGTCGTCCGCAATCTTGTCCATGGATTCGAAAAGTGACGGCCCCGAAACCACCGGCAGCGATGCCATCTTCGGACTCACCGGCGGCATAACCGGCGCGGTCTTTTGCAATACGGGTTTTCCTGCGGGCTTCGGCAAGGTCTCTTCCTTTTGCATGTTTGAAACTGCGAAGTGGGCAGTCGAAGGCGGTTCCAACCGGCGTTCGCTATGCGGTGCAGCGGCGGCTCTGCGGTCCCGGTAGAACAATCGGATTCCCAGATCCTCGTAGAAACCCAGCCGGTCGGATAGTTTTTTGTGGAGAGTTTCGGGAACACGCTCGGCCATGGCAGGATCAAACGCCGGAGCGCTTCGATGCAACCGTTCCGTGCAATACGCTTCGCAGGCGTACCACTTCGTCCAAAATCCGCTGCGCCACTTCGCTCTTGCTCATTTTGGGAAGCGCGAGGTCGCGTCCATCGCGGGAGAAGAGCGTCACAATATTTGTATCGTGATCGAATCCCGCGCCTTCGGCTGTAACGTCGTTGGCAACGATCAGGTCGGCGTTCTTCGCAGAAAGCTTCTTTCGCGCGTTTTCCGCGACGTGGTCGGTCTCTGCCGCAAAGCCTACCACGATTTTCTGGCCCTTGTTTCTCGCCACTTCGGCCAGAATGTCCGTGGTTGGCTCGAAAGAAATCGTCAGCGGCGCGTGGCCTTTCTTGATTTTTTCCGCGTGCTGTTCCACCGGTCGGTAATCCGCCACGGCAGCCGCAAGAATCGCGATGGAACTATTTGCAATCCGCTCCACGACGGCTTGGTGCATTTCTTTCGCCGTGCGCACATCAATGCGTTCCACGCCAGCGGGAACTTCCAAATTCACGGGACCGCTTACAAGAATGACCTTCGCACCGCGCAACGCTGCTGCTTCCGCTACGGCGTAACCCATCTTCCCGGATGAGCGATTCGTGATATAGCGAACCGGATCGAGGTCTTCGCAAGTCGGGCCGGCGGTAATCAGGACCGTCGCTCCGTCCAAATCCCGCTGCGTTTTCAGCACCTCACACACGGCGGCGACAATATCTTCCTGTCCCGCCAGCCGTCCCGCGCCGATCATGCCGCAGGCCAGATAGCCTTCATCCGGATGGACAATCTTCACACCGCGCGCGCGCAGCATCTCGACGTTTTCTTGCGTGGCCGCGTGGTTCCACATGTTCACGTTCATCGCCGGCGCCACTACCACGGGCGCCGTCGACGCCAGGTACAGAGTCGTCAGAAAGTCGTCCGCGATCCCACGCGCAAATTTTGCAATGATGTCCGCGGTGGCGGGCGCAACAAGCAGCAGGTCCGTGCGCTGTGCCACTGCGATGTGTTCGATGGCGCTTTCAAGGTTTGCTTCGCCGCCAGAAGAATCGCCGAAAAGATCGGTGATAACTTTCTGCCCGCTCAGCGCCGCAAACGTCAGCGGCGCGATGAACTCCCGCGCCCCGCGCGTCATCACCACCTGCACGCTGAACCCCTCCTGCTGCAAGCGGCGCACGAGTTCCGCGGCTTTGTAAGCCGCCACTCCGCCGGTCACACCAAGCGTGATTCGCATCGCTGCCTTTCGCGGCCCGCTACTTCCGCCGCTTATTCCCGTCCTTGTCCATGTCGATCGAAGCCGGCTCCGTGAAGTCGTACTCGATCAGGCTGTGCTCCAGCTCTTCGCACGCGATGCGCGTAGCCTTCTGTGTTCTCGGGTTCTCGATCAGCGGCGGCGCGCCTGCCATAATCTGCCGCGCCCGCCTCGCCGCGAGCACCACGTACGCAAACTGGCTCTCCGGAGCTTTTGTCTGCACAGTCATCTCAGTCATTCCCTCCCAAACGATGCCAGAAGTTGTTCCACTCTCGCCCTCCGCCGCGCGCTCGTGCAGCGCAAGGCGATCACAATCGCCTGCGCTTCGCGTCCCGCGCGTTCCACGTTCTCATTCACCACGCAAAAATCGTAATACTTGCCAAACTGCGCGATTTCTTCGCGCGCCCTGGCCAGACGCCGCGCGATCTCCTCGCCCGAATCCTGCCCGCGCTCGCGCAGCCTCCGTTCCAGCTCCGCGCGCGATGGCGGCAAGATGAAAATCGCCACCGATTCCGGAAGCTTTTCCTTTACCTGCGCCGCGCCTTGAACGTCGATCTCCAGCACGAGATCGAGTCCCCTCTTCCGCGATTCCTCCAGCCACTTCCTCGGCGTGCCGTAAGAATGCTTGCCAAAAACCCGCGCGTACTCCAGAAATTCGCCGCGCGCGGCCATGGCGTCGAATTCCGCTTCCGTCACGAAATCATAGCATTTCCCGCTGGCCTCGGTCGCGCGGCGCGACCGTGTAGTACATGAGACCGAAGGCATCGTGCCGGGCAGCTCCAGGATTCGCTGCACTAAAGTGGATTTTCCCGATCCCGATGGCCCCGACACGATCAACACCAGCGGCGCGATCTCAGTCTGCGTGCTCATTCGATGTTCTGCACCTGCTCCCGCAGTTTTTCGATCTCCGCCTTGATTTCCAGCGCTACTCCGGTGATCGCCAGCGCTTCGCTTTCCACGCCGGGCGTCTTGGAGAGCATGGTGTTGGCTTCGCGATGCATCTCCTGCAAAAGAAAATCCAGCTTCTTCCCCAACTCCCCGGCCCCATCCAACAGCTTGGTGAACTGCTGCAAATGGCTCTTCAGGCGGTCTAATTCTTCGCTGATATCGCTGCGTTCCGCAAGCAGCGCCGCCTCCTGCGCGAGGCGCCCCGGATCGATGCCAATCCCGCCGAGCAATTCCTTCAGCCTGGTCTCCAAGCGCCGCGCGAAAGCCGGGCGCAGCGTCGCCGCGAGTCCGCGCACCTGCTCCACATGACCGACAATGCGCGCCAAGCGATCGCGCAACTCTTCGACCAGATGACGGCCTTCCGCGCGCCGCATATCATCCAGCTTTGCCAGCGCATCCCGCAAGCCGCTCTCCAGCACTCGTCCAAGCCGTTCTTGCTCTTCTTCCGTCTCCGGCGCCGCGGCCATGACACCGGTGATCACGCCGGGCAGCCTCAGGAGTGCGACAACGTCCATATCCGTCGCCGCTCTCGTCTCCTGCCGCAAGGCTTCGGCGGCTTTCAGATACGATTGCACCAATTCCTTGTTTACCTGTACCGGCGCCGCTTTCCCGGGTTCCACGCCTACGGTCACTTCCACGTGCCCACGGTGAATCTTTTCGCGCACGATCTGTCTTAATCGAAGATCGTACAGATCGAATCCCTCGGGCATCCGAAGCTTGAGGTCCAGGAACCGGTGGTTGACGCTTTTCACGCTGACGCGCACCGCCCAGCCATCCTGCTCGGCACGTGCTTGCGCGTAGCCGGTCATCGAGAAACATTCGATTTTCTTCGTGGCTGCTGGCATTGTTTGGCTCATAAAGAATTCGATGCGTCATTCAACTTTCCCGGTGCCGACTGGGCCGGCGCCAGCATGTCGTCGTCTGCAAACTGCAGATCGTGAAGCCGGGCGTACGTGCCGCCACGGGCCATCAGTTCCGTGTGCGTTCCGCTTTCGCGGATTTGTCCGTCTTCCAGAACGAGAATTTTGTCCGCGCGGCGAATCGTAGCGAGGCGATGCGCGATGACGAAAGTGGTTCGCCCAACCATCAAGTTGGCCAGCGCCTTCTGCACGAACATCTCGGACTCGGCATCCAGCTCCGAGGTAGCCTCATCCAGAATAAGAATGGGCGAATCTTTCAAGATGGCGCGCGCGATGGCGATGCGCTGTCTCTGTCCGCCGCTCAGGCGCGTGCCCCGCTCGCCAATCACGGTGTCGTAACCTTGCGGAAGCTCCATGATGAAATCGTGCGCCAGCGCGGCTTGCGCCGCTGCGATGACTTTTTCCCTGGGAATATTGGTTAAGCCGTAGCAAATATTGTTCCACACCGTGTCGTGAAACAGGATGTTCTCCTGCGTCACCATGGCAATCTGCTCGCGCAGCGACTTGATGGTCACTTCCCGGATGTTCCGGTCGTCGATTCGAATGGCGCCGGAGGTAGCCTCATAAAATCGCGGCAGCAAATTCACCAGCGTGGTTTTTCCTGCCCCGCTCGATCCCACGAGGGCAATCACTTCCCCGCGGAGCGCGCGGAAATAAATTTGTTCCAGCACCTGAGTCGAGTCGGTATCATACGCAAAGCCCACGTTTTCAAAAACGATTTCCCGCGAAAACGGCGGCAGAGACTTTGCGCCGGGCTGTTCGCTCTGCTCCTCTTCCCGGTCGAGATAGGCAAATACTTGCATGCTCGCTCCCTGCGCGAGCTGAAATTGCTGGTACACCTGGCCGATGCGCTTCAGCGGCATATACGCATTAAACATGGCAAAAAGAAAGGCAATAAAAATTCCGGGGGTCATCAGGCCATGCTTGATCTGATCGCGGGCATACAAAATGAGCAGCGGGATAACCAGGGCGCCCAGCAAATCCATGATTGGCCCAGTGGCGACCGCCGCGCGAACCCAGCGCATATTTTCGCGCAGCAGCCGTTGCGCCGTGTGTTTGAACTTGAAGATTTCGAAGTCCTCCATGCCGAAGGCCTTCACGACGCGGTTGCCGCTCACGGTCTCTTGCAGGATCTGGCTGAGGTCCCCAAGCCTGCTCTGGCTGTTTTCCGAAGAGCGCCGAATCTTCTTCCCCAGTTTTCCGACCGGCACAACGACCAGCGGTACCAGAATGGCTGTTCCAAGCGCCATCTTCCAATTGAGCACGACGATGACCGCCACAAACACGAGCAGCGTGAAACCTTTTTGGAAGAGGTCAGCCAGGTATTCCGAAAGAGCGATGCGCGTGCGCTCCACGTCGTTGATCGTGGTGGAGAGCAAACGGCCCGTAGGATTGGTCTGAAAGAAACCAATCGGCTGGCGAATGATCTTGGCGTATACCTGGTTCCGCAGCCCGGTGACCGCAGCCTGTCCTACGTACTGAATCTGCGTGACGCCCAGATACTCGGCGATACCTTTCGCGACATAAAGAAAAACCACGGTTAGGGCGAAAATAGTCCACACGTTGTGGATCGTGGGCGGAAAAAACCGGTTGAGATAGATCGTATGACCGTTCGGAAAAGTCACCAGCGGCAGCGTCGAACCAACAACGGAGGGGTTCAGGACGTAGTCAAATCCCGGCCGGAGCATCAGCGCCACAATGCCGTCCGCCAGCGCCGTGAATGCCACCAACACCACACCTACGGCCAGCCGAAAAGAGTACGGCCGCACGTAACTCAGCAATCGCTTCCATTGTGGTGATAACAACGAGGCCACGCCGCAGGCTCCCTGACTTGTCCACTTGGTACGCTATTCGCCGCGTTGCGGCGTGTCAAGTTTCCGGGCCCGCCGATAGCGGGCGGCGGCGCCATTCGATGTTCACCTACTTGTCGATGTCGCGGTGAATGACTTTGGCGGAAAATCCGCGTTTCGCGAGCGCCTTTTTTACCGACTCCGCGAGCATTACGGAGCGGTGCCTTCCTCCCGTGCAGCCGAACGCAATGGTCAGATAACTTTTCCCCTCACGGATGTAGTGCGGGATCAAATACGTAAGCAAGCCTTCGATGCGCCGCAGGAATTCGCCGGTCTGGGGAAATGACCGGATATACTTCCGCACTTTCGGATCTTTGCCCGTGAAGGGCCGCAAACGCGGCACAAAATGCGGGTTGGGCAGAAATCGCACGTCGAGAACTAGGTCCGCATCCGACGGCACTCCGTAGCGGTACCCGAAACTCACGACCGAAACCAGCATCGGGCGCTTGTCCGGATTCTTGAATCGCTCCGTGACAAAGTGGCGCAACTCATGCACGTTGAATTGCGTCGTATCAATGACCACGTCCGCAAGCTTGCGGATCGGCGCCATCAGCGCGCGTTCATGCGACAGGCTTTCCCTTACCGAAAAATTCTTTCCCAGAGGATGGGGACGCCGCGTTTCGCTGTACCGCCGCAGGAGGGCATCCTCGTTCGCTTCGATGAAAACAAGCGTGATGGGATGATTTTTTTTCAGGTGTTTCAGGAGTGGCGGCAATTTTTCCAGTTGCAGCCCCTCGCGCGCGTCTACCAGCAGCGCCGCGCGCGCAAAGTCTCCTTCGCCCGCCGCGTGCAATTCCGCAAAAATGGGAATGATCTCCACGGGAAGATTGTCCACGCAGTAGAAGCCCATGTCTTCGAAAGCGTGAAGGACGGTGCTTTTCCCGGAACCGGAGAGCCCCGTGAGGATGACGAGTTGCCTGGCATCGTGTCGCGTCTGCGGCTTCACAGGCGACGCCGCTCAGTTCTTTTCCCGTCGTTGGTGGGTGCTGGGAATTCTCATGTCTTCGCGGTACTTCGCGACCGTGCGCCGGGTGACGTGAATGCCCGCGTCATCCAGCTTCTTGGCAATCTGTTCGTCGGTCAGCGGATGTGTGGCGTCTTCCTCTTCGATCATTTTCTTGACCAGCCGCTTGAGCGTCAGCAGCGACATCCCGCCGCCCTCCGGCCCGTTCACGGATTCGCTGAAGAACGAGCGCAGCTCCAGCACGCCCTGCGAGGTGTGCGCGTACTTGCTGGCTACCGCGCGGCTCACCGTCGAAGGATGCACACCGACCTCTTCGGCTACTTCCTTGATCATCATGGGCTTCAGCGCATCCTGGCCGTGGTCGAGGAATTCGCCCTGGCGCGCGATGATGGACTGGCAGACGCGCAAGATGGTGTGCTTGCGCTGTTCGATGTTCTTCATCAACTGCACGGCGGCCGTAAACCGTTCCTTCACGTAGTTGCGCACGTCGCGGTCGGCGGCATCTTTGACCAGCAGGCGGCGGTACGTGGGGCTCAGCCGCAGTTGCGGCATGTCGTCTTCATTCAGGAACGCCTGCCACTGGTCATCCACCTTGCGGAAGTAGACGTCCGGCTCGACGAGGCGGGGTTCTGTTTTGTTGTAGCGCAGCCCGGGCCGGGGATCGAGCTTCTTGATCATGTCCAGCGCGCGCTTCAGCACTTCGAGCGGCCGGTTCAGCGCCCGCGCGATTTCTTTCAACTGGTTCGATTGCACTTGCTTCAGATGTTCGGAGACGATCTGCTGGGCCAAGGTGTTCTGCGGATCGAAAGCCTTCAACTGCAGCAGCAGGCATTCACGCAAATCCCGCGCGCCTACTCCGATCGGGTCGAAGTCCTGCACCACGGCCAGCGCGTCATCCAAGTCGTCCTGCGAATACTTTCCGTTCTGCGCCAGCTCTTCCGGGGAAGCCGTCAGATAGCCGTTCTCGTCCAGATTGCCGATGATGCTGTCCGCGATCTCTTTCACCGCGTCCGAGCAGATGGTGACGCTCAATTGCCACTGGAGATGGTCGGACAACCCACTCGGCGAGGAAAGGAACTTTTCAAACGACGGCCGTTCGGAAACTTCACGCTCCTGCGACTGCCCGCCGTCCCCGCCGGTATCCAGGTACTGGTTGAAAAAGGTTCCGACATCGAATTCGTCAAATGGATTTGCTTCCGGTTTCTCCGGAACTTTTTCGGTTTCCGCTTTCAGGAAGGTCTCATCGCTGTAGTTGTCGGTTTGCGTGGGTTCTTCGCTCTGCTCTTCGAGGATCGGGTTAGCGATCATTTCCTGGTTGATCATTTCGCGCAATTCGAGACGGTTCAGCGCCAGGACGCTCACCATCTGCACAAGGCCGGGCGTCAGAATCTGCTTCTGCGACACTCGGAGATTGAGTTTGAGTCCCTGCCAGGCCATGGATCGTCCCGTGTTCCCTTTTCTAACCCTAGTTCAGGCGGAAGTGATCGCCAAGATAAACACGCCGGACTTCGGCATCGTTGCTTAACTCATCCGGGCGGCCCTTCCGGAATATCTTGCCACTTTTCAGGATGTACGCGCGATCTGTCACGCTGAGAGTTTCCCGGACGTTATGATCCGTAATCAGCACGCCAATTCCCGATTTAGCTAGTTCGCGGATGATTTCCTGGAGATCCTTGACCGTTAGAGGGTCGATTCCCGAAAAAGGTTCGTCGAGAAGGATAAAGGAAGGTTGCAAAGTAAGAGAGCGCGCAATCTCCAACCGGCGGCGCTCTCCGCCGGAGAGCGTGTACGCCTTGCTGGTCCTCACGGTTTCCAGCCCCATTTGCACCAGGAGTTCCTCCAAGCGGTCGCGCTGCTGTTCCGGGGTCAGCGGGAGTGTTTCCAGCACGGCGAGGAGATTCTCTTCGCTGGTCAATTGGCGAAAAACCGAGGGTTCCTGAGGAAGGTAACTGATACCGCTGCGGGCCCGGAGGTACATGGGGAGGTCCGTGATTTCATCGTCGTTCAGGAGTACACGGCCTGCGTCGGGCCGGGTGAGACCTACCAGAATATAAAATGTCGTCGTCTTGCCTGCGCCATTTGGGCCGAGCAGCCCGACAACTTCACCCTGTCCAATCTCCAGTTCAACGTCGTCAACGACCTTGCGGCCACGGTACGACTTGCTTAAATCGACGGCCTGGAGCTTCAGCATACCTCTTCACGGGCGGCCGCGGAGCAGTGGCGCCACTAATCGACTCGGTGCTTCGTCAATGTCCGCGAACCAGTTTCTGAGTCGACGATGATCGTATCATCCGCTAAAAAGAAGGTCAATTGATGCCCCGTTGTGGTCCCTTCCGTGGCGTCGTAAATCGTGGGATGTCCACCGCTCATCACGAATTTTCCGTCCGTTGCGCTGTACTCGCCGCGCTCGGCCGTGGCTTTTCTCGTCCCCTGTTCCACGATCACGCCTCCCGTGCCAACTGCTCGGCTGATCTGCTGGGCCCCGGCTGGCGGACTTGCCGGAGCGGGACCGCTCGCCGCATTCGAATTGGGCTTCTCGGCCCTCGTAAAATATAAATCAACCGCTGCGGCGCGCATCTTTTGCTCCGCCGATTGCGCCAGCACATTTTTTTCCAGGTGTGCGCGGCTGTCTGAGTCGCGATACGTCAACGTGCCTGCCGTTACATGCCACAATCTCCCCTTCTTCGGCCCGGCTTGCACGGCAACGGTTTGCGGCGTCGATTGCCCCGCGGCTTGGGGAAACACGGCGCGAACATTTCCATTGGCGTTCATGACCCGCGCCTCGCGCAGCAGCTCGATCCAATCGGCTTCCATAACCGAATCGCCCTGCCACAAACGCGCATGTCCTGTATACAAAGCTCTGCCCGTCTTCGAGTTTGCCTGCATCGTGTCCGCGGAAATGTTCGCCGGCACCGCCGCCAGTTGCGCTCCGCTCCCTTTTGTCGAAAAATCCGTCGACCGAACGCCCCCGTCGGCACGAATCTCTCCAGTGGTTTGCGCAAAGGTGATCCGCGGCGCCTGTGTCTCCGTGGCTGCGTCGCGCGCCAGCGCTTTTCCCGTCAGCAGAGCCGTCTGCGTTGCCCGCACAAACGTCGCGTGGTCCGCTTGCCCGCTCCGGTCGCCTTCTTTCAGTCTTACATTTCCCTGCAGATCCATCTGCGACCATCCGCCGCTCGCCAGCAGTTGCGCCACTCCGCTCTGCGCTGTCGCTGTCTGCGTGGGTTTGCCGCTCACCTCCCGTTCCGTCAATAAGTTGCCGGTCGCAACCAACTGTCTGGCCTTGCCCTCCTTCCCGAATTCCATTTCAAGTTTATCCGCCTGCAGTTTTGTCCGCGCAGGCTCGCCGTTCGCTGGAGCTCCCGATGTTCCGCTTAGCAGCGCGGCATCCGTCCATTCGATGCTTCCCGCTCCCAGAGTCTCCGCCCGCTTGATCCTGCTGCCCTCCCCTTTTTTCCCATCTGCGAATTCCACGAGCAATTCGCTCGTCTGCAGCATCCTTGCCTCGCCGGTCGTCTCGGCCTCCGTTTTCAATTGCACACCGCCTTTCAAGTGCAGTTCTCGCGGCTCGTTGGCCTTTGGCCACAGATCCAGCGCGCCGCGGTCCGCGCGGAAGTCATCTGCCTCTTTTCCATTCCGCCGCAAACCGCGCACATCTCCTGCTCCCTCGATTTTCGTGAGCCAGCCCTCGGGTGCGAATTGTGCCGTGATTGTTTCCGCGCTCAGATTTGTCGGGCCCTCCGTCCCCTGAGATTCCAACTCGGCGTTTTTCCCATTTGGGCCCGCCACGGCCACAAGTCTCTCCGCGCGAAATGCTGCGTCCAGCGTGAGGAACAGCCTTCCTGCGCGCAACCGCGTCGTGCGTGTTTCCGCCTCCACCGGCCCGTATAACTGCATCGTCCGGGACTCCCGCTCAAATTCGAGGCTCTTCCCCGTCACACGAACAGGATCCTTCGCACCCTCGCTTGCCGTCCTTCTCCCCGCGGTGGTTTTTTGCGGCGCCATCAGGGAAAACTGCACATTTCTTAGCAGCCGCACCGTTCCTTCTTCAGAGTGATACTCGACTCCTACGGCTTCCCCTTCACCATTCGGAAAAATGAACTTCACCGGCTGGTCCGTCCGCGCCATACCATTGGCGCGGTTAAAAATCACCCCGCGGGTTTCCACGCGTACTTTCTGCTCCGCTTTTTTCCCCGGATTTCTTGCTGCCCGTTCGGCTTCCGTCCGGCTCTCCAGGTCGAGCTGCATTTCGCCGCTGCAAGTGATGCTTCCGCCCACTTTTTCGTACTGGCAGCTTTGCGTGTGAATCGTGTCGTGCCGCTCTCCCTTCTTTCCAAAGACGGTGATTTTCACGTCTTCCAGCAAACTAGCGTCTTTATCCTTGAAATCCGTGGCCTTCGAAGCCTCCACGGTGAAAATTTTTTGGTTCCCATCCATTTTAGAAAAGGTAAGCCCGTTCGAGCTGCGCGTCACATCTTTCGGAGCCGGCGGCGGTGCCTTTTGCTGCTCTCGATAAGCGACCCACTTGCGCTCCAGATATACTCCTAGCGTCAGACTTGCCAGCAGCATCGCTGCCGCCGCCGACCAGCGCGCGTATTTCGCCGCTTCGCTTCTCTTCATGTCTTCAGTTAAGCAAAATTTCGAAGGAGTGTATAGAAGTGGAACCGTTCAGAAGAAGGCGCCGATTAACCAGCCGACTCCGCGTTCGCCACCGGATTCGGCAAAATACCGATATTCGCCGCGGCGACGCTGTCGCGCTTCGTATTCTTCACCAGGTACATGGCTTCATCCGCGAGGTGCAGCAATCCTTCCTTGGTTCGCGAATCCACCGGGTAAGACGCTACGCCCACGCTGGGCGTCAGCTTTATGTTCAACCCTTCCGGCACCAGCCAGACGCCCTCGCGCACCAATTTGTGCAAACGCCGCGCCACGTTCAACGCGTTTTCCTTCGAAGTCTGCGGCAGCAGGATGACAAACTCATCTCCGCCATAGCGGAACGCAAAATCGATCAGCCGGCAATGCTCCTTCAGCGCACTTCCGATCTCCGCCAGCAGCCGCGACCCCACCAGGTGCCCGTGGGTATCGTTCACTTGCTTGAAATGGTCCAGGTCGATGAAAACGATCGAGAATTCGTAGTTGTAGCGCTGCGAGCGATAGATTTCCGTCTCCAGGATGAAACCCATGTGCCGCGCATTATAAAGCGTCGTGCAATCGTCGGTGATGGTCAGCTCGTGAATTTTCTTCACGTGCCGCGCATTCTCCAGCGCAATCGCCGCGAAGTCCGAAAGCGCCTCCAGCAGCTTCAGGTCCCGGGGATCGAATCCCTCCGGCCCGATGCAATTGATCAGCTCGATGACCCCCAGGCAAGTGTCGCGGAATCTGACCGGTACCGCGACGATCGATTGCGTCTCGGTCTTGGTCTTCTCGTCCACCTTCGAGAAAAAGCGCGTGTCCTTGGTCGTGTCCGGCACCACCACGGTCTCGCCGTGCTGCGCGACCCAGCCGGCAATTCCCTGACCCATCTTGATGCGTACGTCCTTCAGCGCCTGCGAAGCTTTTCCCACCGCCAGCTCAAAGTACAGTTCCTGCTTGGCCTCATCCAGCAGTAGCAGCGACCAGTTGTCCGGCCGAAGAAATTCATCGATCTTCTCCATAATCGTGCGGAGAACTTGATCGAGTTGCAGCGAGGACGTCAGCGCCTTCCCCAACTCCTGGAAGATGGCAACCTCTCCCTTTTCCCGCTGTGCGGACGGCACCGCAGGATTGCGGCGGCGATCGACGGCCGGAAACTGATTCACATCCTCCACTCGCGCTTGTTCCTCTCCCTCGCGGATTCTAAGCCTCGCAATGCTCGCGCCCGGTCCTGGCAGCCATAGCCTCGCCAAGAAACACGAATTCGCACGATTCTCGTGCACTTCCGCGAATCTCCGCCAGTATAGGCTCCTCCCAAAAAGGCGCGCAACCCGCTCGTGGTACAGGCGTTGCCATCTCGCCATCGTCTTGAACACACCTTCACTATCCTCGAACGCTACTCTTCGACGAGGAACTGCAAGAATGCCTACGCCTTCGCGCCATGCTCCCGGAGCAGTTCGTCAACTTCCGTGTACCCCGACGGGAACTCCACGCCATCCACCGATGCCCCCGCATGGAGCAGCATTTGAACCGACTCGGGCGAGCGCCTGTGTTTCCAGTACGAGTCCACGCATGCGCGGACCGCCAGTGCCAGCAGCGTGCGTCCTTTCCCGTCCAGTGCATCCACGGCCGCCCCGCGTTCGATGAGCAGCTTCACGGTCGCGTGCTGCGCGCGCCACGCCGCTACGTGCAGCGCCGTGCTGTTCTCCGCCACGTCGAAATACTCGTCGCCTTCCTTGTATACTGCCCCGGCGTCTACTCCGAGTTCAATCAGATGCCGCACACCCTCAGTATGTCCCCTTTTTCCGCCCAGTCCGCTGGGTGCCTCGCCGCCAAGGACTCTCCCCCGTTCGCCTATCTCCCATTTCCTCTCCGTTTGACAGCACCTTATTCCCTGCCTATAGTGCCGTCGAGGGATCCCGAGTCGTTTTTTCGCGAGCGCCCCCGTGTCAACCGCTTGGCGGCTGCGCTCATAAACGACCGCTTTGCGGTGGCGCCTATAATCGATCGCTTCGCGGTTGCACTTGGATCGTCAAGGACAGGTTCTGGTTCATGGCCAGGGGAAATTTTGGTGAACGCCTGAAGCGCGAGCGCGAGCTGCGCGAAGTTTCCATGGATGAACTGACCAAGGCCACGCGCATCAGCACTCGTTTTGTCCAAGCTCTGGAAAATGAAGATTGGGCGAAGCTGCCCGGCGGCATTTTTGGCCACGGGTTCGTGCGCACCATCGCGCGCTATTTGGGCCTCAATGAAGAGGCGCTCCTCGGCGAATACGACTCTGCCCGCGCCGAACATTTGGCCGCTGCTCCCGCCAAACGTGAGGAACGCATTCCCCCACCTCCGAAGTGGCTTCCCGTTGCAGCCGTTGTCATCGTGCTTCTCTTGGTCACTGGCGTCTTTTACGCCGGCCGCTATGTCTGGCATCGTTACACTGCTCATCGAGCCGAAAAAAAATCCGCCGGCGCTTCGCTGGCTCCGAAGCCTCTGCTTCAATCCGGTTCCATGTTGACGGCATCAGCGGAGCAATCTTCTTCCGTGGCTTCTTCCTCAGCTCTTCTCGACCTTTCTGTCTCCACTTTCGCCGCCACTCGCGTTCGCATTCTTGCCGACAACAAACTTCTTCTCGACGCCGAGTTGCCTGCCTGGAAGAATCGTCATTTTTCCGCCAATCAGCAATTCGAGGTGACCGCCGGGGACTCCTCCGCGGTGTTGCTGGAATTGAACGGCAAGGCCATGCCGCCGCTTGGCGCACCCGGCGCCTCCGGTACAATGGTGCTAAGCCAGAAGGACTTGAGACCGTAATCCAGTGGAAACTCTGAGCCCTGAAGTTCTTGAAGATTTGCGCCACGGCCGGGCCACGCGCGAACGAAAAATGGCCGTCTGCACCGGCGGCGCGCACCTTGCTCCCGCCGAACGCGCGGAGATTCTCGCGGTTCTCGCCGGCGACGCCGATGAAATGGTCGCATCGCGCGCGCAGGATGCGATTCTCTCGCAACCTATTGAGTCTTTTGTCGAAGCCCTAAAGCGCGAGCACGCTATCCCCGCGCTCTTCTCTTACGCGGCAAGGAATCTTGCCGACAAACCTGGCGTCTGCGACGCCATGGTGCAAAACAAGAACTGTCCCGCCGAAAGCCTCGTTCCTGTGGTTCGCCACCTTTCGACTCTTGGCATCCAGGCGCTAATGGAAGAACTCGATCGCGTGAGCCAGTCTCCCGCGCTCGCCGCCGCTCTCGAGCATTCTTCCTCCTTAACCGTTGAACAAAAAAGCCAGCTCCGTGAACTTCACGGTCCCGGCCATCCCATCGATGAAGCCGCCCTCGCGGAAGCCGTCGCCGCCGCTGAACCTGACATTGCCAGGCGCCAGACCTTGATTGAGCGCCTGGCGAAAATGACCGTCGCGCAGCGCGTGCAATTCGCCATCAAGGGCGGCTCGGAAGCGCGCCGAACGCTGATCCGCGACAGCAACAAAGTTGTCCAGCGCGCCGTGCTGCAATCCCCCCGCCTCACCGACCAGGAAGTGGAGGCTTTCGCCGCCATGTCCAGCCTTACGGATGAAATCCTTCGCCTCATCGCCGGCAACCGCGTTTTCCGCAAAAACTACACCGTCGTCCGCAACCTTATCAACAATCCCAAGTCGCCGCTCGACATCACACTGCACATGCTTCCCATGCTCAATGCCATAGATCTAAAGCGCCTCACCACCAACAAGAACGTTCCCGAAAC
>WNGK01004145.1_pt1 | contig 15578 bp, 25 predicted proteins | sample 5400601 | NCBI WGS metagenome assembly WNGK01 (sample SAMN13153376, study PRJNA577476) | soil metagenome | isolation source: 60 cm soil or saprolite under Garry oak tree replicate 1 | place: USA:California | collected 2016-06-15
AGCCCGACGATGATCATGGCGGCAATCAGAATGTCCAACAGGCCGGCGAACAGCATCCAACTCCAGCGCTCGGATAATTCGCGGCGATGCTCCAAGGCGTACATGATGGTGGCGACGCCTTCGGCGAGGAAATAGGCCCCGACCACGATGGTGAGGGTGAGGGTGCCCTGCACCGGCTTTGCCAACAGGATGATGCCGGCGCCAACCGCAAGAATCGCCGAAATCAGCGACCACCAGAAGCCCGGTATCTGCCGGGCCCAGAACGTCAGCACCAGGCCTGCAATCCCGCTGATCAGAAACATCCAGCCCAGGAAAATGGTGACGGCAAGGCTCGCAAGCGGCGGCACGATCATTGCTGCCAGCCCGAGGATCATGAGCAGGATGCCTTCGATCAAAAAGGCCTTCCAATGCTCGCGTACCGCAGCGCGCATTTCCGATTGCAGCCTGGTGACGTCCTGGGGAAGGGTCATGGAAAATCTCCTGATGCCGGCAACGCAGATGACGCCCCATTATGGCGCCCCAATATGACGTTCGCCAATGCCACCGATTCAAATTTGTTCACTGAACGTCGGCTAGCCACCTCCGGGCGCGGTGGAAAAGCCCTCCGACGTCGTGCGCATCCGGTTGCGACCGAGGATATAGATCGCCGTGGTGGCTACCAAGAGCGCGCTGCCGATCAGGATGGAGACAAGACCGATCGGAACGAGAACCAGCGCCATGTTACGATCAGGATTTGCCAGCCAATGATGGATCGATGTCAGCACAAAGGCCAGACCTGCAAATCCAGCGCCGCCGCCCACCACCAGCAATGCCCACATACGTCGCAGCTGGCTTAACCGCTCGCGTGCGATTTCGGTGCGGGGCGCGTGATGACGGCCGACCCGCCGCACCAGGCGCACCGCAAACGCAATCGCACTGAACCCGATCAGCACGCTGGCCGATCCCAGCATTAGTCTGGTGGATCCGTCGATGTCGGGGGCTTGCTGCAGCGTCAGCAGCGGGAAATCGAAAGCGGCGTGCAGCGCAAGTGGCGCAAACAGCATCAGGATCCGGCTCGAGATGCGCGCCCAGTCGCGGTGGTGCCGGTGCGCGCCAAGCGCAGTGCCGGCTCGCCCCATCGCAAGATAGGCGCCGGCGATGATGCCGAGCGCACCATGGAACGGCACGGTCAGGACGCTGCGCAATGCGGCCAGCGATTGCCACATCTCCGCATGCCGCACGAGATAGGCGAGGTTTTCGTAAGCCGCGAAGCCGAGCCCCGCTGCCGCACCATAGACCACGGTGTCCATCGGATCGGCGAAAGGCCGGCGCCGCACCGAAATGGCGACAATGACGAGAATCTTGACGGTTTCCTCAGGGAGGGCGACCCCGAATACCGAATGCAAGGCCCGCGCAACCCAGGGGTTTTCGGGAGCTGCCAGTATCGACGCAAACGGCGCGCGCACCACGCCGAGCAGCGAAATGCTGGCGGCGCCAAGCAGAAAGGCGGTCCAGACCTTGGCGGGCGGGCCCGGGCGCTCGTCGGCGGCGATCACAAGCCATAGTAACAGCAGCGCCGGCGCCACCGCCGCGGTGCCGATTACGGTCGGAAGGGATTCAACGAGATTCATCAGCATGGCAAATATGCCATTTTTCCGCATTCTCTACCGCGCGACGGCAGTGCGACCGCAAGCCGCGGGCAATGATTGCCTCCGAGTTCGCGCTTGACGCCCCACTCAGCAGCGGCGGCAGATATTCTTCAGCCGTGCATTCATCCGCACGTCTTCCGCGCCCCTGTTGCCCGGCGGAATCGGCCCCCAAATGCCGGCACTCCCAGGCAAAACGCGATTATTTAGTCAGATCAAAGAGTTTGCCGGATCTTCGCAAGCAAAATGCCCGCAATTGAGCGCCGTGTCCATCGTGAATTCCAAGGCAGGAAATGCGCGTGCGCAGCCATCCTTTGGGGCGACATCGCCGGCCGCGGGACACACCGGTCTGGAAACTTGAAGCTGCGCTGAGATGCCGCTCGGGTAAGAAGGACCGACACGCACCGTCGGCTCACATGCTCAAGGTGACGGAAACGCGCGAAAATCACGCCCTACGTCTGGGTGCATCCGGATGAGGAGAGGTGAGCCCCTCGGGGCGGGTAGATTCACGATACGCAAAAGGGCTACTCAATGGCGGGCGAGGCGCTCGGACCGACGAGACCGAAGCCTTCAGATCGCCGGCGCGGGTCTCTAGCTCGTGTGGAAATGTCGCGAGCAATTCAGCTTCAGAGATACCGAATGCGGTGGCGATCGCATTGTTCGGGGCGCCCAATGCGACCATCGCCCGCACAAAGCGCCGATCGGCATCTGCGAAATTCGAGGCGCCGCACTTCAGTGCCGCCAGCGCGTCCTTCAGCGCCTCCACGCGCGAAGTGATCCCATTCGGCTTTCGACCCGAGCCAGGCCTCGCCCCGCCTCGACCGACTCCTTTGGATTTCGTCATTTCAAACCTTTGACTTTGGGGCCCTCAGATCGGCGAAGGCCGCCTCAGTGGCCGAGGCGTGGCCGGAGGTCAGCGGCAAGCCCATGGCGTACAAAATCACGATGCTGATCAGGACAAGGACGATCTTGAACGAGGAGTCGCCCTTCTCAACAAGCGATTCCATTGCCGCTGTCGTTCGGTCTTCATCGGCAAAAATCTGAGGTCGGCGTCTAGCGAATATGTGTTCTAAAAGGATCGCCAAGTGTCCTTCACTCCGACGATTCACACTTACGCAAGCGAGTGGCCTGTTGGGAACTCTGCAAGTGGCCTAATCCGTTGGGCCTAATCCTTCGAGCGAAATCAAACGCCGCCAAATCACCGCCTCATTGCGTCGTCCTGCAAGCGACAGATGAATCTGTCCGTTGATCCGAGTTGCGGCAGCCGGCGACGAAGACGCAGCAAGCCTATTGACGCGCAAGAAGAAGAGCCCGTTCACGCCGGCGGGTTAAGAACCTTGGTGGAAAATGTCAGCTCAAATGGTGTTATTGCCGGTCTTCGTTCTGGTCGGATTTACCTTTGTGCTTTTGTTGATGGCCGGCAGGCGCCAACGCGCGGTCATGACCGGCCAGACCAAGATTAAGGATACCGCGCCAGGTCAGTTCGAGCTGCCACTGGGCTGGGAGATGGTCTATCGTCATCGCGTCGGCGTATCGGATTCGCTGCCCTGACAGGCCGTCAAACCCGAGGCCGTTGTCGTAGCATACCGTTGGGCGAGAGCCCGTAATCCGGCGCCGTCTCCATCGTGAATTCCGAACCCGGAAGATGCTCCGAGTCTAACGGAAGCTGCCAGCGTGATACGTTCTCTCATCGTCGAGCAGGAGGCGGGCTGGGTGATATCGTTCCGCGGATCAGAAACACACACAAGATCGGTGGTCAAAGCCATCAGTTGGCGAACCTTGGGGACACTCGACACATTTGCGATCAGTTGGCTCTTTACGGGAAGGATCGAGATCGCCGGCTTGATTGCCGGCCTCGAAATCTTCACCAAAATCGCGTGGTACTATCTCCATGAACGGGTCTGGGCAGTGATCCCGTTCGGCCGACGCCTGCAGTGATGTGGCTCCCAAGGGTGCGTCCCTGAAGCAAAAATGGTGTAAATTCAATTGGACGGACGGTGGCGCTCCCTAGCGGAATCGAACCGCTCTCTCCACCGTGAAAGGGTGGCGTCCTAACCGATAGACGAAGGGAGCGAGATCGTCCGCCTTGCCACGACCGGCCCGGTCGCAGCGTCTCGCTTTGGTCGCAAACAAATACACCCGGCAAATCAACGCTTTGGGCTTGGGATGGCGCCGAACCCGGACCGTGGCGAATTGATCCCGATGGCGGCGGGCGAACGTATAGTGGCGTTTGCGGGGCCGGGCAAGCCGCCGGGAAACCCGGTTTGACGGTAAATGAAACGTCTCCCGTGCAACGCAAACACCCTTAATCCTTTGTGAACTGTCAACGGTTTTTAAAGCCTGTTGCGGTAAGGACGTGGCCAAAGCCTTTTGGATTCAGGTTTACCGCAAGAAATTGCTCTAGTTTAACGACTGCCGCGTATCCTGTTCGTAAAACCGGTATCCACTTTTGCGGAATGCGCGCTGGAGCAACTGAAATGGCCGCAGAAATAAAGGAGCGGGACCCGCGCAAATCGCTGCGCCAGCCCGGATGGGTCACCTTCGAAGGTGGCTTCGCGACACGCCAATGCATCGTGGAGGATTTGTCCGCATCGGGTGCAAAAATCACGATTGAGGAACCCGTCGTGTTGCCGGCCAGCTTCCGGCTGGCGTTCGCGCGCGACGCCAGAACGGGACGCAACTGCGAAGTGGTCTGGCGCCGCGGCCAGACGGTTGGCGCCAAGTTCGTCCGGTAGCATCGATAGCTCAGAGGCGATAAAAGGAGATGATGCGAAACATTCTCCTTGCGATCGCTGTTGCGATGCTACCGGCCGCGGCGGCCGAGCCGCCCAGCAGCCAAAAGCCGGACAAACCAGTGGCCTCGGGCAGGCTGCTGCCGCCGAAGGGCGCCGCCGCCGGCAATTCTTGCGCTGCCTACGGTCCGGGTTTCGTCAAGCTCGACGGCACTGATACCTGCGTGAAGATCGGTGGTGCTGTTGGCATCGGAGTAGGCAGCTCCAGCGGTTCGCGCTGAGCCAACGAGGCGAGGTGCATTGCAACTCGATATCATCGTTCCCGTCGTAATGAGTTGCGCGCTGCTGTGGTGGGTGAGCCGCGGCATGAGCTGGACCACGCGCCTGGTGGTGACGGTCATCACGCTGGCGGTGATCTTCTGTATTCTGCTGTTCGAGCGGTCGGGCCTCTACGTCATTCCGTGGCGAGATTGAACGGGTGAACCCCAAAGCTTCGGGTTCCCCGATGTGGAATTGCATGTCATGACATCGGCGGCGCGACGAATTGCGCAAATCCCGCTCGGCCCGAAAATTGCGCGAACCAGCGTTCGAGATGGGCGAGCCGAGGTTTGTTGATGCCTTCGACCCCGAACCATCGCCTTGCATAGGCGCCGAGCGCGATGTCGGCGAGCGTAAAATCCTCGCCTTCGACGAACCGCCGCGTCGCCAACTGCGCGTCGACGATGCGCCATTGCACGGCCTCGGCGTCGGCATCTTTCTGGATCGCAACGATGTCGCGCTGATCGACCGGCGTGCGCACCAGCGCCCAGAACACCGGTCGATCGACTGGCTGCAAGGTCGAGAGCGTCCAGTCGAGCCACCGGTCGACACTCGCGCGCCGCTTCGGCGCCTTCGGATAAATCGGCGATTCCTCGCGATAGGCGAGCACGAGGTAACGCATGATCGAATTCGATTCCCAAAGCCCGAAGTCGCCGTCCACCAGCGTCGGCACCCGCCCGTTCGGATTCATCGCGAGGTAGTCGGCATCGTGATTCCTGCCGAACTGCATTCCGGCATCGATGCGCTCATAGGTGAGATCGAGTTCGCTTAAGCACCACAGCACTTTTTGAACATTGACCGAATTGGCCCGGCCCCAGATCGTCAGTTGTCCCTGTTTGTTGTTCGGCACGATTTTTCGCTCCCGATGATCAGACCTGGAGGGTCATACCGGAATTTTTACGAAAAAGCGCGCCGCATCTGGGTTCGGAATCTCAGAAGGCGAAGATCCTACCAGTGTCCGGTGTTCGGCATCGAGGCCCACGGCTCGGCCGGCGGCTTCGCATCGCCCTTTTGCAACAGCTCGATCGAATGCAGATCCGGGGAGCGGACAAAGGCCATCTGGCCATCGCGCGGCGGGCGGTTGATGGTAATGCCCATTTTCCTGAGGCGGTCGCAGGTCGCGTAGATGTCGTCGACCTCGTAGGCGAGGTGGCCGAAATAGCGATCCTCGCCGTATTTCTCCTCGTCCCAATTGTAGGTGAGTTCGACCAGCGGCGCGCCGCGGCCCTTGGCGGCTTTCAGCAGGCCCTCGTCTTCGGGGGCACACAGAAACACCAGGGTGTATTTCGCCTTGTCGTTGTCGACGCGGCGGACTTCCTTCAATCCCAGCGCATCCCGGTAGAATTTCAGCGCGTTGTCGAGATTGCGGACGCGCAGCATGGTGTGAAGATAACGCATGTTCCCTGTCTCCCTGGAGATATTGAAGAGATTGGCCTTGGGTTCGAAATCTCAATAGCAGCAAACGAAGGGTGGGTGCAGTAGTTTGCCCGAATCACGGGCACGTCGTCAGTCATAGGTTTTGGAATCTCATCAACCGGGATACTTTGAGAATGGCAAACAGGTCGGCGAATGGACGACCTACGATGCCAAGGAGAAATCGTCAAAGTCACCAGGATGAAGTCTCCTCGTTGACCGCGGAACGGGTAAGAAGCACTGCGAAGCGGAGTTCATGTCCGATCTCGATTTGGTTTTGAGTGAAGGTCGAACGGCGCCTGTCAAAGCCTACAAGCCACCCTTATTGCTGGCCCGTCCGCAAAATGCGCGATGCAGCGGAAGGCTCCGGCTCAAGCTCCGCTATCCGCGCCTCGTATTCAGCAGCAAGATCCAGCAGCCTTTTTTGGGTAAAGGAATCCGCGTGTTTCGCCAGACGACGGCAGCGCTCTGCTTGTTCTTTCAAGGTAGTTAAATCCATCGATCACCAACCGGATGCGCTCGATAAAACCTTATGCCTCTATAATAGCTTTATCCCTCAATAGTTTCCGTTCGGCTTCCGACCGCAAGCGCGCAGGTTCCATTCGGTTGCTGCATGGCTGCCTTTCCTCCAGTTCCATTCCGCTTCCGCGTTGTCCCGTGGGAAGGGAGAGGACGCCATGCCGACATATCGGGCTTACTTAATTGATGGAGATGATCGCGTAACTTCGTACAAACCTGTCGACGCCGAAACAGATGCGGAGGCCTTGAGGGCCGCTCGCCAGTTTGTGGACGGCTGCGATGTTGAGGTCTGGCATCTCGATCGGAAGATCGGGCGACTGGAGCGTGAGAAAAAAAATAACACAAATGGTTTGAGCCGTTTGTGGGCAGAGTTGAATCATCGAAATGAAAAACCCCGCCAGCATCCGAGGACACTGGCGGGGTCTTTCATGCTTTCACCTGTTGCGAGGTTGCTGCACTTGAGAGGCAGAGGTTGCTGCATTTGAGAGGCAGATTTCGCCTCGGCCCTTTGGTTCCGAAATGCACGATCCTTTTTATGATTCCTCTTTCCTGGAACCGCGGTTCCACCGCAACCCCGGAAAACCGTCTGCGTTATTTCAAATGTACTTGAAGGGAGGAGACGCATGAAAAAGGCATTAGCAATCCTGGCGACGGTTGCCACGCTGGGTGCAACGATGATGTCCGCTCCGGCTGAAGCTCGCGGGTGGAGAGGTGGATGGGGCCCCGGATTGGCGTTCGGCCTAGCCGCGGGCGCACTCACCGCCGGAGCCTTCGCCGCTGGCGCTTACCCGTACTATTATGGGCCGGGCTACGGGTATTACGACTATACCCCAGCCTACTACGGACCCGCGACGTACGCCTATTCCGGCGGGCCATACTATCGCCACCGCCATTGGCGGCGGCATTACCACTACTGGTAATCGAGCGGTGATGGAAAAGTCCGGAGCACCGCTTCCGGGCTTTTTTGTATTGCCGCTACGACCAAACCGGGCGGCGCTCGGATGAGTGGCGCGCATTTTCCAGCGTAGTGACAAAATATTCCTGACGCTCGCGTTCGAATTTTTCCTGCGTCGCCTTAAATGTTGCAACCCGCGCCGCGATTTCTTCTCGCTCTTGCGCGATTCTTTTTTCTTGTTCGCTCATGCCGATCCTTTTTCGATTCGTGCCCCGCGCGCATTTGGCGGTCGCGATTGGGGCGCGAATGGGGGCGCGGCGTTGCAGCATTGTGGTTGCCAACTGCTTTCTGGCATCGAGGGTGTAATCTGACCGACCGTGCTATAACCGGCGCGGCCAGAGTTTCGGATATTCACCATGATTGCACCGGATCTTCGCAGCGGCGTGGAACGGCTCGGCGCCATGATCGCGCAAGCCTCCACCATTGTTCCCTTCACGGGTGCGGGCATTTCGACGGAATGCGGCATTCCCGATTTCCGCTCACCCGGCGGATTGTGGACCCGCAACCGTCCGATTTCATTCGATGAGTTTGTCGCCAGTTCGGAGGCCCGGGACGAGGCATGGCGGCGGCGCTTCGCGATGGAACCGACATTCGCCGCAGCAAAGCCGGGACGCGGTCACCGCGCGCTGGCCTCGCTCTACCGGGCCGGCAAGATTCCTTCCATCGTCACCCAGAACATCGACAATTTGCACCAGATATCAGGTTTCGCAACCGACCACGTCGTCGAGCTCCACGGCAATACCACTTACGCCCGCTGCATCGGCTGCGGACAGGCTTACGATCTTGCCTGGGTCAAGCAACGCTTCGATGACCTCGGCGGTGCGCCCGACTGCACCGTCTGCGACGAGCCGGTCAAGACCGCTACCATCTCGTTTGGGCAGGCGATGCCCGAAGAGGCGATGCGCCGCGCCACGAAACTCGCTCAGCAATGCGACCTGTTCCTGGCGATCGGATCGTCGCTGGTGGTTTGGCCGGCCGCCGGATTTCCGATGCTGGCCAAGAACTGCGGCGCCGGGCTGGTGATTATCAACAACGAGCCCACCGAACAGGACGACATTGCCGATCTGGTCATCCGCCACGATATCGGGGAAACGCTCGGGCCGTTCGTGGGCAATTGATTCGCGGCTGTGCAAGCCTGTTCATAGGTTCCGGCAAATTTGTTTTTTATCTATGCGCCGCAATCGGGAGTGTTATCTTCGATTCGCGAGATTCGCGTAGCGTCACCATGCGAAGTCATGGATGGACGCGTGTTCCGGCGCCGTCGCGTTAGATGACGGGCTGCAGATGATGTGTGGGGTCCGGGGTCATGGGGTCGGACGGATTTGAGTCCAAGAAGCTCGGGGGCTCGCTGCCAGGCGGGACGGGACAGAACCGGCTTGGGCCGGGCGAATTTTCAGGCAGCGCGGAGCGCGATCCGACGATCGAAGCATTTTCGGGCCTTGGCGACGCCGCCGCCAATCTCGTCGAAATCTCCGGCGTCATCAAATGGTTCGATGCATCAAAGGGCTACGGCTTCATCGTTCCCGACAATGGGTGGCCGGATGTGCTACTGCACGTCACGGTGCTTAGGCGCGACGGCTATCAAACCGCCTACGAAGGCGCGCGGCTGGTCTGCGAATGTGTGCAGCGCGCCAAGGGTTATCAGGCGTTCCGCATCCTCTCGATGGACGAATCAACCGCGATCCATCCGGCGCAAATGCTGCCGCCGCGGACCCATGTCAGCGTTACCCCGACCAGCGGTCTGGAACGGGCGCAGGTCAAATGGTTCAACCGCTTACGCGGATTCGGCTTCCTGACTTGCGGCGAGGGTACGCCGGATATCTTCGTGCACATGGAAACCTTGCGCCGCTTCGGGATGACCGAGCTGCGCCCCGGCCAGTACGTGCTGGTGCGGTTCGGACCCGGCTCCAAGGGAATGATGGCCGCCGAAATTCAGCCGGAGAACGGCTCGCCGGGATTGTCCTCGCACTAGAGCCTCTTTCGTTTCGATAAAGTCGAAACGGGGCTCTAGATTCTCGATTTGACGCGTTTTCTTGATGCGAACCGGTCTCCACTTCGCTCGAAAACGCTCTTGTCGTGCGCCCCTTCACGCTACCGTTACACGCCCGCCGAAAATGGCGTTATCCAGCCCTGCCAACGGTCTGGTATTTGCCACGATCACCGGGATAGGGTCCAACCCGGCAAATCCCTTCGGGCTGCGATGAGCGTTGTCTAATGTGTTTCGATGGAAGTGTTGATCCGCGTCGCGTCCGCGCGTGGCGTTGGACGGTTGTGGTCGCAGCGGTCGCGCTTTGCGCATTCGCCGGCGCCAGCGCGCGGGCGGCGAGCGTCCAGCCGCTCGAAATCGTCACCAAGAACGGCGTGCAGGTTTTCTCGGTCGAGATGGCAACGACCGAGCAGGAGAAGGAAACCGGCCTGATGTACCGCAAGGAGTTGCCGGAGGGGAAAGGGATGCTGTTCGATTTCTCGCCGGAGCAGCAGGTGTCGATGTGGATGAAAAATACCTACATCCCGCTCGACATGATCTTCATCCGGGCCGACGGCCGGATCTTGCGGATTGCGGAAAATACCGAGCCGTTATCGACCAAGATCATCCCGTCGGGGGGGCCGGCGAAGGGGGTGCTGGAGGTGATTGCCGGCACGGCCAAAAAGTACGGGATCGCGCCAGGAGACCGCGTGGCGCACCCGCTCTTTAATGGCCGATGAAACCGGCGCTGGCGCCTTGCTGGTCGCGGCGCAAGCGTGTATCGACGTCGCTTCCCAAGGGTATTCGGGGTATAGCGCAGCCTGGTAGCGCGGCAGTTTTGGGTACTGCAGGTCGTTGGTTCGAATCCAGCTGCCCCGACCAATAAAATAAGGCATTTCTTGAATTTTGAGACCCTAAATCTTCCCAGAAAGTCGAGTTGGGAAGGTCATGGGAAGGCACCAAAAATATTTATCGGGCGAAAGCGGAATGGCCTCTCCACGAATCTTAAAAGGCCAGTGGCGTGGCCGGTGCTGCCTGCGCTGTGGAGTGCCGGAAAAATTCCGCCGATCGCTGGGCTTCGCCGGGACGGAGGCAAGCCCACCTTTGGGAGACGCGCTGTCCCAATGTTCGCGCTCGGCGTACTTTGCTGGCGGATTAAACGTTGACGCGTATCCAGACAACAATGTCACTTATCTCGATATCCCCATCTCCGCCATCCCAGCTAAAGTTTATCCATGCCGATTTTGATGCCTGCAAAAGATTTGCCGGTATCACCTCCTGCACACCATGATAATGGTTGCCGGAGTAGGTGCCACTGTAAACCGTGGTAAACAAATTGGTACCCGATGGCGTAACCCTCACATTAAACTTGAACTCATCCAGACTTCCCACTGAATCCACCATGAACGTGAGTACGGGGGCCCAATTGGTTGCAATGTTTGCCGGTGCCTCACACTGCACGGTAAATCCACTTTTAACCTTGTTCTTCCCGTCCATCGCCACGATGTAGTTGGCTGCAACAGCCATGACACACTCCTTGTTCCATATGGGCCAGCTATTGGTCCCACGTGGAATTAGACGTCCTGACTCAATGAAGCGGTTCACTTTGGGGTTGGTAAGAAGCGCATTTTTGTGATGGCCATCACACGGCTTCCGCAACTCGTCGCTCGGCGGGGGGCGGCAAGGGTTGCGTGGGCGCCTGAAACCGGTCGGTGCTTTTCATGGGAGCACGCGGCCGGTTTGCATTTGGTCGGTCGCGACCTGGGGCTCGATATCGGAAAGGCCCTTTGCTGAGTCCAGGAAGGCCGCTGGTGCGCCGCACTGTGACGGATGTAACCAGTTCCAACGGCCCGCGAAATCGTCCCGAAACAAAGCGCCTTTAATCCATGGCCTCAATCAACGAGGTTCGAGTCGATGTTGGCATACATTTTCAGGCTGGTTTACCATCACTTTTGCAAGAGATATTTCGCCGTGTTGCGAAAGTACCGGCAACGGCGCCGGTGGGCATGACGAGCGATAGCCACGCTGGGAGCCTTCGGAGAGTCACTGGTGCGCGTTCAGTTTGCGGGCTGTCTCGTGCCGGTCGATCCCGGCCAGCGCATGGGCTGGCCCGCCCAGGGTTGCCCACGAGTCCGGATTTCCGCAGCGGCCCCGGAACAAATTCCCCGGTTCCCGCGTGACCTATTTTGGAGGGAGCAATTTCATGAAGGTGCAGTCATGGGCGGTCTTTATCTCGGCATCGCCGTTACCGGCGTAAACGCCTTGGTCGCGACGGGGCTAGTTATCGCGCTTATGTAAGGGCGCCTCAGTTAGGCGCCTCTGTTCTGACCCGGTTTCCAGAGAAAAAGCCGGCGGGCGTTACACCGTCGGCTTTTACTTGCGACTGCCGGCTCGATCTCTCCGGTGCCATCGCGATCTAATTAACGCGCAACGCTGGGGAGAGGTTTCAGGGCACGGGCCTGGTCCGTGCCCATTTGTTTACCGCCTCAGCCGTCTCGCGTGCGAGGCCAGCCGCTGCGCTTCCTGTGCGATCGTCGCCGGCGCTTCATGGTGCAGCAACCCGCGGCGTCTCACCGTGCCAAGCGGCGTAATAGCTGGCCTTGAACGCGTCCAGCATTTCGGAGACGTGGCAAACGGCAAAAATCAATTTGCGGTTGGTGCCGTCATCTTGGGCGAGCACCATCTGAGCGGCGCTCTTCGCCATGGTTGCGCAGTCACAAATTCCTTCTTCGATGTATTGCTCGGAATAGCCTTCGGGAGGAAGTTCTCGGCCGGGAAACTCTACGATCTCGCCGGTCATGTTAGCTGCCCCTCTTGGTTCGCGTCGGATGGGCGGCGAGAAATGCCTCGTCGTCGGCAATCACGCGTTCGACTCGCTCAGGCTTGACGGGGAGATAGCGAAAATCACTCCCGCTAAATTTTGCGCGTTTCCATGCAACGGCGGCAACATTAGGCGCGGGCGTAAGCAGCTGTTTCACAACCGCCTCGCGCCACGTATCGACGAGCGAAAATCGGTTTTCGTCAGCGGCCGGCGGAAAAGAACCGCTATCAGCCAATCCCAATTTCTGAGCATATTCGAGCTCGCCATGCCAATCCAGGCGCGCTCGCCAATAACTCGTTGTCTGACGGGCCCTGTTCCAAGCCTCATCGCGCATCTGCCGCAGGCGGCTATTTTTGCAGGTTGTGGATAATTCCACGTCATCGCGGGCAGGGCGCTCCGTTTCCTGCTCGAGATCGACGCGCGACATGCGGCTGGTGCCGGCAGCCCTCACGATCGCCTTGCCGCGCTTGGGGGAAACGCGGGCGGCGGTAGAAAACTGAATGATCTCGCAGCTCATTGCCGCACCTCCACCAACTGGAGTTGCGATCGGCGAAGCATCTGACGGCGCATCTTCTCGGCGCCCCGCCGCGCCCGTTCAAGATCGGCGAGCACCATGGCGTGGATTTCGTCGAGGGTTGCGCCATAGCTAACCAGGCAGCGGACGAACCGCAGCAATGCGAGGTCTCGGCCCTCAGTCGGGCTAGCAGACTCCCTGGTAAGGGTTTCGCTTTCGGGCTGTCCGATAGCGGGTTGCAGGAAAATCGAATCCGGGGAATCCGCACGCGGCGGGAACATGGGTCTTTCGATGGTCATGGTGGTTGCTCACTGGTTTGGCTTTTCAAAGCCCACGGGTCAGCCGCGGCAGCCGGGGGCTGAAAACCTGCCAGTGAGACAGGTACGGCGCTTTTAGGCCTTTCGGCCTTGGACAGAACGTCGCCCCCCGGCCAAAGGACCGGACAGCACGCGCCCAATACGCAACGGCGCCCGCAAGATCGCGGAAGACCGGAACGGAACGATGGACACGGGCAGCACTGGTTTGGGTTTTCAGACCCGGTACCTATGCTGCACCTGATTTGCTGAATTTTCAATTAGCGATCTCCCCCCCGGGGAAATTCGCGCTTGCCTTGCAGCCTGGGGTTGCCCAACACTCCTTGGTCGAGTCTCCGGGGCTGAAGGTGAAATGATGCCATGAGCGAGGGCAAGTCAGACGATGATGGAGCGCCGAAGTTCGGCTACATACCCGGGGGACGGCGGCGCCAAACCACGCTCCTCGAGACTGCCCGCATACAGGGAATTTTTCGAAGCGCCGCCGCAAAACTGGAATGGGCAAATCGGCACATCGCCGAGCTTGAGCGGCAATCGTCGGACTACCTTAATCAGCATTGGCGTTTTCGGCTGCGTACCAGCGCCCCACTTGGATCGTTGTTGCTCGAATTCGATGCGCCGTATCGTGTCCCGCTTCGCTTCGGGCTGATGGTTGGCGATGCCGCCAACAATCTAAGGTCTACTCTCGATCACATCGTTTGGAAGGTTGTCTCGCCGCACGTTCTCGAGGAGCGGCACAGAAGCATTCAATATCCGTTTGCTGGCAAGGGCAACATTAGCGACGCAATCAAAAGCCGGCTTCTGGACAAGGCTGGCGACGCAGCCGTGAAAATCGTGGAACATCACGCGAGGGCGATTGAGGGACTCGATCTGCTCAACAACGGCGACAAGCACAGGCTAATTCCAACACTTTCGCAAGTGGCAGACATTCGCGGATTCTTCAGCGGACGCCCGCCACCGAACGATTACGTTGAGACCAACGAGTTACAGATGGGGCCGGATCATAAGCGCTCGCTGCACGTCTCGGGGTATTCCATCAAACGCGATCGAAATGGAGACGTCGACCGGAGCAAGATCGATATGACGATCCACCTCATCTTCGGAGCGGACGAACCTTTCGCAGGACAACCGGTCGTCCCGACTTTGAAGCGCCTGGCGGAAAATTCCGAGTCGATCGTTGGGGACTTCTGCAAAGCCTTCCCGAGCATGTTTTCCTCATTATACTTTGAAGGTAGCGAGGATCCTTTGTAGCTGATCGATGGAGAAGCCCGCCGGTGCGTCGTTGCCCGGGAGGCTGTCCGATACTGGCCACCGCAGCAAACGAATCCTGAGGGCTGGCAGCCGTATGCGGGGAAGTCTCTTGATCCCAGGCGCCTGAGGCGCATATTCCGAGAATGGCCCAGTCGGCGCCGACATTAACCCGCGAAGAGTTCGTCTCACTGCGAGACGGCGCCAAGGGCTTGATGCATCGCATCCCATCCGAGCACAAAGCCCGGTTGATCGAGCTCGGATACATAGAGGAAGTTCATGGCGGCATTCGTTTAACGGCTGCCGGCAGGATGAGGATCGCGGAAGGATGACCGCCCAGATCGCGCTTCAATAGCGCCCATGCCCGAACCAGCCACGCCGACACGCCAGCAGAAAATCAGGCTCGTGGAAATGCGATCGTCAGGCGTTCGCGGCCTGCTGGTTTATTGTTCCGACTACAAATGCGCCCATCTCGCAAACTCCGCTCTCTGATCACCAGTGGTGGCGGCTCGCTTTCATCGGGTGTCCTCTGATTACATGTTCGCACTTCGGACATTCAAAGGTTCGCAAATCGGAACCAGCAGCGGGACCTGGTTCGATGCGGGCCAGCATCATCCGGCCGTGACACCTTGGGCAACGTGGCCGTTCGATCGGAAGGAGCGATGGCTCGGGACGATTATAAGCTTCAGGCATATGATGCACCGCTGTTTGAATTAGGCGGGAGCACAACACTCTCGGTAAGCACGACCCCGGTCTGCAGGCGATAGGGGGTTTTGGGCCAGGGCCGTGCAGGCCAAAGCTTTCCACTTATGGCCCACCTACCAATGCGAGGTTTTGAAGGTTGTTCCGGCAGGAACGAATTGGCCGCACCTCACTTGAATCCAGTTAGCGAGTTGCGCGACATATGAATAACCCCGACCAAGACACGCTGATACGCACCGTTGAGGACGCAAGGCGCATCCTAGGGGAATACATTGAGCCGGGGCCGCGTGACGCGACGCGAACGGTGGAACGGCTGCTGGCCGTACTCGACAGGAACGACGTTATTCATGCGCTTGATCGAATGAAGCGGCGGCGAGTGATACGGCTGGTCGAGTGACCGATCCAAGAAAAGCCCCGTCCGGAATGGCGTTCCTAGCCACCCAGCTGAAATGTT
>WNGK01004152.1_pt1 | contig 15557 bp, 15 predicted proteins | sample 5400601 | NCBI WGS metagenome assembly WNGK01 (sample SAMN13153376, study PRJNA577476) | soil metagenome | isolation source: 60 cm soil or saprolite under Garry oak tree replicate 1 | place: USA:California | collected 2016-06-15
ACAACTTCATTCACAATCCGTATTTCCGGTGGCCGCTGCTGAATCGCTTGTTCAGCATTATGGAATCGATCACGGTTTGTTTTGGTCAGATTTTCTACGAGTGCATCCACATGCAGCATCACAAGGGAAACGCCGACCGCCCCGACGACTACGGGGACACGATCGATTGGATTTCGATTTACAAGCACGGCCACGATGGTGAAGCCGAACATCCATTGAAATACACGTTCGTGAGCTTCTTTCGTGAAGATCCGAAGACCGTTTTGAACGAGCTGAAGCGCAAGAACCCGCGCGAGGCGTTTTGGGGAGTGTTCGAGTTGGCCTGCTTCGCGAGCACGTTTGTTATTCTCGGGATTCTAAACTGGCATTACATCTGTTTCCTTTTGCCGTTTTGGTATTTCGGCCACTGCCTCTCTTATCTGAACGGCTACTATCGCCATTACGGCGGCAATCCAAACGACCCAATTGCCTGGGGCGTCAGCACCTACGGCAAGCTCTATAACTGGACGTGGTTCTTCAACGGTTATCACGCAGAACATCATTTCCGGCCAAAGGTGCATTGGACGCGAATGCAGACGCTGCGCGATCAGATCGTTGAGCAACAACACAAGGCTGGAGTGCGCGTCATCAAAGTGCCTCACGCGCTCGGTTTTCTGGATTCCAATTTACCGGCGGCTAAACATGCCAAAACGTACCGCCGGCTTGAGTCCAAGCCAGCTTCGTAGTTTCCTGACCGCTTTACCTATTAGGCAATTAGCAAACAGGCAAAAGGCAAAGTTCGAGCGCGTCCAGTAAAGTCCGGGTCCGTGATGACATGCGATCCCAGGTCATTCTAACTGAGCACGACGCACGCCCTACTGTCTCACAAATGATTTAGCAAATTCAGGAGCCAAGCGAAGATGAAAAGTAAAACACTGCTCGGGAGGCTCGTCACGTGCGCGGCCGCAATCGCCAACGTTTCCTACGCGCAGGCGGACACCCCCAACGACCACTGCAGTTACGGAACGCAAGCCAAACTTTGTCCATATAGTGGCTGACGATCTCGGCTGGAAGGATGTCGGGTTCCGCGGTGCCACGGACATCAAGACCCATAATCTGGGTAAACTCGCTGCGGCGGCGCAAAGTTTACGCAGTTTCATGTGCAACCGATGTGCACGCCAAACCAAACATTGAGAAAGAAGTAAAGCTAAAGGAAGTAGCGATCATGAAATCAGAAACGCCTACCAAGAACTCACCGATGATATCTGTTTTACTCGGCCTATTGAGCTTATGGCCGCTATCGTTGGCGGCTCAACAAATGGATCGGATCGTACTGCCGATTCCAGAGCCTAAACCGCCAACTATTACGGAGTTGGATGCCCGCGACGTAAAACCGCCGCCTCGCTTTGAGGTTAAGGCACCGAAAGGAGCGCCCAACGTCGTCGTCGTTTTGCTCGATGACATCGGCTTCGGACAATCGAGCGCCTTTGGCGGGCCATGCAAGATGCAAACCCTGGACAAACTCGCGGCGGAGGGCCTGCGTTATAACAACTTTCACACCACGGCCCTTTGTTCGCCAACTCGCACGGCGCTATTAACGGGACGCAATCACCATGTAAACAACGCGGGTGCGATCATGGAACTCGCCACCGCATTTCCCGGCAATACCGGCATTCGTCCACAAAGTGTAACGCCGCTGGCAGAGATGTTGCGACTAAATGGATATAGCACTGCAGCGTTCGGCAAATATCACGAAACACCGCCGTGGGAGGTCTCAGTTTCAGGACCGCTTGACCGTTGGCCAACGCATTCCGGCTTTGACAAGTTTTACGGTTTCATTGGTGGTGAGACCAACCAGTGGGCCCCCGCCATTTTCGATGGAACCATTCGAGTAGAGCCACCTCACTCCCCTAATTACCATTTTACCGTCGACATGACTAACCAGGCGATTGCCTGGATGCAAGCGCAACACTCGTTGACGCCGGACAAGCCTTTCTTCGTCTACTTTGCCACCGGTGCATTGCATGCGCCGCATCATGTGCCCAAGGAGTACATTGACCGTTACAAGAACAAGTTTGATCGGGGATGGGATAAGCTTCGGGAAGAGATCTATGCCCGCCAGAAACAAATGGGCGTTATTCCAGCGAACGCAGAACTGACAAAGCGTCCGAAGGAAATTCCGTCCTGGGACTCTCAAACCCCGGATCAGAAGAAACTTGAGGCCCGGCAAATGGAGACTTTCGCGGGTTTTGCCGAGCACACCGATGAACAGGTGGGACGTCTAGTCGACGCATTGCAAGAAATGGGCGCGCTGGATAATACATTGTTCATTTACATCGTCGGCGATAACGGAGCCAGTGCGGAAGGAGGACCAGAAGGCGCATATAACGAAATGATGGCGCTGAATGGGATCATCAATACCGCCGAAATTAACATGCCGCATCTTGATAACTGGGGCGACCCGTCGACCTTTCCACATTACGCTATCGGCTGGGCATGGGCCGGCGATACGCCATTTCAGTGGACGAAGCAAATCGCTTCGCATTACGGCGGCACCACTAATGGAGTCGTGATCCATTGGCCCGCGCAAGTTAAAGCCAAGGGAGAAGTTCGCTCCCAGTTTACTCATGTAACCGATATTGCGCCCACTGTCTTGGAAGCCACTGATTTGCCATTCCCGAAGAGCGTCAACGGAACGATGCAGAAACCATTCGATGGGACATCAATGCTTTACACGTTCGCCAATCCCAGAGCCCGGGAGACACACACAACTCAGTATTTTGAGATGTTTGGCAATCGTGGCATCTATCATGATGGCTGGGTGGCGTGCACGCGCCATTCGATTCCCTGGTTGATGGTGCCGCTTCCGCCGCTCTCCAAGGATACTTGGGAACTTTATCATGTAGCCGAGGACTTCAGTCAGGCGCACGATCTCGCGACGCAAAATCCCGCAAAGCTAAAAGAGCTTCAGGACCTCTTCACGGAAGAAGCAATCAAAAACCATGTGCTGCCTATCGATGACCGCAGATCAGAGCGATTTGATGCGACGATTGCCGGACGACCCGACTTGATGGGCAATCGGACCTCGCTGACAGTTTATCCGGGGATGACTGGGATGGGGGAAAACGCGTTCATCAACGTAAAGAACCGCTCCTATACCATCACGGCACCGGTCGAATTGAAGGACGCAAATACAAATGGTGTAATCATTGCCCAAGCCGGCGCGTTCGGTGGGTGGGTGCTCTACATGAAGGGTGGAAAAGTCCATCACGAATACAATTATTTCGGAGTCGAACGGACGAACATCGGCGGTCAGACGGCCTTACCGCCCGGCAAACACGAGATCAAATATGAGTTCATAGTTGATGCGCCAAAACCTGGATCGGGGGGTAAGTGCGCCTTGTATGTGGACGGACAAAAAGTGGCGGAAGGACGGATTCCGAAAACCCAGCCTTATGCCTTCTCGGCAGATGAAGGTACTGATGTAGGCGTGGACAATGAAACGATAGTATCCAACGATTACAAGCCTGGAGAAAACAAGTTCACTGGCAAAATCGTAAAGGTTACCGTAGATACAAAGCCTTCAAATCTAAGCGCGGCTGACAAGAAAACTGTGGAAACCGCGGAAGATATCGCAGCAACGATCGAAGACTGAAATGCGGCCAATCATTCTTAGCCTTATTGCAGTTGTTAGTTTCAGCCCGGCTCTCGCACGATGGGTCAACGCGCAGGAGGGTAGTTCCGCATTCGAGCCAACACGGTCCAATAAGACGAGAGCGCCAAACAAAGCACCGGAAGGGATGGTCTGGGTCCCCGGCGGCGAGTTTTCCATGGGTGCAGTCGTAAACGGGGAAGGAAGTCATGAAATGCCGATGGCCTCGAACGATTCCCAGCCGGTGCATCGTGTTTATGTGGATGGCTTTTGGATGGATGCGACTCCGGTCACAAACGCGCAGTTTGAGAAGTTCGTTAAGGCGACGAATTACGTCACCATCGCTGAACGCAAACCAACAAAAGAGGAGTTCCCAACTGCGCCCGAGGAGAATCTCGTAGCTGGTGCAGTCGTGTTCGCGCCGACGGATCAGGAAGTTCCACTCAACGATCATTATCAGTGGTGGACCTACGTGAAAGGCGCGAACTGGCGTCACCCGTTCGGTCCGCAAAGCAACATCAAAGGCAAGGAGAACTATCCCGTGGTGCACATCGCGTACCCTGACGCAGAAGCTTACGCGAAATGGGCAGGTAAACGTTTGCCGACCGAAGCGGAGTTTGAATTTGCAGCGCGCGGCGGTTTATCAGGAAAGACATATGTCTGGGGCGATGATCTTCGTCCCGGCGGCAAGTGGATGGCCAACACGTGGCAGGGAAAATTTCCAGTGCAAGATGCGGGCGAAGACGGTTTCGCCGGCATTGCCCCGGTGAAATCCTTTCCGCCAAATGGCTACGGCCTTTACGACATGGCCGGCAACATTTGGGAATGGTGCAGCGATTGGTATCGCCCTGATTACTACAAGACAGTAGCGGATAAAGGCGGCGTCGCGCACAATCCGCAGGGACCGGACGCACCATTCGATCCCGGTGAGCCTAACGAAAAGAAACGCGTTCATCGCGGCGGCTCGTTCCTTTGCAACGAGCAATATTGTTCCCGCTATATCGTCGGCACACGCGGCAAAGGCGAAGTCAACACCGGTACCAATCATCTCGGATTTCGTTGTGTAAAATCTGTCGTGATGACGACATCGAAATAGACGATACTGGCGGCTCGAGACCGTGAACCAAGACTTCAATTTCACGGGGAAGGTCGTTCTGATCACCGGCGGGAGCAGTGGGATTGGACGTGCTGCATCAATTCTATTTGGGCGGCACCGCGCGAAGGTTGTGATTGGCGATATCAATCCCGAAGGCGAAGAGACAGCCGAGGCAATCAGACGTGAAAACGGCGAAGCAATCTTCATCCAGACAGACGTGCGCGATGCAGAACAAGTGAAAAATCTCATTGCAGCTGCGGCGAAAACTTACCGCCGATTGGATTGCGCATTTAATAATGCGGGCGTTCTCCCCGCGATGGCTATGTTGGCGGACACCGAGGAATCGACGTTCGATCAAACGTTCGCTGTCGATGTGAAAGGCGTCTTTTTGACGATGAAGTATGAAATTCTGCAGATGCTTAAGACAGGAGCGGGCGTGATCGTCAACAACGCGTCAATCGCGGGCCTGATTGCGGAACGCGGGATCAGCGCTTACGTGGCGGCGAAACATGCCGTTATCGGTTTGTCGAAAGCGGCGGCAATCGAGTACGCGAGCCAGGGGATTCGAATCAATGCGATTGCACCGGGATTGGTGGCAACGCCTATGACCAAGCATTGGTTCGACAATCCGGAAATGCGCAACTTTTTCCTGGCGAACTCACCGATTGGTCGTTTCGCGCAACCGGAGGAGATCGCGAACATGGTGCTATTTCTCTGTTCCGACCTCGCGTCCTTCGCAGCCGGCCAAACTTTCGCCGTAGATGGCGGCTATACTGCGCGATGAATAAGACTTAAGTCCAACATGCAGTGGACATGTAGTCACTTAAAATACTCGCTCGATTTCTGATTTGAAACTCCGGGGCTTATGAGCGGTGATGATCACAGCGAGCAGCTCAATCTGCTGCAGACAATCACGTTGGAAGTAGCAGCCGCCACCGATCTTTCGTCGGCGTTGGAAATTGTACTGCGGCGCGTCTGCGAAAAAACCGGCTGGGTAATTGGCCAGGCATGGGTGCCGAACAAGGAGGAGGCCGTTCTTAATTTCGTTTCGGGATGGTATTGCGATGATGGTGAGTTGAAACCTTTCAAGGCCGTTTCTGAGAAATCCCACTTTGAACCGGGTATTGGGCTTCCCGGACGAGTGTGGAAGTCAAAGCAGCCGGCCTGGCTTGAGAATGTCACGAACGATCCTAACTTTCCGCGAGCGACTGCGACGCGGACGGCCGGTTTAAAAACGGGCGTGGGAATTCCCATTTTGGCGCGTAGCAAAGTCATCGCTGTTCTTGAGTTTTTCATGCGCGAATCGCGGAGCCAGAATGAACAGTTAGTCAAGGTTATCGCGGCAGTCGCCGCCCAATTGGGCCTGGTGATGGAGCGACGTGTCATTGTCACTACGCGCTCCGATAAGGGCGACGTCGCTGAATTTACCGTGCGCGATTTCGGATCGGGACTGCCAAAGGATCGTCCGGACAAAGTTTTCGATCACTTCTTTTCCACGAAACAAAAAGGAATGGGCATGGGTCTCGCCATTGTTCGATCAATTATTGAGGCGCACGGCGGCACGATTAGCGGCGAGAATGCCCCTGATCGCGGCGCACGCATGGTTGTTCGCCTGCCGGCCGCTCGGGGAGAAATTCAGAAAAGTAAGGCGGCGGCATGATCGAATCGAGTCAGGCGGAAGCAAACGAGGTCTGTGTAGTGGATGACGATCCTTCTGTGCTCAAATCGATACATTATCTGCTCGCGTCTGAAGGATTCAAAGTTCGCCCCTTCAATAAAGCCGCGGATTTTCTGGCACACGCCGGCACTCATCATGTACCGATCGTGGTGACCGACATCTGGATGGATGAAGTAACCGGTTTGGAACTTCTGGCGCGCCTCTGCGCAATCTCACCGCGCACAAAAGTGATCGTCATCACAGCGCGTGAAGACCTGGCAGCGCGCGCTACTGCCATGGCGATCGGCCCCGTCGCATTCTTCATGAAACCGTTCGACGACGAAAAGTTCATCGCCGCCGTGCGTGACGCGTTGAGTAGGGCTTGAACTTCTTAAGTCGCCTTATTTCTGACGTAGGACTTAAGTCTCATCGTGCGGCTTTAGCGAGCGCAGCATCTAACGATGCTATGTTTTAATTGGATGCGCCGGAATTTTGTGGATCAGTCGCCGTACCAGGTGGAGAGGGCGGCGGTGAAAGGAAAAGGAGTCTTCTACGTTTATAAGGACGAAAAAGCAGGCGTCGCCTATGTTGGTCGGGAGCAAGAGTATCAGCGATATCAGCAACTGGCCATTCAGCAGCAAATGGCACAGGACCAATATATGGCAGCGCAAATGCAGGCCGATGCCGCCTGGCGTTCGTGTGGAGCATGGGGACCGCGGGCATTTTGGTGCTGATTCTCAAAATTCGATCCAGAACAGGATGCAATTCCCGTATTGACGTAGGCAGCCAGTTTGTCGTTGAAATGTGCCATGACTATTCTTTCTGGAACGCGTCGATGCGTTTTCTTCGTTTCGGTTTTCATTTTGATTTTACAAATGACTCTAATGGCAGCAGAAAACCGAAAGAGTGGCGTAACAGTTTCCTACGAGAGTCTTGGCAGCTCCCGAGTCGCGCGCTTTACGAACTCGAATTCATATCCAGTCCGAGTCGAATTCTCGTATCAAGGCACAAGAGTGCATGGTTCAGGTGAGGCGTCTGGTAACGATGCGGTTTTTATAGCTGCTAAATTTTCCAGCACCTATGGCGGCCATGGGCTTTCGATCACGTCGATTCGAATCACCGGGGTTATGCGGTCGGACTGACGCAGCCTAATTACGGCATATCGCGAGTCTCTGAAAATTGCGCGCCGTTCAACAGCGATGTTGTGACGAATCCCAAGCGCCCGCTGAAAGGATGGCGAACCGCATTGTAGCAGGCCTAACAAACAGCAGCCGTGTTAGACTCTTCTTCTTGCACGCATCACCATCACCGCCACACCAAAGCCGACCAGAATCAACAACGCGCAGAGAATTGCCGTCGGCGGCTTCGTTAGTTTGGCTGCCGGAGGCCTTGGCCGGGTCGCAAACTCGATGGGAATCTTGAGTTGCGGTACCACAACCGTTCTGGGGTAAAACGCCACTGTGAATATGCTTGCAGCGCAGCGCCATCAAGTTGTGAATTTCCTGTGCTCGTCACCATTCGCGCACCGGTTACGTTGCCCCTCTGCTTGTCGATGGTGACTAAAACAATCCCTTTCCCTGTGAGTCCCTGTTTCGCCCATTCAGGTCGATAAATAGGTTTGGGCGTATAGATCGCTCTGGGTGGAGGCGGTTGTCTTACTACGGCTGGCGACTGCGCGTATACCCAGGAGACGGAGATGAGCGCAACAACAACAACGAGGAAACCCACCCCACGCAGCAAGGATCGCCATTTCACCACGCGTGGGGCTGCGTTTGTCGTCTCAATGCCAGCAGCGCGTGAGGAAAGCTCGGGCATTCGAGCAATTGCCGGGCGCGCCGTCGCCGTCGCACTCAGAATTGTTATCAGGCAACCTCGCTATTTGAGTTGCATGTCAACGCCGCCACCAGTCGCGTTGACGGCAATGCCCTGTTGCGTGGAGGAAACGCGGACTATCACGCCGGCCTGATTTGACATGATAGTGCCAGTTTTCCCTGCGCCAAGAGTCACGCCCCGCGTCCCGGCGCCACCCACGTCATAATGACCGTTGAAATCTTGAAGATGCTTCAGGTTGAAAACCTCACCATAAGCGGAAGAGCTCGTCGCCCCGACCCTGCCTACCGACAGTCCTTTTACTTTAACCGGATAGTCTTTGCCTCTGTAAGTGAGCGTGCCTGACCCCCAGCTGACACCAATTCCAAGAGCGAAACCACCGGTGCTCAGCCGCAACGTCGCATCCGGCTTAGATTCGTGATGCTTTGCGTAGGCGAATCCTGTCATCACAGCGATGATTAACGATAGAATTGCGATTTTCTTGACATTGTTCATATGAATTTCTTCCGTTCGTTTTTACTGAAACCATTGTTTATATCCGACGGTTCTATTGGACGAAAGTCTTATATTGCCGGTCGGCTATGCTCATCTACCCTTACAGGACAGCAATTGAAAAGTAAAAAGTTATGAAGTCACGAAGCCGCAAATTATTTCATGCAGTGATCGCCATTGTTGGTCTCGCGCTGAGCTCGACTGCATTCGCGCAGCAGGCGCAATCGCAAGAGATGACGACCACAACGAACGATCAGGAGACAACTAAACTTGCCCCTCAAGAGCTGGACTCGCTCGTTGCGCCGATCGCGCTCTACCCCGATCCGCTTCTGGCGCAGACTCTCGCCGCTTCGACTTATCCATTGGAAGTCGTTCAGCTTCAACAGTGGATGAATAACAATAAGAATTTGCAAGGCAAAGCGTTGGCGGACGCGGTGGCAAAGCAGCCTTGGGACCCCAGCATCCAGAGTCTGGTCGAGTTTCCAGACGTTGTTCAGCGGATGGCTGGAAATATTCAATGGACGACGGACTTGGGGAATGCATTCCTGGCACAGCAATCTGACGTAATGGACGCAGCCCAGCGCATGCGTGCAAAGGCTCAAGGCACAGGAAATCTAAAAACCACTGCCCAATCGGTAGTGCAAACCGAGACAGTTCCCAGCGGGAAGCAGGTAATCAAGATCGAGCAAGTGAACCCAGAGGTTGTTTATGTGCCCTCTTACGACCCGACTGTGGTGTATGGGCCTGCACCTCCCGCCTATCCTTACTATCCCTACACCTATCCGGGCTATGTCCCAGGGACGGCTTTGGCGTGGGGCGCGGGAATCGCGCTAGGTGCTGCAACTTGGGGTGCCTGGGGCGGCGGGGGCTGGGGCTGGAATTGCGGATGGGGTCACGGCGATGTCAACGTCAACGTCAACAACAAGTACGTGAACAATTACAACAAAAACGTTAACAAGAACTTTAACCAAGCAAACTTCAACAAGCAGGGAGGCGCGTGGCAGCATAATCCGCAACACCGCGGAAATGCGCCCTATGGTGATAGAGGAACCGCGAACAAGTTTGGCGGTCAAGGTCCTCGCGGTCAGGGTGCTGCTAATCGTCCCGGTGGCGGAGCTGGTAACCGACCCGGCGCAGGAGCGGGAAACCGCCCGGGTGGTGGCGCGGGAGCTGGAAATCGGCCCGGTGCCGGCACTGGAGCTGGTAACCGACCCGGCGGCGGTGCAGGCGCCGGCAATCGTCCCGGTGGCGGAGCTGGTGCTGGAAATCGTCCCGGCAGCGGGGGGGCTGGAACGCGGCCAGGAGGTGGGGGAGCTGCAACGCGCCCCGGTGGCGGCAGTGCCGGTACTCGGCCATCGACACGTCCAGCCGGCAATACCGCTAAGAACCAAGTCGGTAACCACAGCGCATCGTCCCGACCTAGTTCCGCTTCTCGAGGCGGAGGAGGATTTGGCGGCGGTGGTAGCGGAAACCACGCGCGAGCCAGTAGCAGCAGAGGCGGTCATAGCATGGGCGGCGGCGGAATGAGCCGCGGTGGAGGAGGAGGCGGTCACAGGGGCGGAGGCGGCGGCGGTCGCGGAGGAGGAGGAGGACGACGGAGATAACCGCACGACCAAAAGAAAAGACTATGAAAACAAAACGAAACAATGTGATTTCATCGACAATGAGCGTGTTCGCCGGAGCGATCCTCGTATGCAGCTTTCTCGCGCCGAACTCTATTGCAGCGGCGGAGAAAAAGCAGGCGGCAGCGAAGCAGGAAAGCGCACAAGGAACGCCCGCACCAGGGCAAAAGCAATTCGATACGCCGAAACAGGCGGCCGACGCCCTCATCCAGGTTGCAACAAACTTTGATGTTGCCGCTGCGAAGGACATTCTGGGGCCGGACGGCGAGGACATTGTCAGTTCCGAAGATCCGGTGATGGACAAGAACCGGGCGACCGCGTTTGCGAACAAGGCAAAAGAAAAGACGTCTGTCGAGATAGAAAAGAAAAATCGGAATCAAGCCGTTCTCCTGGTGGGTAACGATGATTTCCCGCTTCCCATTCCGATCGTGAAACAAAAAGGGAAGTGGTTCTTCGATACGAAGGTAGGCCGCGAGGAAATATTAAATCGGCGTGTCGGCGAGAACGAACTGAACGCCATTGAGATCTGTCGTGGTTTCGTCGAGGCACAACACGAATATGCTGAGGAGAAGCACGATGGTTCCAAGGTAAACCAGTACGCACAGCATATCCTCAGTACGCCTGGGAAACATGACGGTTTGGCATGGCAGAATCCGGATGGTGGCTGGGGAGGTCCGGTCGGAAAAGAAGTCGGTAAGGCATTGCAGGAAGGCTACAAGGCGGAGCGAGGCACGCCTTATCATGGTTATTACTTCAAGGTGCTAACGGGGCAAGGACCAGCGGCGCCAATGGGAGAGATGGACTTCATGGTCGGCGGCGCGATGATCGGCGGATTCGCCCTTGCGGCAGCGCCCGCGGAATATCGAGTGACAGGCGTGATGACATTCATCGTTGGCCCCGACGGAGTCGTTTACGAAAAAGATCTCGGACCAGATACGCTGAAGACGTTCCAGAGCATGGACAAGTATAACCCTGACAAGACTTGGAAAGTCACCGAGGACGATGTCGAAGATGACTCATCAGACCAGGGTTCCTGATCGCAATCCCAATAGAGTGTAACAATTCAGCCCTTCGCTTAACAGAAAGCGCCAATCCGCCCAGAAAATGCTTCGTTAGTCTGCCGAGTCTTCGGCCGATCATTCGCGGGCGCGCGAGTAGGCAGAAAGTGGGTCGGCGGTTTCGAGATTCTTGATGACAGTGCTCAGATACACAGACTCGGGATAAAACGCTTTGTATTTGGTGATCTCGGCCCGGTTTAAAACCTTGAAACCGTAACGTTCGAACATTTTTTCACCGCGACGGCTCTCGAACGTGACGATCTGGCCGCACACGCGTTTCTCGCCGGAACGATAGAGGTAACTCAGATACGCACTCATCAAAGCGCGCGTGGTTGAAACTTTGCGCGCCTCCGGCAGCAGGTTGATGTGAAAATGCGGGACACGCCGAGGTTGGGCGGGCACTTCGCGCCAGCCGTACATCAGGATCCAACGAATGAAACGACGCGATCGCTGGTTGTACCGGAAATAACGGGTCAGCGCACGAAAAAATAGCCAGACGTTTTGATATAGCGCGTAGAGTTGGTTGCGCAGCGGTTTGCGCGACCCGAGCAGGTATCCGGAGATTTGGCCGTCCACCTCCAGCAGAAAACAGGATTCCGCTTCATGATCGGTGTAATAAGTCGTAAGAAAATCAGCGAACAGTTCCCGATCCTCGTACACCGGATCGATCGGGTCGCCGAGAAATCCCGTGTTGCAGCAGAGTTTTCTTACCGCTTCGCGATCTGACCTGCGATAGCCACGAATGAGGAACGGCTGGTGGTTATCGTTCAGCATTTAAAACCGGCGGTATTTTGAGCGAAGCTCGCCATAAATGCAAAACAGTTCGTCAAAAACGCGCGACCAGCTATAGAAACTTCGCGCAACCCGTGCTGCGTTCCTCCCCAAAACGGTTAATTTTCTGTCGCTGCATTTTTCGATCGCATTCACCAGTGCATCCGGGCTGTTTTCGACCGCCCAGGATTCCTGGTCGTGACAAATAATGGTATCCATGTAGCTGCCGCGAATTCCCACTATGGGCGTGCCGCAGGCCTGGCATTCCAGTGCTGTAAGGCCAAATGTTTCCTGAACACCGGGATGAACGAAGAGATTGGCGGCGCGATAAAAGCAGGCGAGTTCGCGCGGATCGGCACAATAGCGAATCCACGAAAGATTGTTGGTTCGCATTTGCAGTTTCCGAAGGTGAATTCGATCGGGCCCATCGCCGACCACCAGTAAATGAAATTCATTAGGCCGGCGTCGCTGCAAACTTCTGAACGCGCGAAGCAAGGTCGCTGTGTTCTTCTCTCTCGCCAGCCGCCCAACGTAAAGAAGCAGATTTTGACCTGAATTGACCCCAAGTGAGCGCCGTATTGCTTCGGTTCCGGATCCGTCAGGACGGAAGATTTCCGTGTTAACACCCAGGCTAAGCACACGCACATTGTGTACGCCCCAGTCGCGCAGCAGCCCGCCCAACCCCTCCGATGCGACGATGGTCGCGGCGTGCTGATTATACAGTTTGCGAACGTATGCGCGGGAAAGTTTCATCACCCGATGTGTCGCCCTTTTTCCGAGGAGCGTGGCGCTCTTTCGCACGTACGCCTCCGGAAAATGCGAGTGATAAAATCCGACTACGGGCACGCGCAGGACGCGCCCGACCTTCAATGCTTTCCAACCGAGCTGATAGGGATCAGCAGACTCGATCACGTCCGGCTGTTCCCGTTCCAGAATTTCTTCCACTGCGCGAAGGTTCAACAGCGCGCGATACTGCGTTGTTCGCGAGACAACTGGAGAACGAATTGTGTAAATACGCGAGCGTCCGTTTCCTTTGAGCCTGGTCTTCGCGCCGGGAACAATAAGGACGTGCTCGTGGCGGGCCGCCTGTCTGTCGATGTAATCGATTTTCTCATGCAGATACCGCTTCACGCCTCCGCTTACCGGCGAATAGAACTGGGTGAGGTCGCAGATCTTCATGGAATTGGCGATTTCCGATTGCCGATTGCCGATTTGCTCGAGGCGGCCATGATCGCAACCAGTTCGCCTGCCTCGCTTAGCAGGGGACGAATTCTGTCTTCGTTAAGCAAGCCTGAATCGATGATCAATTCTAACCAAAAACAACTTTCGTCTGCCTCTTCTTCTACAATTCCGATCTTCGCAATAAATTCGGCCCGCGATCGCGCTCGGCATGCTGCCCGATAATTCGCAGCCACTGAAGTCGCACTTCGAATAATCTGTTTTGCTATTGCGCGACCTTGAATCGTGCGAGGCAGCGCGTCGACCATTTTCATCACGCGTAATGCGAACTGTTTCGTTTGCGCCTTTAGATCAGCTGTGTGAACAACCTTCTCTGATTCGACAATCGGCATTCGGCAATCGGAATTCAGTCCTCGGCCCGGCTAAGATATTTCTCCGCCTGCAGCGCCGCGGCACAACCCATTCCCGCAGCAGTAACGGCCTGCTTATAAAGGCGATCGGCCACGTCGCCGGCGATGAAAACTCCGGGATGTTTGCTCTCGACCAGGTTTTTTGGAAGTAGGTAGCCCTCGGCGTCCATGTCGAGTTTGCGTCGATACGCTTTTGTGTTGGGATCATGCCCAATCGCGACGAAAACGCAGGCCACTTCCAGCTCGCGTTCTTCATTTGTCTTCATGTTGCGCAGACGCACAGCACGCATCTCCCCTTTTTTGTCGGCGATATATTGTGTCACGACTGTGTCCCAGATCGGCTCGATCTTCTTGTTCGCGAACACGCGTTCCTGCATGATCTTGGAAGCCCGCATTTCGTCGCGGCGATGAATGAGATAAACCTTTGAAGCGAACCGGGTGAGGAACAGTGATTCCTCTGCCGCGGAATCGCCGCCACCAACGACGCAAACCGGCACGTTTTTGTAGAATGCGCCGTCGCACGTCGCGCAACTCGTCAGGCCATGCCCCACTAATTTCTCTTCGCCTTCCAGCCCCAGATAGCGGGCAGCAGCGCCGCTGGCGATGATCAGCGCGCGCGTTTCGAGCCATTCATCGTCGGCTTTGATCCGCACATGCTTGTTCGTCGCATCGAAATCGGTGACCTCCGCGTATGAAAACCGGGCACCGAATTTTTCGGCCTGTCTATGCATGTTGAGAATTAGCTCTGGCCCATCGATTCCGTCCGGAAATCCGGGATAATTTTCCACCAGGGTGGTCGTGGAGAGTTGCCCACCGGGCTGCCTGCCTTCCAGCACCAGCGGACTAAGGTTCGCGCGCGCGGCGTAAATGGCGGCAGTCAGCCCGGCGCAGCCGCTCCCAACAATGATCACTTTCTCCATCGATAAAACTTAGCACACGACGCAAGTTGCAGGAATCGTAGCACAGGCATCCTTGCCTGTGGGGCCAACGGGCGTCTCGCCTGTTGATTCACATACGCGGCCAAGATGACCGCATCCCCACAGACAAGATGTCTGCGCTACGCTGTCACCCGCACATTTATCTTGTGAAGTCCGCTCACGCCAGAGAATGGGCCGCGATCTTCTTCCCATTCCTGCACATCGCCGTCGCCGTCGGTAGCGCGTACGACAAGCGCATAATCGCCCGCCCCAGCGGGGGCCCATTGTGCCTTCCAGAGTGACCACGCTAGATTGCCGCCGGAATAATAGATTTCCGCGTCACTCCAGGTCCGACCATCATCGAAACTGACCTCGACGCGCGAAATGCCGCGGTCGCCGCCGTAGGCCATGCCTTTGACTTCGATGGGAGCAGTCGGTTTATCTAACGACACGAATGTCCAATCATCGGGCACATCGATTCTCGATCTCGTCGGCACAATGAAATCGGGGCCCCATCCTTGTGCCTCGTAAAATCCCTTGGCGTTTGCGTCGGTCACTTCAATCCTGGTGAGCCATTTCACATGTTTCTCGCCGAAGTAGCCTGGAACGATCACCCGCAGCGGGTAACCGTGCCGATCCGACAACGGCGCGCTATTCATTTCGTAGGCAAGCAGCGTCGTCGGTGCCATCGCTTTTTCGAGCGGGATTGTGTCGGTGTAATTATCGACGCCCTGCAGGCGCACCCGCGCGGCGCCGGAAAGCACGCCGGCCTGGTCAAGCAAATCCCGCAGCGGAAGACCTTTCCACACGGCATTGCTGATCAGACCCGCATCCAAGCCGTTACTGATACACATAAGCGTTGTCTCCTGCGTGGTGGGTTTGAATCCCATTAGG
>WNGK01012673.1_pt1 | contig 15557 bp, 15 predicted proteins | sample 5400601 | NCBI WGS metagenome assembly WNGK01 (sample SAMN13153376, study PRJNA577476) | soil metagenome | isolation source: 60 cm soil or saprolite under Garry oak tree replicate 1 | place: USA:California | collected 2016-06-15
GCCGAGACTATCCTATGAGTTTCAGTGCTTTTCCACAGTTAGAGCAGTACTTGTACGTAGGTGCTAAAGGTGTCCCGCAGGAAGAGCATGAGAGCGCAACCCCGCATTGCGGGCAATACTTCCACTCGACCACCACGGTATTCCCGCAGGCTTGGCAAGTATCACGAGACTGTCCAATGGTCCGGGGAAGCAGCGTTAGTTGTTGTGCGACAAACTGGGGATTAGGCATCCATCCGCTAACCGGAACTTCCACTATTATGAAGAACTGAAACATCTGTTTAGTCCCCTTTTGAGCATCACTCGGAGTTGACGCGAAGTCCCCAGACTAAACTAGACCGATCACTGCAGTAAATATCTTCCTCAAGTCCTGTAATTGTAAAAAACCGACAGGAATCGCTCGGTAGGCGCATTTGGCATCGCTACTAAGATGAGCCATCCTATGGCTCATTCTATAGAAGCTCTCCTCCCTTCGCCTTCACGTATCTTAGCCAGTAGCCGGCAATCAGCGAGGTGACGATTGCGACCAGAACCAGTGCCACGAAAAATGTTTCTGAGATCAAGCCCAAGTCGAAGGCCACCGTGGCCAGGACGATCCCGGGTCCTCCCCTAGCGTTCAAAACCACCGCGAAGTTAACACTGGACCTCCAAGTCTGCCGCACTAGTTTGCCAACTGCGAGCGCTCCTAGGCCCTTGAGGGCCGTGGAGAAGAGAAGAAAGCCGAGAAAGAACGCTGGGTCAAACTGGTGAATCAAGTCCACCTTCAACCCGACAACGGCGAAGTATACGGGTGTGAAGGTGGCGAAGGATATGGCTTTGATCTGGGACTTGGCCTTCCCGAAGCTCTGTTCTGGAAGCGTTCCCGCAGCAAGCCCTGCTAGGAAAGCGCCGAAGACTATGTTGACGTTCAACAGGCTTGCAACCGCCACGAGGGAGAAACATAGGAACAAGGCATACCTAGATGGATGGGTTTTGATCAGAATGTCCAATCTGGAATTGTATGTGTAGAGGATTAGGCGTGGGAGGGCGAGAAGGGCTAGGGCAAAGAAACCAGCGGTTACTAGTACGGTGGTGGCGACGAGGTTGAAGGTCACGATTGACGAGCCGCCCACGCCTGTTGCAACGGCCAGGGCTCCGAACTGGATGACGTCTTCTATCGTTGCAATGGTGAGGACGATTTTTGCAAAACGGGTATTGATGATCCGGAGGTCGATGAATATTTTGGAGATTACGGGAATAGAGGTTACGGAGACCCCGATGCCCACGATGATGGCTAAGGAGATCCCGTTGCCGTTTGGACCTGAGTACGCTGAGAGGTTGTACAGTTGAGGGGTGAGCATTCCGATGATGAAGGGTACTAGGGTTGCGCCTAGGAGGAATGCTGTGGCGATTTTCCTATCCTCCCGGGAGAAGGACCGTTGGATCTCAAACCCGGACACCAGCATAAGGAGGATGAGTCCGAAGGTGGAGATTAGGGAGAGAAGTTTGCCCTCGGAGGGAAAGGCTCCGAAAACCCAGTTCTGAGTTTCGGGTGAGAAGTATCCGAGTACTGTAGGTCCGAGGAGGAGCCCGCCGAGAATCTCTCCGATGACCCTTGGAAGCTTCAGCTCATAGAAGAGAAAGCCGAGAAGGTGAGCTGTGAGTAATAGAAGGACCAGGGCGATGAAGAACCTAGTCAGTTCGAGATTGGATAGGCTGATCGTAGCTGCAATGTCCATTGGGTTCTTCCTCGAGCCCGACGAGCCATGTCCATTTACCCGTGTTGGTACTCTGAATCATACCCAGAACCAATGTACAGCCCATCCTGTCCTTTAGATCCACAGAGACACTTGCCTTCCTCGGTGCCTACTCCAGGCGACTCTAGAGGAAATGGGAATTGGTAGAACGGGTTCCTATTTCTCTAGTCCATGCCCATGCCGCCCATTCCACCCATTCCACCCATGCCTCCCATCCCGCCGGGTGGCATTCCTGGGGGCATTCCTGAGGGTGCTCCGCTGGTGCCTTTGGAGGCGATGACATCGTCGACTCTGAGGAGCATTGTTACTGCTTCTACTGCCGACTTGATCACTTGCGTCTTGACTCGGAGGGGCTCGACGACGTTCATTTTCCACATGTCGCTCGTCTTTCCTGTTGAGACGTTTACGCCATACCATATGTTTGCGGCCGTGTTGTGCTTGGCTCTTAGCTCGACCATGATGTCTATGGGGTCGAAGCCTGCGTTGTGGGCTATGGCCACGGGTATTGCTTCGAGGGCTTCTGCGAAGGCTGTGACTGCGAGCTGTTCTCTGCCTCCCACTTTGACTGCGTATTCTTTCAGTCGTTTGGCCAATTCTGCCTCGGGGGCTCCTCCTCCGGCGAGAATCTTGCCATCTTCAACCGCATTCCGGACCACGCACAGAGCATCATGCATAGATCTCTCAGCTTCGTCCACTACGTGTTCTGACCCGCCGCGAATCATTATGGTTACCGCCTTAGGGTTCTTGGCCTCGCGGACATAGACTAGTTTGTCGTCGCCGATCTTCACTTCTTCCACAAGCTTTGCCTGGCCCAATGCCGCTTTGGCAAGGTCCTTTGTGGTTCCGATTACGGAGCCGCCAGTTGCCTTAGCCAGTTTTTCCATGTCGCTACTGCTTACGTTCTTTACAGTGAGAATTCCTTTCTTGGCAAGGGAAGCGAGTACTTGGTCGTCTACGCCTTTCTCTGTGAAGAGGACGTTGGCACCGGTCTTGGCGACCTCTTCAGCCATTTCGTTGAGCATGTTCTCTTCTTCCTGGATGAAGGCAAGCATTTCCTCGGGCTTGTTGATGTTGATCTTAGCCTCCATCTCAGTTTTCTCAATCTCCAGTTTAGCGTTTAGAAGAGCAATTCGGGCGTCAGAGACCTTCTTGGGCATCTGGGAGTGAGAGACCTCCTTATCGATGATTATCCCATTTACCAGTTCGGTTTCGTCTAGGCTTTGACCGTGCTTCTTCATCACCTTGACCAAGTCGATGTCCGCTTTGACCTTCCCATCATGCTTCTCCATGACCTGTCTCACGGCGTCGACCGCTAGATCAGCGAAGTGTTTCTGGGAGCCGAAGATTCCCTTGGTGTTCAGAGATGTGAGTGCTATCTGCTTAAGCTGGTTTTCGTCATCAGGCTTGATGTTGAGCGCGATCTTGTCCAGAATTTCTAGGGCTTTCTCTGAGGCTAGTCTGTACCCGTCGATGATAATGTTAGGATGAACATCTCTATCGAGCAGGGATTCTGCGCCGGCTAGTAGCTCGCCTGCGAGAACAACGGAGGTGGTTGTCCCGTCTCCCACTTCCTGGTCTTGGGTCTTGGCTACTTCAACCAGCATCTTGGCTGCCGGGTTCTGTACGTCCATCTCTTTCATGATGGTTGCTCCGTCGTTGGTGATGACGATGTCTCCCATGCTTGCGACAAGCATCTTGTCCATTCCTCGGGGTCCTATGGTGGAGCGGACAACTTCGGCGAGAACCTTGGCGGCCATGATGTTGCTTCTCTGGGCATCCCTTCCCCGAGACCGGGAGGTGCCTTCTTTCAATATTAGAACAGGTATTTCTTGCGACGTGTCAAATCACTTTCGAGTAAGATAGCGGTTCAATGCCTTCCTAGTTAAACATGTGCAATGCTCGGACCTCACGCGTCAGCCTGGTAAAAGAGGGCGTGTCGAACGAGCCTCCTGGCTCTAGCTTCCAAGGTAAGTTCTCTTTGCATTCCTGCTGGCCTAGCGTGTCAAGCGCCGGAGGTCCTGTTCGGAAACGCCTGCTCTTTCCTTGTCAAAAAGCCCTCTTGGCGTTCACTAACTCTCCAAGTCGCTTCTTGCTCCCCCCCTGCTTTGAGCCCTTTCAGCCGTCGGTAATCTCGCTGATCTGTTTCCGGGTCAATTGGACCCCCACATTACGGAGTTCTCGTCCCACCAGTGCGCCCCAGAATGCTTCCCTTGGCTGAACCTGCCTTGTTTGCCCAACCTTCTCAGGCGGAAACGCTTCTTAGGTCTGGGGATTCCTCAATAGCGCCGCAATATGCACTCGGGCCTCGTGGGCGAAAGGATTCGTGCCTACCACTGGTTTGTGAACGGGAATTGGCACCCTGGAGTATTTCTCAACCATTTCGGCAAGTCGAAAATCCGCTCCGTCTTGATTCCGGTCTTCCGCCCATACGGAACCTGAGCCTAAGCAGACTTCTTCGAAAGCTGCGTTCCCTGACCTCTCCCCGATCCCACAAACCGTTGTCTGAGGAGCACCCGAAACCAGACTCCCCCGCGGCCAGAGTATTCGAAGTTGCCAACCCAAGATCATCGTGACAGTGAACGGAATAGTGCTCGGCTTTAACGGCACCCTTTTCCAAGCCTGCGAGTTTCTTCTCCCCAGGTGTGAAGAGGACTTCACGGCTTGCTCTCCATCCCTGAGAGTCTGTTCCCAGAACTCGATCAAACCAGGCACCATCTAGAATTCTATAATAGCAAGATGCCTCGCGACCGCTTCCCCGAGTTTCCGAGTCGAACTCCTTCCTCCGAGGTCGGAAGTCAAGGCCTTACCCTCATTCGGACTACAACGTGGTTAAATCAATCGTCCTGAATGGGATGAGACGACGCAGAAAAGAAGGTGAGAGAGATTGCAGACTCAACCCGAAGCGCTAAGGAAGCGAAGCATTCTAACGAAGCTTCTAGTCATCTATCTAGCGTTCATTCTCTACTTGTATCTAGCAAATTGGCTGGGTTATCTGAACCTGGTGTCATTGCCATTGAGCAATCTGCCAAGCGGGTCCCTACTTCCCCTAGTGCTTCTCGGAGTAGTAGCAGTCACTCTGTTCAATTCAAAGAGAAAGAGTCGGAAGGCTCCAGGGAACAAGTCGGCCTAACCACGCCTAGGAATCCTGGCCAGAAAAAAAGGGGTTACGAGGCCGGACCGCATTCTCGCTAGCCTGAGTTGGATGTCAGATTGCAGTGTTGAGCAGTGGCGGCGGCACTTGTCGTCTGCTGAGGGGCACTACTAGCTACGTTGGTCACTGCTGCTGCCAGCGAACTGGCAAGAGTATAGACCCCAAGGCCCACTCCGAAACCGACAAACAGCTATATGAGCGGCAATGAACGTACCGAGAAGCTCTGTCGAGTCACGATCTGGGTTCCCTGGACAGACATTTTGCTATTTTCACCTCTCCCTATGCACCAATGACAATAGTGCTGGGACCTATGCCATTCTCCTGGGAATTTCCTCATATCCGGTGAGGAGCTGCAAAGATGAGATGGGAGTGGTGGGCACTGGCGACTATTCCTCACCGTGTGAGGAGGATTGGTTAGTTGGCGGTCAGGCGAATGGAAAAGGAAGAACCGATGGAGCTTGACTCCGACAATGAAGCTGTGCACCATATGCACGAAGGCATAAGGAAAATACTGTCCAAGCAAGCAAAAACCAAGCCCAAGAGAAACATGGTCGTTCCTGAGCAAGAGAAGCACATCCTGCACTGCGCTAGGATTCTCAAGATAGATATCGAGCGCAGATTGGTCAACGTTGTTGTGGAGAAGTCTGACGGCGAGCTTCGCCAAGTTAGGATCGAAGCGAGTGATGATTGACGTGTCGATTGGACTAGTCCTGCTTGAGGTGTTAGTGAACTCTCCTACAGCAACTCGGTAGAGTTACCCGGCATACGGAAAATCGTCAAGGGGGGAACTTGTATCGTTCAGCCTGAGAAATCTCCACTTGAATGGGATTTTCCGACGGCCACTGACGAAAAGAACTAGCCGGTGGCCTTTGAGACTTCTTTGACCGCGCCCTCCAAGATGTCCAACCCTGAGTCCACGAGGTCCCGGCTAATAATCAGGGGTGGGGTGATGCGTAATGTGGAGTGGCCACAAGTGATAATCGCAAGGCCTTGTCTGAAAGCCTTCATCATTATGTCATGGGCCTCGGTTTCGCCGAACTCCTTCGTCTTCGGGTCCTTTACAATCTCCGCGCCAATCATTAGACCCTTGCCCCTGACATCGCCGATAATCGGATACTTTTCCTGCAGTTCCTTCAGCCGTTTCAGGATGTAATTCCCCTCCTTAGTAGCATTCTCCAGCAAATGTTCGTCTCGAATCGCATGAATCACCTCAATAGCAGCCGCGCAGGAAACAGGGTTGCCGCCGAACGTGTTGGCATGAGCTCCTCCCTCCCAGTCCATCAACTCATCACGAGCCACAGTGGCACCTATTGGAAGCCCTGAGGCTAACGCCTTGGAGGTACATACAACATCTGGCTCCACTCCCCAGTGCTCGATCCCGAACCATCGCCCCGTTCTTCCCATACCTGACTGGACTTCGTCGTCCACCATCAAAATCCCGTTCTTGTCTGTTAGCCTCTTCAACCGTTTGAAATAGTCATCAGGGGGAACGACGTATCCGCCCTCCCCTTGAATGGGCTCCACAAACAGGGCCGCTACATCTTCGGGCGGTAGGAAAGTGTCCAGGACCTGTTCTTGTATGTAGTCCACGCAATACATGTCGCACTCCGGGTACTCGAGTTTGAATGGGCATCTGTAGCAGTAGGCGAAGGGGACGTGGGTATCTCCCGGGACCATGGGGAAGAAGTGGCGTCTCTGCCTAGGTTTGCTGGCTGTGAGGCTCAGTGCCCCGAGGGTTCTCCCGTGGAATGCGCCAATGAACGAGATGAAATTGTGCTTCCTGGTATGCCACTTGGCCAGTTTCATGGCTGCCTCAATAGCTTCAGTCCCACTGTTGCTCAGAAACACTTTCTTGGGAAAATTCCCAGGGGTTATCTTGACAAGTTCCTGGGACAGCTGCACGACCTTCTCGTAGTAGAAGTCGGTATAGGAATAGTGGGTGAACTTCTCAGCCTGGGCCTTGATCGCAGAGACAACCTTGGGATGGGCGTGGCCTACGGCTAAGCAGACGAGCCCCGAGTTGAAATCGATGAATTCGTTGCCATCAACATCCTTGACAATGCAGCCTTGGCCTGACGCGGCTACCAATGGGTAGAATCGGACGAGAGAATGAGAGATGAGAGACTGGTCTTCCTTCACAACTTCGCGGGCTTTGGGTCCAGGAGGGGTAACTACAATTCTCGGGTATTTCGACGGCTGCGGCATTGGGGTTCATTGCGGGCTGGGATTAGACGACTAATAAGATTGCGCTGAATAGATGGTTAGACAAGCCCTTGGCCTGGTTTGGAATTCTCCGATTCTCCGGAAGCCTGATATGCGGCGCACCCATTCTTACAGGGCGGATAACACCGTTTGGTACAAGCCGTCGTCTCACGAACGGACAACGAGAAGAAACAGGTTAGGCCCAAGACCACCACTCGCACCTTGCGCCTCGATGGTGATCTCGATGACAATCTTTTGAAACTGGCCGATAGCGAGGATATCAGTGTCAACCTCCTCGTCAACAAGGCCCTCACGAGATACGTAGAATGGGATGCTCACGCGGAGAAATTTGGCCTGCTCTCGATATCCAAGAGGCTGATGAAAGTTCTCTTTGAACACCTCACTGACGAGGAGGCGCGGGAACTGGGTCGGCGATCAGGCAGGGAGGGAGGCCCGGAAATGGTCACGTTCTGGTACAAGAAGTTCGACTTGGACAGCACGCTCAAAGCGTTTGAAATCCTCGTCTCCAAATATTCGAACCTCTTCAAGTTCGAACACCAGTACGATGGAAAGATCCACACTCTAGTGTTGAAGCATGATACCGGCCTGAGAGCTTCAGCCTACTACGCCGAGTCGATAAAGGCGGTCTTCACACTGCTCGGTCTGAAGGTGAAAACCAACGAGACGGAAGCCCAAGTTGTCGCTACTGTCTACCATCAATAAGCAGGGTTTCCGGTCAGGCATGACCCAGTTGCCGCCTGCATGTCCTAGCATTCTACGGCTATAGAAATATACCTTTTGCGTCCCCGCCACGGCCCTCAAACAAAGAACGTTTAAGATGGCGTGGCATCAGCTGTCAAGTGGCTTGGTCCAGTGTCAAAATGTCTAGCGTGCGTTGTCCTAATTACACTGGCGCTACTTTCAAGCTCCCTACTAGCGGCTCCCCTGGCTAATGAGTCGAATCCCAGCCCAACACCTTCCGCCCCTTCTGCTCAAATTATTCCTGGCCCCGAATACATCGTCATTATCCTCATGGAAAACCATGGAATCAATTCCACTTACAACTGTGGTGGTAACTGCACATATATCACGCAGCTTGCCAACACCTATGGTCTTGCCAAGAGCTATTCGGCCCTTACCCACCCGAGCATGGCCAACTACATCGCCCTGACCTCCGGCGGTTTCTACGGAACAAGCGATGACGTGCGGGATGGATCGGTGAATGCGACAAACATAGTAGACAGCCTCGAGGCGAACGGCCTTACATGGAAAGCATACATGGAGAGCTACCACGGAGGATGCAGCGGGTACGGGAGCAACTACAGCGGCGACCATAACCCATTCATAAAATACACTGACATATACAACAACCCTGCAAGATGCGCCAACATAGTCAACGCCGGTAGCGACGCGGGCAATTCAAGCAGCGTGTTTCTCAACGACCTATCGTCCGATTCCTCCCCCAACTACATGTGGCTCACCCCAAACCTGTGCCATGACATGCACGAGTGCAGCATCTCCATCGGAAACACCTACCTCGCGAATCTCGTCCCGAAAATCCTCGATAGCTACATTTTCATGACCCAAAAGGCCGCCCTTTTCATAACCTTCGACGAAGGGTGCTGTACCTTCCCCAAAGACTACGTAACCACCATTTGGGCGGGACCCACCGCGAAACAGGGATACAAGTCAATCGCGCTTTACAACCACTACTCCCTTTTGAGCACCATTGAAAACTTCTGGGACCTTCCCAGCCTGACATCGAACGACACAACCGCGGCCCCGATGACCGAATTCTTCACCACGACAACACCCCCGGGGCTTTCCCTCTACAGCTCCGGCCCAATAACAGTTGTCCACGGCGGCTCAGTCTACAACACTGTCACAATACAATCTTCAAATTCGTCCCAGGCCCGGTCGACCAGGATCACCTGCCTCAATGGACTCCCGCTAGGTAGCACTTGCTCCTTCAATCCGGGTTCCGGATTCTCGTGTACGTCAAGCTGTTCCAGCTCTCTGAAGATCAGCACGTCCCCATCCACACCCGCAGGCTCCTACACAATCAGTGTCACAGGCAATAACGGAGCATGGAACTCAACCCGATTCATCCTGACAGTTTTGAAACCCCCCTCCCAGCTAACAGGCGACGTGAATGGGGATTGTCGGGTAAACATACTCGACCTGGCCAGAGTGGCGGGTGTCTTCGGAAGCACCCTAGGGCCGGGAAGTGACGCCTACGCGGACCTGAACCTCGATAGCAGGATCAATATATCAGACCTGGTCCTGGTGGCTGCTAACCTAGGCAACGCCTGCTCCTAACTCGCCCGCATTCTCGCAAAGGGGGCTTCAGACCCCAGAAACGACCCTTTGAGGCTAATTGCCCAGCATTATCTCTATGATTGAGAGGCTAGCGATGGACCCGTCGTCCCGTTTGATCTCTTCAGTCCCGATATCCACGCTCTCTATTGTGACGTTCTTAAGGAACGCCCGTCGTAGCATGTCCACGACCTCGACCGCCTTTGTTATGGATTGTCCTCGCGCCCTGACCATTACCTCTGGGATTCCTGTGTTGAACAGGGTCACGCAGGCCACTACATAGTTCATCGTGGGCTTTTTTCCGATCCTCACGATGAAGGGTTCTTCTTCTTCGAAGCCGTCTTTGCTGTCTGTGCCGTTGTTGTCTATCTCTGACATAGAATCGACCGTAAGGTGATGATTTACTCCTTTCAGGTGACCTTCGAGATTAAGCTTGCCACCTGCCGCCTCTCCCCCTTAAAGCCGTTGATACCGAACACGCTAACATCTTAGGGTGTACCAGGAGGTTTCGAAGTTCCCTTCGTGCTTTAAAAGGCAACTTAGACATGGGCGGGAAACGCTCCCTACCAGCCCGCGAGTAACTCCCCATGGACTCTGTAAGCCCCACGGTCTTTCATATGCTGGAGAGGCTGGTGGGCAGGAAGGTCCTGGCGGTAATCAACCGAGACTTCGGCTATGAGGGCCGGTTAACTGTTGTTTCCCATGAGCCTCCCGGGGTTTGGATGACAGAGACTGACGCAGTCATATTGCGATCAACAGTTGTCAGTCCTATTCCACAGGTCGTGAATAGAGAGCCCAAGGGGGACTTGTTCCTCCACCTAGACGCCATACAACGACTAGAAAGTATTCCTGAGGGGAAGCCCAACGCGAAACGATAGGCTCGGATGGCTGGACGGTCTCGTCATTGGAACTCGCCACACCACTGCAATAATCGACCCCTCCCAGACACGCAGAATACCGATGTCAGTCCGGGCCCTCGTTTCTCACGCCCACGCGGATCACACGCGGGGCTTCAAGCACAAGGGTGTAAAACAGTCAACGCCCCAGACGAAGGATATTCACGTGGCCCTAAACGATTACCGGATAACCAATTTTGCCCCACTGGAGCTTGGGGAGAAAAATATCCTCGATGACATGGAGATTGTCGCGTTGAACGCAGGGCACATGCTAGGCTCGGCCCAGTTCCTCATCAACACCCCGAACCAGACAATTCTCTACACGGGTGACATTAACTGCGTTGACACTCTGACGACCAAGGCAGCCCGGCCCGAGAAATGCGACGTTCTCGTAATCGAGGCCACGTACGGCTCGCCCTTCTACAAGTTTCCACCCAGGGAAATGGTCTACGCAGGAATGGTGGAGTGGGCCCTGGACGCAATCAAACAGGGTAGCATGCCCTGCCTACATGTCTATGCAGCCGGAAAGGGACAGGAGGTCATCCGGCTATTCAATGCCTATACCAACCTTCCAGTTGTAGTGAACCCATTGCTGGACGGGGTGAACAAGGCGTATAGAAGGAGCGGGCATGATCTCGAATGGATTCCATCAAATACCAAGCATGGAGAGGATACCCTGGACAAAGAGCCCTGTGTGTACGTCACCACAGCCGGCGACCGCCATCACCCAGGCCGTAGACACGAACGAGCATACGCTACTGGCTGGGCCCTATCATCTAAGGGAAGAAACACAGCCTTCCCCCTGAGTAGTCATGCAGACTTTGACCAGCTGGTCGGCTTCATTCGGACCTGCAATCCGCGCCGAGTCTACATTTTCACAGGCTTCGCTGAGGAGTTAAGGGTGGCTCTTAGAACTAGGCTTGGACTTGAGGCGAGAGCCGTACCGTCTTATCTTCAGAGAACCCTCGTAGAGGACTATTAGGCTAATAGGCCTATTCGAGGGTTCAAGCGGGTCCGATGTCGAACGGCAGAGTTCGTGTCGAAGCAATACGAGGCCAAACATGCACGGTTCGTGGACAAATAGTCAAGAAACACCACCAACATCCAAAGCTGCACCCTGGTTTGGGAGGGGGACCAACCAGTTTGATTATTGGAGGCGGCTACGGTTCTTCCGTTTGCGAGGAAGCCTAGTGCAGAAAGGCTAGGGCGAAGAGGGCTACGGCGACAAGTGCCATACCCGAAGACACTACAAGATACGGACTGAGCTTTATTCCTGGAGTATCCTCTTCGAAGAAGCGCAACAGGCCGGCGCTGGCCGCGGGCATAGGAGCCTCGTCTCGACGTCTCTTCTCCCTCTTACTCAAGACAAGTTTCCCTTTGAAGGGACAAATGCTCGGGTAGTATTAAGGATACTGGACTTGTCCCCTTATGTTTGAGAAGGGACGCTTTTTCCTTTCCGGGCGTTTCTACCTGATGCGAATATACGCGTAGGCATCTTTGGTCGATTCGAAGGCATAGTGAACCCTGGTGAAGCCCCTTCGAAACTCTGCTACATCTTCAGCCACTTTTCCCGGCTCCTCTTTCTTGACTACGACCCGGTTCATCAGATTGGCAATCTCTGCCATGTCCGACTCTTTCATGCCCAGCCGGGTAACCTCCGAGACTCCGCATCTGATCCCGCCTGGGGCCTCGAAATGCCTTCCGGCTTTGATGTCGTAGGGCAGCAGGTTTCTGTTCATGATAATATTCGCATCTTCCAGCTTTTTCTCGATGGTCTTCCCGTCTCCAAACTGGGTTATGTCGGTCACCAGTTGGTGGGATCGGGTGAACCCTCGTTTTTCGCCGAGAACCTTGAACCCTCTCTCATGGAGAGACTGTCCAAGAGCCCTCGCGTTCTTCACGACCTGAGTCGCGTATTCTTTCCCGAACGCTTTCATCTCCGCAAACATTACCGCCTTACCCGCTAGATGGTGAAGATGGTGGTTGCTCACATTTCCGGGGAATGTGGATTTTTTGATTGCCTCGCCGTATTCTGGCCGAGCTATGATCAATCCTCCCTGTGGCCCAGGAAGGGTCTTGTGAGTACTGCAGGTCATGGCATCTGCTCCTTCGTGGACCGGGTCCTGGAATTGTCCTCCCGCAACCAGACCTGCCACATGGGCTGCATCAAAGCATACCTTCGTCCCTTGCTCCTGGAAGAATGATGCCAGCTCCTTCAATGGCTGGGGAAATAGTAAGACGGACCCGCCGAACATGGCTAGCGATGGCTTCTTTCCTTCTCCAGTCAGTTTCTCTACTCTTTTCCTTGTCAGGTCAACGTCGATGTCCATCTCGTCCGAGTCGAACGGGAAATATTCCACGTTCAAACCCCTCACCGAGCCCGCCGTGCCTCCAAAATCCTTCCTGCCCATGCTGATGTGGCCCCCTGCAGGTATGGCCAGGGCGATCATTGTGTCTCCTGGCGTTGTGAACGTGGTGTAGGCGACCAGGTTCGCGCAGACCCCGGAGATTGGACGTACGTCTGCGAATTCTACTTTGAAGAGGTCTTTGGCGAGGTCGATGCACAATTGCTCGACCTGGTCAATGAACTTGCACCCAGCATACACCCGTTCTCCCGTCCATCCTTCCGCGTACCGGTTTCCAAAATCTGAGAGAATGGCTTCCCGGACAGCCGGGCTGGGAATGTTCTCGCTCGCGATAAGCGGTAGTGACTTGGAGAACCATTTGTGATGAGCTTCTAGTAGCTCGAAAACCCTGTCGTACGACCTTCTAGGTTCCAAGACCAATCGATAGCCCTACCCAGCTTGATTGTTTAAGACTTGGGCCGGCGGGTAATGCCACAGGCTTTTCTACTGCAGACTAGCCGGGGGCCGCTCTTCGCGATGAACGATCTGGAACAGATTCGCATCGACCTGGAGGAGTTCACCAGCCTCGTAGATGAGGAGCATTACTTGAACGGGGCTGGGTTGAAAGACAAGGCAGAGTTCACAAGGATCTATAACAGGTTCGGGCACCTTTTCAACCGTGACACCATAGATTTTGTCCGCGAGTACTCGAAGACTGCGGAGGGGGAGGACGAGAGGCGGGTCAGCTATCTCAAGGCGTTTCTAATAAGCGACTATATAGAGAATAGGGTCAAAGAACTATCTGACAAACTACTGACTAGGGAGTCAGAGGCAACAGTCAACGTGGACGGTCAGACGCTGGCATTTCGCCATGCCGCCGTAGTCATTGTGAACGAACCCGACCGCTACAAGAGATCTTCCATCTTAACGACTTGGGATACTCAGACTACGTCCAATTGTACCAGGACATCAAAGGATTCGACCTAGAGGCTCTGGAGCGAATCCTCCAGCCGCTCTTAGAAAAAACCCTAGATTCCTACCTCAACTCCATGGGGGAGCTGGTCCAGCAAAGAGCCGGGGTAAAACTCTCCGAGGCCGAGAAGCATGACATCAGTTTCACTTTCCGGGCTAACCAGTTCGACCCTTCCTTCAGAAAGGAAAAAGCGCTACCGACACTCATTCAAACACTTGCCGGAATGGGCATCAACCTCGAGGGACAGAGAAACATCCACCTTGACGTAGAGGAGCGCCCGAAGAAAGACCCTCGAGCCTTCGTCAGCCCGGTCAAGGTTCCGGGCGACATCCGCCTGGTCGTCATGCCCCAAGGGGGCCATGATGACTACGCAACCCTCTTCCACGAGGCTGGACACGCAGAGCATTTCGGCTCCACGAGGGGAGACCTACCCGTGGAGTACCGCTACTTGGGGGACAATTCGCTCACTGAGGGTTTTGCGTTCCTCCTAGAATACCTGATAACGAATCCCCACTGGCTGACAAAGTTCACTGATATGAAAGACCCGAAGGATTTCTTGAAGTTCGTTAGGCTCTACAGGTTGTACTTCCTACGCCGGTACGCCGCCAAACTCTCCTACGAACTCACCCTTCACAGACAGGGGTTGGAGTGCGCACCGTCTAGGTATAGGAGTATCATGGAATCAGTGTTAGTTTTCAAGCATCCCCCGTCTCATTATTTGATGGATGTCGACGACGGATTCTACACGGCCAACTACCTCAGGGCTTGGATTTTTGAAGCCCAAGTTCGGAGAATCCTCAAGGAAAGCTTCGGCGAAAAGTGGTTCGAAAAGAAGAGTGCTGGAATACAATTACAGAAGTGGTGGTCCCTCGGGCAAAAGTTTCGGGTCGAAGAAATGCTCAGAGATCTCGGGTACAAGGGACTCGACATTAGGCCCCTTCTAGAGGATCTGCAAGTTCAATCCCAATAAAGGAGTGAAGAGGCTGAAACAAGAGCCCTAGGAATTGCCTGACCCGAAGGATTTCAGAGAACTCCATCGGCTTTCACGAATCAAGACCAGGGGAAATTCTCCCGGAAACGGGAAACCATCAGTCTAGGGTTTGGATTGTTTTCGGAACTGGTTCCACCATTGAGGGTTGGACTCCGCATGCCCAACAAACCTGGCCAATAACTCAAGAGTCGCAGGAGCGACGTAATGCTCCAGTCCTTCCGTATCCTTCTGGGCTCTGGCTTCTTCGACGCCAATAAGCCTAAGGAACCTCACCAGTAACGCGTGTCTCTGGCCTAGGGTTTCAGCCATGCTCTTGCCCTTCTCCGTCAAAACTATACCGCCGTACTTCTCGTGAACCACCAGCTGTTCCTCCCGCAGCCGGTCCAGCATTCCTGTGACAGTTGGCGCCGTCACGTGCAAATGGCTGGCTATGTCAACGGGCTTGGCATAGCCCTTCTCCCGTATCAGCTCATAGATCATCTCCACGTAATCCTCTTTCCGTGGAGTCTGTTCCCTAGGTGAAGGCTTGTGAGCATATGCTAGTTTCGCAAGCTGACTCTTGCTTGGACTGGACCTGGCCATTCTACCAATACGCTACCTTGATGGGCCGTCCTTCGTCGTTTATAGGAATTCTTAGAGATGAATCTTCAAGCCAAAGTTGTCCCGAAGCTTTCTCAGAATAGGTTCCAAGGGCCCGGGCTCAAGGCTGAAAGCCAATATCTGACTGTTGAGCCTAAAGAAAACAAAGTCCACTTTTTCATATTGAATGGTCAAATGGCTCAATGGCCCGCACTGCTCCTCGAGCTGAGACAATGTATCAAACACTATGGGTGGGACACTGGCCATGAACTTCCGGTCGTAGGTCTCCGGGGTGAGGCTGTGAACGCTAGAGCGCATCCTAGACTCTACTAGCTTATGGTTCCTGTCGAGTACTGCTACGTACCTGACTC
>WNGK01004156.1_pt1 | contig 15550 bp, 20 predicted proteins | sample 5400601 | NCBI WGS metagenome assembly WNGK01 (sample SAMN13153376, study PRJNA577476) | soil metagenome | isolation source: 60 cm soil or saprolite under Garry oak tree replicate 1 | place: USA:California | collected 2016-06-15
CCCCTCCCCTCAGGGGAGACGTGGGTGTGGTGACTTGCATCCAGCCCCGTCTCATTCCTGGAGGGGTTGTTGGTTTGTCCGCTTTGGATCGCCGCGCACTTCAGCGGCGATGCCAACCCCAGTTGCTTGTCCCAACTCGACGGTTTCATAAAGCAGTGGTGCTCGACGCCATTCGGTTGCGAAGCTACGCAAGCTAAGCGTTGGCTAAAAGTGCCAACCAAGATCCTATGTGAGACTCGAGGCCTAGAGCTTTTTTGGGTAGTGCGAGGGGGCATAGGATTGAAACCGAGACTCGGTGCTAAACTGCAGCACACGGTTTGCCTAACGACTTAGTCGATACTCTCCCTCGACCCGAGCATCGCAAGAACCGATCGGCCACCACCGAGGCATGAAAACCTGGGAGATCACCTGGGTTCTGTTAAATGCTCAAGCTGCTTGCGTTTTCAGTTGTTCTGCGTCGAAACGTTCCTCCTTCTTCCAAAGTGTCAGAGTGATGGTCGCGATCTTGCGCGCCAGCGTCAGACGAGCCATCTCCGGCTCCATCCCTTTGTCCAGCAAAGCCGCGTAAAAATCGTGGAACGGTCCCCTACCACAGCTGGCACTGGTGGCCGTACTCTTGAAAATCTCTTTCATCTCGTGGTTGTGATTCCGATTGAGACCACGGAGCTGCTGGGGTTTCTTGGAACGCTGCAATTGTCCGTTAACATATCGGTATTGCGCACTGTCGTGCGTCTCAATGCCCAAGCCACTATAAGTCCAGAGTTGCCGCTTGCTTCGGAACCGGTGTGGGGTTTGCATCAGCGCGATCAGGCCGGCGGCTCGAATCGGACCGATGCAGGGAATCTGGCGCAGCAGTTTTGCGGCCTTATGTTTCCGGCTCTCGGCCAAAAACTCCCCTCGCACCTCTCGCCGCAAGGCCTGCAATCCGTCCAGCTGTTGATAGAGCAGCTCCGCGCGGCGGCGCACTCCGGATTGCGGAATCTTGCTCAACCATTCCTCCCGATAACGCGGGACATAGACCTGGGTGCCGGCACAGGGAATGCCCCAGCCTCGATACACGGCCTTGACCCGATTCATCACCCTCGTTAAATCTTTGCTGATGGTCTGATAACTGCGTCCCAACTCGCGCAGCGTCCGGAGTCCATTTTCTCCGTGGTAGACCGGTCGCAGCATTCCAGTGCGCAGCAACTCGGCCAACTTGCGCGCATCCACCTTGTCGCTCTTGCTGCCCTCCTTTAACAAGGCATTCCGGCGCGGATTGCACACCAGAACTTGCTGCACCTGCGGCTGCAGCAGATCGTACAGCCAGGCCGCCCAGGTCCCTTCTTCCCACGTCACATGGAGCTCGCCCCGTAGACCGTGGATAAACTGCAGAATGCTGCTGGCTTTGGTTTCGAGGATGGTTTCCATGACCAGCTTCCCACTGCCATTTAGCACGGCGATCACAATCGCTTCCTTGTGCACGTCCATTCCGATATATTTGACGTCGTGACTCATTTGAGTTGCCTCCTTGGGGGGAAGGTCATTCGTGCTAACGCTTATCTTTCCCCCAAGGTAAAGTGCCATTCTCCAGCCAATTTGCCTAGACCCTGGCTGCATTTTTCGCCGGACACACCACTCCTGTTCCTTCCCCCAGCGCCGCCGTGGCGAAGCGAAGCCCCTGCGCAGCGCAGCGCAGCGGAGGCGGCGCCCCATCCCGCTTCCACCTTCTGCAGCGGGGCGCTCTCTCATAATGCATTGAAACTACATGTACTCCAACAGGCGAGAACCGGCTGTTAACCGGAGGGTTGTAGGTTCTGGAACAACAACAATGCCGAGCCAACCAAAGGTAGAGAGCGTTTAAGACCGAGAAACTCGCGTGGAATCATGAGTTGTGGTCAACGGAGATGACTATAGTATAATGAAGAGACCTAAGGGGAGCATACGATGGGCAAAATTGCGATCTCGGAATTCAAAGCAAAGTGCCTGGCTGTGATCGACGAGGTAAATAAGACCAAAAAGTCAGTGATCATTACGCGGCGGGGTGAGCCAATCGCAGAGCTGATCCCGGCTGCCGCCAAGGTGAAGCGCAAGGAATGGTTGGGCTCAATGAAAGATACGTTTGAAATTGTGGGTGACATCATGGAACCTGTGATTGACCTAAACGAATTTGAAGCCTACCGCGCTTGAAACTCCTCCTGGATACACATATTTGGCTTTGGAGTAGAAGCGATCCCAAGCTGATAGGCAAACGTGTGTGGGCAGAATTGGAAAATGACGCTAATGAACTTTGGCTGTCACCTATCAGCACTTGGGAAGCTCTGATACTTCATCGCAAGGGGAAGATTGTGCTACATGCAGACCCGATTCATTGGGTGGAGCAGATGGTGCTTGGGTTTCGTGAGGCTCCTTTGACGCATGAGGTTGTTGTGACTGCGGAAGGACTGCAGTTAAGCCACGCCGACCCGGCAGATCGGTTCTTGGCTGCAACTGCTAAAGTGTTAGCACTTACCTTGGTTACGGCAGACCGAAAACTACTCGGCTTAGGTGACATTGCCACTTTGGCAAATCGCTGATGGACTGGGCTGTTCCATGCAATCAGCCAGCATGGGCCGGGTTTGCTGAGACCCACCGAATGATGGAAGCCCTTCTGGAACGTAGGCTCTCTCTGCTCGTCACGTAACCGAATCGAATGGAAAATCTTCTAGGGTTTCGCACAACACAGGAAATCGAAGGTGTCCGGTAAACTGAACAAAAGAATGGCTCCTCAATATAGCCTGCCGAAGACGCAAGGCGACCTGCCTTCTCGGACCACAAGACTCCGCCGTTTGCACTGAAGGCCAGGTCAACAATGAACTCCTGGACAGCTTTTCGATACTCGCCGTATTCTTAGCGGCCTTCTCAGCAAGTTAGCAACTGAGTACCTGGCCGATGACTTCAGGTTTGCCCGTTCACTCGGACGGAATCGAGTGAAACGCGCCGTGTGCCGCGCTTCAGTGTTACTTCACTTTTGGGGCGCCTCAGGCCCAGGGGATTTCAAAGGGGCGGAGACCCTTGGCGAGCTTAACGTTTTGGACGGCAGGGCTTTTCGTACGAGCGGCCTCAGTCGCCAGGAAATCAGGACACATTTGCCCGAGAGTCGATTCTATTCGTCGCGGCGGTCCACGCGATGGCGTGGCCTGACGCTAATTTTGTCGGCTGACAGGGCGCTCCGACAACACCCGTTCACTGTTCAGTTGTCCGGAAAAGCAGCGCCGCCCATCATGCGAAGCAGTTGCTCTCGAGCCTCCTCTAGGGCGGGAAGCGAACCAACAACCTTGATCGGTGCGCCGCACAACTCGGAGAGGGGATCGAGGCAGTCCTTGAACCTGCCGCTTCGCACCCAAATCTCCCGTGGCAACGCGCGGCCGGTTTGAATCGCCTTCAGCAACACCTTTGCCAGCACGTCTCCAGCCGAGACGCTGGGACTAGCCAGTTCCGGTGGAAAGACGATTCCGCTGTCTGCATCGACTGCCAACGCAATGCACGGACACGCTTTGCGTTCGCTCTTCTTTCCAATCACAGCGCCGCTGAGGAAGTAGTCGAGTTCCATCACTCCGCGCACCGCGTGGTCGCGGCTCCGTAGCTGGCGTAATTGCTCTTCCCCCAGATGTACCTTAGGCAGGGGTGGTTCGCTTGGCAACATCGTTTTTATCAATTCAATCCGGTATCGAGGTTCACTCGTTGCGCCGTCCAATCGCGAGACCACAGGGTAGGTATCAGCCTGGTCCCAATACTTCACGTCAGCTTGTGTGGAAGCAGCAGAACAGACCACAATTACGGCACGCATACATTCCTCCAACGTCTGCGCTTCTTCCTCTGTGACGAACCAAGGGTGAAACCCCGGACGGATGGCACGGAAGATGGGTGAGGCTTTGGCCCTGCCAACCAGATGGCCCAGCGCGGCGAGCAACTTTCGGTCCGGCCCATCTAAGTCTGCCCTTGGCACGAATTCCACGTACAGGCTGTGTTGTGACGCGAAGAACTCGCCGGCATCGGTGATCTCTCCGGCTGCCATCTTGCGGAATAGTCGGTAGCTCTCGGTGCCGATATAGGCGTGCATGGCCAACACCTCGCCGAGGGCACCCATGACCGAGCAGTAACAGGTCTCACCGATTGCAGTATCGCGAACCACGACCAGCTGGCTTTCATCCAACAGATGCCACGGACGCAACGCGTACAATTTGGAGGCCAATCCATATAGTCTCTCCAGGAGGGAAAACGTGGGTGGAATTTCGCCCGAAAGCTCTCTCACGAAGCATTGATCTGGCTTGCTGTTGGTGGAGTCGGCACGTCGTCTTGTCATGGTTCGTTAGCTAACCCCCTGCGAGGGTGTGCCCCAGCGCAATTGAGTATCCGTCTACGGTGCTTTTGGCAAAGCGGCCTTTGGCTCAGTGCGGATAACTCACTCGATGCTCAGCCCGCATGATGGGACCACCATCCTCGAACATTCCTGAGTCGATGATACTGGCTCCCTTCGGGTGAAACCCAATCTGCTTTACGTCGGCGCGGAAGTCGTCCCCTTCGAGAGTAATCTGCATGGCGTACCTGTCTCCTACCTTTGGACAATCGGCAAACACACCGCAACTATGAGTTCTGCGAGCTCTTAGAAGTCACCTCCGGGCGGAGCTCTTCGGCGATATGCACTTGGTATGAATATCCCTGTTCGGTGAGAAATAACTTGCGGTGGTGTGCGAACTCTTCCTCCCTGGTGTCGCGGGAGACTAAGGTGAAGAAGCGCGCGGCCCGCCCATCCGCCTTAGGCCGGAGGACGCGCCCGAGCCGCTGAGCTTCCTCCTGGCGTGAGCCGAAGGCGCCTGATACTTGAATAAGCAAGTCAGCGTCCGGCAGGTCGATGGCGAAATTTCCGATTCTTGAGAGCACAATGCAGCGCAGCTCGCCTTTTCGGAACCCCTCGTAAATCCGCTCGATTCGAGAAAGCTCGTCGAATAGCGCGGTGTCGGTCCATTTTTCCCAGAGGGTTTTCAGGGTATGTGCCGCCGGTTCCGCAAGTGCCTTGCGCCCGGGTTTCGTGAGGTGAAGCTTCGAGCCAAACAGCTGCGCCAGGCCACCTGCCTGAATCAGCAGCGGCCACGCGAAGGCACGCATTGGTCCTGCGTTCTCGTCACGCCACTTGTTCTGGGGCGGTACGAACGGGTAGTAGTCGCCACCCTCCAGAACAGCGGTGATTGTCTCAACGCTCGCGGCAGAGGCTCTCCGAGTCTTTTCGCTCACAGTAACTTTACCCGCATCAATGAGGCGAAGAATGGAAAGTAACTCCCGCTGGGCCGAACGCTCAGATTCGCGGACCGTGAGCGGAATCGGCTCGGTGCCGTGCTCCCGCTCTTTCTTCTTCTCGTTCCAGCGCTCGAAGGGCCGGTCGTACGCCGATGGCAACCGCTCGAGGAATTGCACCTTGGTCTCGGCCGGAGGCGGCACGAACGCTTTAAGACGCGCCTGTAGATCGTCCGGCATGATTCGGTCACGGTAGAAGAAGAAGCACAACGCGGACGGATTACGGCCGCAGCGGTATTCATCGGCCGATCCCCATTTGGGATCTTGACCGTACTTGGCGCGAAACCTATACGCCGGAAACTGGGTCGAGCTGGAGTGCACGACTTCGGCCACGGCGGCTCGGTCGATCTGATCAAGGCCTTGCCAGAGGGCGCGGAGACGCTCACCTTCCAGATGACGAATGATGACCTGAGCAAGATCGAGTTTCCGAGTCGGCAACTTCTCCCCGGTGAGTGCGCCGAGTTTCTTGAGGTCCTCCGTGTTCATGAACTCAGAAAGCGCCATATCGAGCGTGGGGATTCCACCGTCAGCGTCGTATCGTCTCATAGAGGCTCCATAAGGGGTCGTCGCCGGGCTGCGCGCCGCGCTTCCTTTTTCCCCTGGATGAGGCGCCATCGCTGCTCGATGGACGTAATGTTATCGGGAGCAGGCTTCCCGAACCGCTTCAGGTACAAGTGCTCGATGTACTCTCGGAGCGGCATTTTCCAGGGTTCTTGCTCGTGATTGTCCAGCTTGCCGAGCTTCATCGGACTCATACCCAGCTCGCGAGCCATCTGCACCTGGGCGTGTGAGAGGTGATGGCGCCTTCGCGCACGGATCCACCGCTGCATCTTTTGGTCCGGCTTTGTTTTGTTCGTCACCCCATTCATCTCACTTCTTATTTTTTTGATTCGAGCAAGAGATTGTCCTCGTGATCCCGTCTTCGCCGGAGGTTTTCCTCTATCGCGGCCAATCCTCATCGACCGTCTCGGGGATATGGAGCGTCAGACTGGTCATAATCCTCACCGGTTTGCTGTGGACGAATGCTGCATGCGCCATCGCTCGTGGCCAGCAGTAGAGGCTTGGGCGTTTGCGTGGAATGGGTAAAGGCGGCGAAGTGCTGCCACGCGGTTTGGACGCCCCAGTTTCCCGTGGCAACGACAGCTCGATTCCGGGTTGGGTTGGTGGAACCACGACAATTGGCCGGGTCGCACTCGTCCTCACCATTTCAGGTGTTCTCCACTACGACCAGCAGTTCGGCCACTTGCCCACGTAGTCCATCCTTCCACCGCGATCGATCGACACTCAGCGATCGATCTTGGTCAGCGCCGTCGAAAGCGGCGCCGGGTGATTCGATGGGCTCTTGATTCCACAGATCCATTCCGGTGATGCGCAATTTTATCGTGACGGTCATTGTCTCGCGGTTGTGAAAAAAAAGGAAAACTCAAGGGTGACATCGGTTTCGAGGATAATGCGGGCCACACCAGGATTCGGCAGAGGATTGATGGGTTTCGAGGTGGAGGAGGTCAGGACGGTTCTGCGACGCGAGAACCTCGCCTGGTCGGGTCGAAGACTGGCGGCGACTCCGTAGGTTCGGCCTAGCGGGCGCTCCCCGTTTCCTCTGGGAGTGCCTCAGTATCCGAACCGTAAGCCGGTTTTGAGTCTCCGCCACCTCAAACCCATCGTGCCGATTTCCGGCAATGGGCTTACCTGTTGGCTTCGCATCAAGGTTTATGAGACAGGTACGCTGGCTGCGCTTTCGGGAGTGACCATGGACGGCGAAGCCGGTAATCATGATAGAGTCCCAGCTTCCCGTACAACCACTCCTTACTCCACCGTTTCCACCCGAAGCCACCTCGTTCCCGGGCTCGCATCAGATGTCGCCGAACCTTCTTCTCTACCCAGTCTCTGACAAACGAAAAGGTCGGACTGCATTACGCCTTGCACGATGCGGAGGATGGGATATGGCTGAGATACGGCGATGGTCACCGGACCCATGCCCAGGAAGGGCAGCAGCCGGATCTCAGGATCCGCATCAGGCGCGGGGGCGCGGGTAGGGACATTGGCGGGATGCAGTACTTTGCTCCCTATCTTTCTTCTGCATTTCTTTCATCTGAATCCGATAGACCCATTCTCCAAAGCTTTCGTAGCGGGAGAAGACCAGTTGATATCGGGTGCCACCCATGGTCACTTCCTTCCTTCTTTTCAACTCATCCATGTCCTTAAATATGAGTTTGGCCTGGTCGGAATTCAGGCACCCGATGCCCCAACCTACGCATCCTCGAAACCCCGTGATCCATTCCTTTCGATCCTTATACTCAATCTCAATCTCGTTGCAGCCGATCGCAACCGCCTTCTCAAAGAATTCCATCAGCATTCCATTGCTCCCATAAGTAGGTGCGGTAACGACTCAGTCTCTCCCACCGTTGCCATCTCCATCAAGCCCGCAAATCATGCACCATGTGATTTTCCTCGCTCGGCGGAAATCACGGGTCGAGATCAGGAGTTCTGAAGGTGCAACCACACATCCTCCACATTCCCCGAAGTGTGCTGAAGTGATCGAGGTGCGTGCCTACGCGATCTGCAAACTCTGCAAAAAGCGGTCGAATGGAAAATCTTCGGTGGTTTTGCTGAATATTGCTGGACACCCCAAATCGAGGGTACCCGTAAGCTAAACAAAAGAATGGCTCATCAGGTAGGACTCAAATCCACCTGAAAGTTCCAACCAGGCCTATGAAGCCCATCAACAACACTGACATTGTCTTTTTCATGAATTGTTCCTTTCGGAGCTGCGGAACTACGAGGAGAAGACTCCAGGTGGGCTGACTGAGCTCAGAGAACCTGAAAGAGGAGAAGAGGTGCTCGTCCTCTAACATCATGATCGCGCTGGCGCAAAGAAATAGATGGTCCAGATCTGGGCGGTTCATGCTGCAATGCGAGCAATCTTGCTCAGAATCACCCTCATTGACGTGTCATTGTGGGTCTTGGCGAACTTCACTTCTCAGCGCTCTTACACCCATTAGGCGCCGCCGAATGGGCAACCAATTAGGGAAAAGCGGAACTTTAGCCATGGACCCAGTCGTGCATAAGCGTAACATCGTGCTCGCCTTAATCACCGACTCATTGAGGAAGATCTTTGGCATAAGCAGCGGGGATTTCGCATCACAGAGAATGTGTCCATTCTGCGGCTTAATAACATCACGTCGCAAGACATGTTGCTTGGAGTGCGGCAAGTCGCTCAAACCTGCTTAAAGCGGTACTGCGGGTCTGCTCAGAATTTGGACAGCTCCATTCCGAATGCTTTGCCAAACTCTTGGCGAAAAGGGGAGAGCCTTCTCGTCACTTGCTAATTTGACAGGGTTGGCCGGCCGCCGTTCCACCCCTGCCGTGACTTGCCGGGACGACGCAGACGTACCGGCGTTTGATCGCTCAGCTTCCTTCGAGGTGTTGGGCCGGCTTCACATTCAAAATGAAGTGAACGGTCGCCCACAAGAAGTGAGGACCGTCAGACTTTGTCACGAGTGCGTCTACGGACTTCAAAGTACCGTCGGTCAATTCCAGGTGATCGGTCAGCATGACTATGGGAACCTGTGGTTTGACCTTCTTCATCTCTGCCGCGACGGCCGCGCCCTGCAAAAGGCTCAATTCGTAGTCCAGCACAACTGCGTCTACTGACAGCGAGATCAAAAGTTGGAGAGCATCGGATCCACTGCCGGCGGTTACCAACTCGTATCCGTTCTCCTTCAGCAAACTGAGTTGGGCTGGATCTCGATGTATGCACAGGAGAGTGTGGTTGGTAGCCATGCCGGTCAGGTATATAAGCAGGCTTCCCGAGTTTCTGTGCAAAATTGCTCAATCAACGCGACGGAGGAAAGGAAGAACGGATGAAACCCAGCATTCCCCGAGTGAGCTCTATTCTCGGGCCGTGATTCTGACTTCCTGGGACCCTGAGGGGTTTTCACCGCAGATTCGACTGATCACCGGCAGCAACCGGCGGGATGCTTCGTTCTTGGAAACGAAGGCGTTCACCACATTCAAGGCCTGTTCTGGAATCTCGTCGTCACTTGAAAGCATGACGATAGGAACTTGTGGCCGGAGGCGCCTTATTTCGGTTGCGACCTCACCGCCATTCATCTGGGGCATGTGATAGTCGAGGATCACGGCGGCAATAGCGCACACTGCTGCAATTTGTAAGCCTTGCCGGGCAGAGTCAGCCGTGAGCACTTTATATCCGCGCCGCTCGAGCAGCGCTTTTTGGTACCCCAGCATGCCGCCGTCATCGTCGATGCACAGAATAGTTTTGTGTTCTGGGAAATCGGACCTCATGTGGGCTCTCCACATCACCATGATTGACGATGTGGGGCGGCCCTGGCTGTTCAAAATTGCACACTTTTCAGGGCAACTGTTGTACAGGTTGATCTCGGGGCGATATTGAGGACAGTGATCTTTTACCTCTTCGGCGGGGATTTCTAGAGCGCCGCCTCGACCAGAGCAATTGTGAACAGACATTATCGAGCTCAAGACCATAGCATCTGAAGCGTGGCTATGCCCTTTTGGGGAGGACACCGATGAGAAAACAGTACCTTCATCTCTCCGCTTACTCTTGTGACCAGTGTGCCGGCCCGGTGATTGCCGGTTCGCTGGGAGTCCGAGAGAATGAAATATCCAAGGAGACTGAGATCAGGCAAGTGGGAGCAATGTGTCTGTCCTGCGGTCACAGGCAAGACAAAGCAACAGAACCAGCGGGTGCTCGTCACTTGTCGCCCCTCGAATGGGAGTCCGTGACTGCCGTAGATGCCGGTCAGATTGCGATCGATGCAGGCCATACAAGGATCGCATACGTAGAGGCGCTCAATCGTGCAGAACCCCATTGAGCGGCAAGGCCTGGACACGCAGATCTCGAACTGAGCATTTGTGAGCAGATTCTAACTCTCCGAAGTGAGAATCTCTCAGACCATTTGCGACCGAGACGAGTCGGCATTACGTTTCGTCAGGAAATCCGCCAGGGTTTCCTGACTCATCTCAGGCACCACGGTTTGGGGTATACCTTCCTTGCCGAAATGAGCGAGCAACAAAAGGACGCGAGCCAGTCGCTTTTCACTGGAGTTGAACAGTGGGTCGACCAGATCCTCTTCGTAACGGATATTGCGCGCCAGCAGATACGCCACGAACATGTCGGAAAACGCGTGTTCGCCGTGAACTGCATTCATCATCGCTTTCTTGTCTACGCGCAGAAGTTCACAATCCGTCATTGCCGCCGCGGAGCCCATACGAAGAACCTGACCTGCCAGCGCGCCCTGGCCGAAGAAATTCCTTTCGTTCACTATCGCGATCGTCACTTCCTTGCCGACCTTGGATACGACCGTGAGCCTCACTTTGCCTGTTTGGATATAGAAGACAGCATCCGCGCTGTCCCCCTGCGCAAATATCAATTGCTTTTTCGGAGCAGCCGGGATCTTCCTGCCATCGCCCATGGTCGCGAGGAAAATGTTGGGGTCAAATCCACGACCAGGAAGCGCTTGGTGCGCTCGACACGCCGTTTCCGAAAGCGCCTGATTGTACTCCACAGAACCGCGCGGATCGGCGTGACCTTGAGGAGTCAAGCGTGCGTCTGGCTTGCTTTGGAGATAGATCTGGAAGCCACCAGCGAGTGCCCGAAGAGTTTTCTGCTGGATCGCAAGCAGGCCGATGTCGGGACTCTCGAGCGTAGGCTTGGCGGTCGCAAAATAAACCCTGTGAAGCGCAACCCTCCTCTCAATGGCGGTAACATCCGGCGGTGGAGGTGGGGATTCCATGTTCAGCGTCGTGAAGCAGGAGCCGTGAGCGGCGGATTGCGGTCATCGCCTACATTGCAAGTTACGGTAATTGCCCAGGTTGTGCACCCCGGCTGTCCAGGGTAGCGGTGGCGGTGCTGCCGGTAATGTCTCCAGCGCTGGTGCTGTAGCTGTAGGTCAGCCTGCTCTTTCTGCTGCAATGAGCCATTGTGCACAGTATTTCGCCACCATAAAGACGAATCTAATGGCTGGCAGAAACAGGGACGGGGTGCGTTCGTGTTCCGCCGCCAAGAGGAGTGAAATGCACCGGAACGACCTGATGAACCCTGATCTGCTCAGCGAGATCGTGTTGCTAGGTAGCGCCACCTTGATTTTCATTACCCTGGTAGCGATCGTTGTCACTGCCTTCAGTCGGGTGGCTGCGCTGTAAGTTCAGCGCTAGCAAGAGTGATCTCTATTGAGCAGTCTTTAGCTTGCCACTTAGCCCAATATAGGTACTGCAAACGGACGGACAAATCCCCACTAAAACCCTAACCATTCGTTGCGGCTCACGAAATTCGTCTCCCGGATCTCGTGGTTACGCAGGACGACATTACTGACAAATGATCAAGAACTCGGTCTTCCTCACTATTCTGATTCTGGCTTTTCCGTTGACAGCCTTCGCCAACGGCGTTGACTTCACCAACAGCAGCGGCACACTGTCGGGCACCGATAGCGGCCTGACCCTAGCGGGATCCACACTTATTGCGGTTAATGGTCTTGGCAGCGGGCTGATTACCGGGACTGATCTCGGGACGTTGAGCTTTAGTACGGGCAAGCTTAGCAGCGGCAGTTTTGCAGATGGGCGGAACGTTTGTTGCGGGGGACATGTTTAACATCACGGGCAATGGAACCAGCGGCATTCCGAATGGCGTGATCTTCAACGGCTCCTTCACGGGACCGTTGACTTGGACGCTGGTGACGCTCTCCAACGGGACACACAACTACACTCTGACCGGTTCTTTGGTGGGAACCTGGCAGAACGGCACTACCGTCAATGGCGCCACTGTCCAGCTCACCATCAACACAGGTCGTGGTTTTTTTCAATGGTAAGACGAACATTTCGAGCGGTGACACCAACATCGTGACTACTGTTCCAGAGCCTGGCACACTGGGTCTTCTGGGCACGGGATTGATCGGTGTTGCAGGCATTGTCGGCCGCAAACTGAAGTCGGTATAAGCCGAGACACCACTGCGACTGCTGTTTGTTTCAAACCCCGCGCGGCTAACCTTGCGCCGGGGTTTCTTAGGAGGATGCATGCCGCCAACAGTTCAAGTCGGCACGATTCTGATGAAGGAATGGCCTCGGATGACCGAACTCCTGGGACTGGAAAATGAGCCCTACGCAGGGAACTGGAGCACGGTCACGGCCCTGGATGGCTTCGCCCTTGAGCGCAAGATCCACGCCGCGGGATGGAACTTCTTTTTCATGGCAGCGGAAGTGAAGGTGATGTTCTTCGGCGCTCTGGGAGCGAAGAAGATCCATAATGCATTGAGACGGATTTTAGCCAAGGTAAAGCTGCAAGACTTCAATGGCCTCGAAGTCACTGGAATCGTTGCCAAGCGTTTTTTGGGAGTACCGTATGTGACCGTCTCAGCTCACTCGCGCCACGTCCAACAGAGCTGCCACCTCGATGGCGCCGAGGCACGGCGCAGGTCGCAACGCACCGCCGACTGGGCCAGGGGTTGAGCAACTCAGCAACCTCCGGGTTAATCGGGTCGGTCACTTCGATTCGCGGACTCATTACTTTTCGGAAGCCGCTAAGCGCCGGTCTCGATGCGGATCTGTGCGGGGCATGCCAGTGCTAAGCTCACATTTCGCTCCGGCTTGGCGCCACACGTGGAGCAACGAACCATAAGGGCGTCTTCCACGTTTGCCTTCATAGCGACATCATGCAGGGATCGTCAGCAACAACATGGTCAATAGTGATCAGCCGGCAACTCCACTTTGGTTGAATACTGACAAGAGACAATTTTTCAAAAGCGGCGCGGGCGATCGCTTAGGAGCTGATCTGAAAAGTGGCTCCTTACGCCTAATTGTCGTCAAAATTAAGGACAAATGTCGCAAGCCACCACCGTGTTTCGCAAGGCAACCTTGGAAATCGTCAACCCGCGTCCCATGGTGGGAGACGGCGCGTCGGTGCCTCGCGCCCGATCGCAATCGAAGCCATCGTTGCCTAGTCGAATCGCGGTGATCGGAAATTATCTTCCGCGACAGTGTGGCATCGCTACATTCACCACGGACCTGTGCGAGGCCATAGCGGCGGAGTATGGCGCAGCTCGATTGTTGGCGCTGCCGGTGAACGACACCGAGAACGGATATGACTATCCCGCACGGGTGCGGTGGTCGCTCGCCCAGGATGACCTGACGTCGTATCAAGAAGCGGCTGAATTCCTGAACTTCAACAACATCGACATGGTGTGCTTGCAGCACGAGTATGGAATCTTTGGCGGTCCAGCCGGAAGCCACATTTTGCGTCTGCTACGCGGCTTGAAGATGCCGTTGGTGACGACGCTGCACACGGTTCTGCGCGAGCCAGACCCTAACCAACTCATGGTCATGGAAGAGATCGCAGAACTTTCGGATCGGCTCATTGTCATGAGCCAGCTCTCCTCCCAGTTCTTGCAAGAAATCTACAAGGTGCCCGGCAGCAAGATCGACATGCTTCCTCACGGCGTCCCCGACCTGCCGTTCCTGGATCCGAATTTCTATAAGGACCGCTTTGGCGTGGAAGGAAAGGCGGTATTACTCACGTTCGGCCTGCTCTCGCCAAACAAAGGAATCGAAAGCGTTATACAAGCGTTGCCGCAGATTTTGTCCAAACACAAGAATGTGGCTTACATGGTCGCAGGTGCAACCCATCCTCACATCCTCCGTCGCGAAGGTGAGAAGTATCGATCTAGCTTGGAAGCTTTAGCTAAGACAGTGGGAGTGGAATCACAAGTAATATTCCACAACCGCTTCGTCAGTCCGGATGAGATGGTTCAGTTCATTGGGGCAGCAGACATTTACATCACTCCCTATCGCCATGAGGCGCAGGTGGTTTCGGGAACGCTGGCCTATGCATTAGGTGCGGGCAAGGCGATTATCTCGACTCCATATTGGCACGCCATCGAGTTGTTAGACGACGGCCGTGGCGCGCTGGTGCCCTTCCAAAATCCCGCTGCCATCGCGCAAAAGACAATCGAACTTTTGGATACCCCCGCGATACGCCATGCCATGCGTAAACGTGCTTACTTGTTTGCCCGGGAGATGATCTGGAAAAGGGTAGCGCAAGGTTACATGGAGAGTTTTGCCAAGGTGCGTAGCGACCGAATGGAGAATCCACGCGTTCAATCGTTGGCCCGTTTCCCTCCGAAATCGCTGGACCGGCTGCCTGCATTGAAACTCCATCACATGAATCGGCTGACCGATGATACGGGGATGCTGCAGCACGCGATCTTCACCATCCCGAACCGTGGAGAGGGCTATACCACAGACGACAATGCTCGCGCACTTATTTTCACCGTGCTGCTGGCACAACTGGGTAAAGAACGACTGGAGAACGCCGGCTCGACTGTGTCGGATCTGGTTCTCCCAGATTTGTCCTTCCGTTATTTGTCGTTCCTCGAGCATGCCTTTAATCCCGCAAAAGGTAGTTTCAGAAACTTTCTCGGCTACAGTCGCCGGTGGAACGCAGCTGTGGGGTCCGAAGACTGTCATGGGCGCGCCTTGTGGGGACTTGGAACGGTTTTAGGCCGGTCCACGGATCGGGGATTGAGATGCGCGGCCGGGCGATTGTTTGAGTTTTCTTTTCCCGCAGCTATAGAGTTCAGCAGCCCTCGAGCCTGGGCCTACACTCTGCTCGGCATTCAGGAATACCTCGGTTCGTATCCCGGAGACCGCGACGCACAGAAAGTAAGATGCGCGCTGGCTGGGCGATTGCTCGAAATGTATGAGTCGATTCGAAGCCCGGATTGGAAGTGGTTCGAAACCATTCTGGCCTACGGCAACGCGAGATTAGCGCAAGCCCTGCTACTGGTCGGCTCGGCTTGCTCGGATGATCGTATGGTTTCCGCCGGTCTCGAAGCATTGGAATGGCTGATGGAAACGCAGCGTTGCGAAACCAACGGCCACTTTGTGCCGATCGGATCTCAGGGCTTTTATCGCCAGGGTGGAGAGAAGGCCCGTTTCGATCAACAGCCGATTGAAGCTGCCGGCGCAGTTTCTGCGTGTCTCGAGGCCTATCGCGTAACCGGTGAGAGCGGCTGGCGCAGCCAAGCCTGGTCGGCGTTCAACTGGTTCCTTGGCGACAACGATCTGCAACTTCCGCTTTATGATTCCGTCACCGGCGGCTGCCGGGACGGCCTGCATCCCGACCGCGCCAACGAGAACCAGGGCGCAGAATCGACCTTATCGTTCTTGATGGCATTGCTCGACATGCGCTCGTTGCCAGCGTCGGACA
>WNGK01012306.1_pt1 | contig 15550 bp, 32 predicted proteins | sample 5400601 | NCBI WGS metagenome assembly WNGK01 (sample SAMN13153376, study PRJNA577476) | soil metagenome | isolation source: 60 cm soil or saprolite under Garry oak tree replicate 1 | place: USA:California | collected 2016-06-15
AGCAGCCGAATCGCATATTTGCGTGCATATCCCGTCGCTGCGACAAACTCATCAAGGATCACCTCTTTGAGCCTTGAGGATGCCTCTCGATAGCGAGGGGCTATTTGCAGTAACAATTCGCGTTTGGCTTGATAACTCATGTGGGACCTCATGTCTTTCCCCCTTCGCTGTATAGGTAAACAGGCGTTGGGTTACATTACTCATGAGGCAAGTACCCTGTCAAGGGTAAGATTTTCGGTGAGGCAATTCGCCAGTCCCGTCATTTAAACCGGAACTTGGTCCGTGTTGGCTATGGACTGGTGGCGTGACGAGTAGAGGCTACGGTAGTTTTCTGCTATATGAGAAGAACATGTCGGCACATAGAATTTCATATTTGCTGGAGTATGGTGATCTGCCTGACGACGGTTTGGAACTAGACCATGTATGCCACAACAGGATTTGTGTGAACCCTAATCATTTGGAAGCCGTAACCCACGCGGAGAACATGCGCAGGGCATCTGGCTATCGGCTCAGCCAAACTACCTGCAAGCATGGCCACGACTATACCGAGGAAAACACTCACTACCGCTACGACAAAAAGCGTAACAGGTGGTGGCGTTCTTGTCGAAAATGTGAGCGGAAATATAAACGAAGCAGCGAGTGGTGGTACGAGTATTATAAAAAGCTTTTCAAAGACGAGACCGGGCTGCTTGTTCAGTACGACTAGTGATTGAACAACTCCGTTACTCAGTTTCCAAACCACATAATATTGTCACTTTAAGTCAAGGCCCTTAACAGACGCCTGGATAAAATATTTGCACTGTGGACAGTTTTATGTTTTCGTATTGACAGTCCAGGGGCTGAAGCATACAATTATGCACGTGATCGCGGGGCGGTCATCAAAAATAAACACTCTCAAAATACACACCAACACGTCGCCAGGAATGGCGGCAGAAGACAAAAATAAGGGAACACCAGCTGCTCGCAAGCCGGTGTTCCTTTTTAAGGTGTTAGCTCCCTACGCCACCTCTGTCAGTAAGGATAAGCGCGACCACTCCCCTGCCCCGGCCATTAGACGCATGTCACCCCTGACGAAAATTTACGAATGATAATTATGTAGTGTAGGGGAGGGTCTGTCAAATACATTTCACTATATACTATCCCTAGCATACATAATCTTGGTTACCAAAACAATTAGTGGTACAATTCTCTTAACTTAGATCGATTGTCATCCGTCTAAGTTGAGAGCACTATCAACCTAATTAGAAATGCCTCCCGAGCTAGGAGGCATTGAGATCGATTGTCTTAATCATCCTAGCACCCGGAGCGTCGAGGAGTCAAGCTTGATGCAGTATCTTTATATGTTAAGAGCCGGACAAGTGCACTATAAGGTGGGCATAGCAGCTAATGTAAGTTCGAGAACTCACGGCTTACAGCTGCATAATCCTGAACTCATACAGGTTGTCGTATCGAAGCTCGTAGATAAGCCATACGACGCCGAGCAAGAAATCCACGAGAAACTTAAAGCTATGAAAGCTAACGGAGCGAATGAATGGTTCACGCTCACGCCCGAGCAGGCATTGGAAGTAGCAATCGCTGTTAACAAGTATCCAGACATGGATGTGTCAGAGCAAGTCACCTTGAACGGCATAGTCCGTCAGCAACGCATACTACTTAAATCTTTGGATAAGAAACTTGACTATATACTGAATACATACCAGAAAGACAGGCTCCCTCGCAAACTAGAGCCACAGGTAAAAATAGAGCTGCCTATAAAACAACCTGAACCTGAGTCGAAGCCCATGACTAATACAGAAGAAAAGGATGAGATATTTGACATGGCAGTAAAGGTTGTCAGGGAAGAGCAAAAGGCTTCGACCTCCTTACTCCAACGAAGGCTGCGAATCGGCTATGGCCGCGCCGCCCGTATCATAGATATGATGTATGAGCTTGATTATATTACAGGCCCTGATGGTGCTTACCCACGCAGCGTGATTTTGGAAAACCTACCCAATGTAGCATAATAGTGTTCAATGGAAGTAAAGAACATTGAGGACTTGCGGCCTGATCCGCGTAACCCTCGGACAATGAGCCAGCATGATGCTGAGGCTCTACGGAATTCGCTCAACACGTTCGGTGACTTGTCGTCTGTAGTATTTAACATCCGCACCCAACAACTCATAGGGGGCCATCAGCGCATAGAAATGATGAAACGTATGCCAGGCGAGCGCCGCGTAGTAATTACGCAAAGGGCTGGCGAAGGACCGCTTGACGGTCATGAATTTTTGGATGAGGTAGGCACTAAGGCAGTCGGTTATATATTTATAGGCAATAAGCAATTCCCATATCGTGAAGTCGATTTTGATGAGGCTAAACAACATGCCGCTAATATTGCGAGTAATCGCATTTCGGGAGAATTCGACAATCAGCTGCTAGCTGAAATAACCTATGACCTTAGCCAACTCGAAAACGGCGACGAGCTATTGGCATTGACTGGCCAAAGCGAAGACGAGATTACGAAGCTCCTGCAATCGGTTGGTGCTGAAACGAGCTTAGAGCCGGAGCAGGGGCAAGATCAGCAAAAGCAAGACGACGGCATGCAGCGTCCTAAGTTCAAGTTCACGGAAGAACAGTATGATGTCGTCTACCAGGCCATCGGCATGATGAAGCGCGAGCGTCAACTGACCGGCGAGCAAAACAGTGATCTCGACGCCAACGCGCTATACTACATATGCCGCAGTTACGTAGAAAACTCAATGTCGCAAAATAATGACCCAACTCCGCAAAACCAAACGATCGACGAGACGCCTCCCGCAGAAGCGCCAACCACGGCCAGTGAATCGCCAGCCGCAGAAACACCGCCCGCGCCCGACCTCACGTCGATACCAGCCTGAGCCAGTAATGCCGCCGAGCGAGGCGCTGCTTGCAACTGCTGTCATTCTGGCCGTCATACTCATCATAGTCGGGCTGCTGGTCGCCAACGCCCACCATGTCCTGAACCAGGTTGTCGGCATAACTGTATTCATTGGCTTCCTAGTATGGTGCGTCTTGATATAATGGGAGTAGTCAGCTACCCTGCGAGAGTGGCTGAATGCTAGCGCTGCTCACAAAAAAGTCCCGTCACAAACGACGAGGGCTTTTTCTATTGGCTGTCTGCCTAGACCGGCCGGGGGAAATAATCGCGGTGCAGCTCGTATAATGTCTTCTCAAGTTGATACCGCTTAGCGCGTTCAATGTGGCGCATGTACATCTCCTTAGAATTGCGCCCGGCGATCTGGCGACGAGCGCTAAGGCTAACTATATCCGTAAGCCTAGCGGCTGCTATAAAAAATTCCACTTTATGCACAGGAATATAAAAACAGTCCTTGCGTTATATTAATGTATTAATATATTATAAGGGTATCAACGTAATTCATAGAAAGGCATTAAAGCTATGAACCAAGAACTTTTTATACAAACATTAGGACAGGCGCTCAACGAGGGCAAGCGGGTTGTACTGAAGTGAAACTATATACATTCATCAAGCCAAACAGCGACGAAATAATTGTCCAGGTGAGAGCAGAGAACCATGATGATGCGGTCGCAAGGTGCCAGGCAGCATATCACGCTCCTGGGACTAACGACGATAGCATCGACTGGTCAACTGACTTTTACAGCGAGACCATTTAATCACCGCCCTGGGTATGGCGTTAAACTACCCTGCCTAATACCAATTAGATTATGGAAAATAGCACCAATGAAGACCATTAGACTCACTGGCAAATATGCAGACAAGGTCGCTTTCGTGGACGACGAAGATTACGAAATGGTATCAGCCCATAGATGGGGTCTCGGTGGCCATGGATATGCGACCACTTCAACCCCAAAAAGTCGCATGGTTTATATGCATCGCTTAATAGCAGGCACGCCTGTTGGTATGGAAACCGATCACCTTAATCGAAACAAGCTGGATAATAGGAGATCTAACCTAAAGATATGCACTCGTGCGGAAAACATGCTAAATCGTGGTCCCCAGCGACGGAGGGGTCAATTGACGAGGGGATGGGTAAGGAGAATTAGGGTTAAGGACAACGAATATTACATGGGTGTCTTTAAATATCAGCGCAAGAAGTACCAGACCACGACATGCTCTACTAGGGAACAAGCCGAAGGAGCATTAAAACAGCTTCTTGTTGACATGAGGCTTTACCCATTTAAGGAGGAACCGTAAGGCTGGGTCCTGAGCATGACCCCATAAAAGGCCCTGGCAGGCAAGACGATAAACCTGCCTACTATAATGAGAGGCACCTATCTAAACAGGAGCCCCCTCATGGAAAACATTAGCGCAGAACTTCCGCGAACGGACCTTACGAAATCAATCACGGGCAGATCGTAGACGTGCTGGGCCATATGGCAGCTCGGGCAGCTACCAACTACCGGACTGAACGGCCACGGAGCTGGGACCACGTTGGTGCCCAAGAAGAGCTGCTAGCGATGCTACGAGATGTAGCTGATTACATGGGCGCATGAATTTTAAATAAGGGGAAAGGGTGAGATGGACAAATATTTATTGTCAAAGCTCGACAAGAACGGTTATTTAGGTCAGATCAGGGTAAAAGTCAAATGAGCCCGGTTGCGGCTGACCAAGACGAATATGGGATGGTACTCAATAGCAGAAAAACATATGAAGGTCTGGCAAATCGTTTGTGGGAGTTTCATAGCGTTGTATTCGCTTGGACCGATCAAGAAGGCACTCAACTAGATATACTCATGGCCCATAATCCGCCTCAATTTGGAAGCCTGCAACGTGGCATGCGCGCCCTCACCGATTTATTTGTTGCTGTCTCGCACTTCGGCATGTTCGGCTTCGAGCTGAATGGCAGCGAAAAGTTTGCTGGCTATGTGGGCGAGAAGCTGAACCTTGGCACGAATGTTACGACCGAAAAGTTAGCCGAGCTTATAAATGGCGTGTGCCGGGAGTTAGAGTCATGATCTTCGACCGTAAGCAGCCACCAGCACTAGAACTAGCGCCAGTAGGTGAGAAGCCACCTGAGCCGTTACCTGACCATAATATTGAGTTGCGGGCCGAGTGGGACGACGAAAAGGCCGACTGGGAATACCGCCTCTACAGAGTTATGCACCCACGCACCGTTATTAGCGGAGGATGGATAGGCGAAATGCCGCAACCTAAAGCAGGTGAGTGGATATGGGCGAAGACGAGCGGCGGCGACAAAGCCTGGGCCGACCGCCAAGCCGAACATTACGGCGTCGAGATAATCTACCCCGACAAGGAGGCGCAATCATGATTACAATCACCGCTCACCCCAAAAACGCCAAAGATCACATCGTAGTGGAGCACTTCAAATCGGAAGCGGCGGCTGAGCAATGGAAGCAGGTGCTTAAGAGGAACGGTTGGGAGGTTATATGAATCAGGAAGCAGTTGACAAACTATTCGACAGGGCGAAAAGGACTCTTGCCTATGCAGTTGAAGCAACGCCTAACGATCACGACCAGGCGCTGCAAGAATCAATGGCATGCTCATTATTGCTAATTGCGGATGCACTGCAAAACCAGATTATTTATATGAGAGATTCGGACAGGGTATAATGGACCCCTCCAAACTCACCATCAGCCCCGACACCCTCCGCTTTCAGAAAATGGCCCGTGGCAAGAAGTCCAAGTTGCGCCGCCAGAATATCATCGACCTCATCAACAGCAAGCCCTATGGGACGCCAATTTCGTACACCGAGTTCGCAGCCGCTACGCAAACCGCGCCCTCGGCAACCCGCAGCCTGGTTAGAACTATGGCCAGGAAGGGCATCGTCAGCCAGGACCAGATTAGCCCCTACAGGATTACCTACCGCGTGAACGGCCCTATCACCACTAGAAAGCTGCTACCCCCCCCCAGCAGCTCCCAAGACCACCGCCGAATCAATGCCCTCCAAACCGATCATCGAACCGAACCGGCTGGCCTATACGGCGATGGAGCAACTGGCAAAAGAGTTCTACTGGGAGACCGCCAGCAACAATTTGCACGAGTTTGTGGAGTGGTTAGGTAAGAAAGGAGAAGCGAAGTGAGTATAGACCCGCCAGTTAAGCCCGTCGAACCGGAATACGAATCGGAAGACTTGCCAGATCAGAAGCATCAATGGAAAAAGAACGAACGTGGTGAGGTAGATGTCCTCGCGTTCGAGTATGACGACTACCATAACGGCCCACGCTGTGAACTGTGCGGCTTCGGTGAGTGCGAGTTATGCCACCCTGAAGTATGGGACGACACGAGCTGCTTACGTAAGCAGGCCGAGGACCGTAATGGTGATCGCCGCGCTGAATACCATCACGCGCTTAAAAAGTATGAAGCCCAGATGGAATACTACCGGAAGATCAAGGGCGGTAAAGCGGCATGACTGATACCGCCGAATACACCAAAGCCATCCGCGCCATCCGCAAGGCCAGACGGGAGCTAATTAAGACATTGGAGGGATTGAAGTGAGCGAGGAAGATTTATTGATCTGGGAAGGTCACGAGATAGAAAAGGAACTAGAGCCAAAGGAGTACGAGTAGTGACCAACGCTCGAAAACAAACTGAAGAATGTAATATCGTGGGATGCTCAAATCCTGTTGGCAAAAGACAGCTATGCAATATGCATTATCTACGTTGGTATCGTCATGGCAATGCAAACTACATACAGCCTCCCATAGTGAAGAAAATATGCATTGTTGAAGAGTGTGCCGAGAAAACAGTAGGGCGCGGCTACTGTGATATGCACTATAGGCGTTTTCGTAGGAACGGGGATGCTAATACTACCCGTTTCATACATCACGGTATGAGCGGAAGTAGAGAAGTGCGTAGCTGGGTTGGTATGCATCAAAGATGTAATAACCCCAACAATCCTAGATATGCCGGTTACGGTGGCAGAGGTATCAAAGTATGTGAAGGGTGGAACCGCTTCGAGAACTTTTATGCTGACATGGGGCCGAGTCCCTCACCAAAGCATTCTATCGACCGAATCAATAACGACAGTTTCCGTTATGGATGGCCTATCGAGCGAGCTTTGAGCGAAGCCATAAGGAGGTGGCCATGAAAGATAGCAAACTATTATCAGCACATGACTTCTCGATGGAGTTCGCCAAGGCCATCATCCACAACGTCGACACCCGCCCGCAGATCGTCAAGCAGTGGACGGAGAAGCTGGAAGCGCGGGAGGCTGAGATCGGCCGAGGCTTCTATGAGCGGTTTTGCAAGGAGCTGAACATTGATCCCGAAAGTTATCATGGCACGTTGCTTGATGCTGTAGAAGCTGCCAGACGTGCAGCGGGGTTGAAATGAACCTCGCCGACATCATCTTAACCATCATACTGATCATGCTGGCGGTGGCAGTCTACCGCTCGTACCATCCCAACCTTTCGCGTTGCTGTAATGCGCCCATGGCCTATAACGAGTACGATAAGCGGTACTGCACTAGATGTGGAAGGAGAATTTAGGTGAGTAAGTTGGACGATATCTTTGATAAATCGACTGTAGCATTAACGCGCGAGCACGATGTATTGAGTGGCGACGTCGATCCCGCTCTAGGACAACCAGGCGATATTATCTCAATTACGAACTACGATAAGCGCGTTGTAGATCTACCGCAAGCTAAGCAGCAGATCAAAGACCTTCTACTGGAGATAATAATAGGCGCACAACCCGCCACAGCTCCAATGAATTTGAGCCAGGAAGAACATAACTTATGGAAGCGCGGTATAGTCCTGTACGAATCGAAGCTGCGTCAGAGGATAGACAGTCTATGAGCGGCCGCTATCAGTGTGAGAACTGTAACTGGCAGGGCGATGAGCCGACGACCGCCCACCCCGAATATGAAGACGGCGGCTGGCCCGCTTGTCCGAACGGCTGCACAGAGCAATCTGATGGCCTCGAAGAGCCGCGCGCTGTGGTGCTAGACCCAGCACATCCTGAGAACCAACGAAGGTACGCGCAAGCACTGGCGCGGTTGTGGGGGCAGAAGTTATGACCCATCCCCTATTCCAATTTGGCGACGTCGTAGTCGTCGAAGGCAACCTGATCGGCGTCATTGTGAGGTCATGGGGGCCGATGATGCGCCACGGTATCCAGACCGACGAGTACGAGCACGAAGTATATGTACGCAGTTGGAATGCCATCAAGACCTATCCAGAGGACGAGATTAGACACTACGTTTACGATAAAGAGCTGACAGACGAGCAGATGGAGTACCAGTATTAACCTAAACAAGGAACCAATTAATGGCCGATAACCAACCAACCTACAAAGTCGTCAACGTCCTAACCGACACCTATAACGCCGTGCAGCAGATTCGCACGCAGAAGGACATGCTGTCAGAGAACGGCCTGCAACGTCCGCTGTCTGTCGTCATGCGCGAGATTGTGGAGTTTTACATACAGGCTCATAAGAAAGGGCAGCGGTGAGCACCCAGGCATACCCTTTAGCTTGGCCGCCAGCGTGGCCGCGTACTAAATATCCGCAACATGCTCGGTTCGACACATCACAAGCCTCAGCCCAGTCTGGCATATTGCGTGAACTGGCATTGCTCGGCGCGTCTAACGTAGTCATATCGACGAACATTGAGTTACGTCGCGACGGCTTACCTTACTCTAAGCAACTCCGAGCTAATGAAGATCCAGGAGTGGCCGTTTACTTTACACTGAACGGCGAGCAACAATGTATCCCCTGTGATAAATGGACGACAATCGCTGACAACATGCAAGCCATCCGAAAGACCATTGAAGCATTACGAGGGCTGGATAGGTGGGGTGCGAAAGAAATGGTCAACGCCGCCTTCCGTGGCTTCAAAGCCCTGCCGGAAGCAATCATCATGGGAGAGCATACCAGCCGCGCCTGGTGGGAAGTATTGCAGGTTTCGCAGAATGCCGACATGGATGTGATCGAGGCCGCCTACAAGCGTTTGCTCCATAAAGCCCATCCCGACAAAGGCGGCTCAGACTTCGCCTTTCAAGAGCTACAGGAAGCGTTTAGGCAAGCCAAAGAAGGCCGCTCATGACTAACTTTGTCTGCTTTTTCCTCGGCCACGCATGGGCAAAGTACCACGGTCTCGACAACTGGCCAGTCAAAGGCACGCTCTGTTTACGGTGTCAAAAAGTTTTTAAGTGAAGGAGGACAAATAAAGTGATGAACTTTGACGTTAAGGTACATACTAGTGACCGGAATATCAGCGCTATCATGGTTATCCAGGCTAATTCAGTTTCGGAAGCCAAAGCAGCCGCTGTAAAGCAGGTGAAAACAGATCATCCCCATGTGCTTATTCGCGAGGTTGTTGCCGAGCCGTCCGTGATTGTGCCGGAGCAAGAATCATGATCACCCCCACACCTGACCCCACCCCAGCCAGCGGGAAGGACGAGCTGCGAGACAAAATCAGCATGTATGTTGAGTCAGCATACCTGCATGGACTACCCACTGAAAATTTAGATACTGGCGAGTTCGAACCGCCAAGAGACATTTCTGACGTAGCATGGATAACCGATAAGATCATGCAGCTCATCGCCCAGCAAAACCAGCAAGCCCGAATACAAGCCGCTAGCGACATCTTTAGCCTCGCTCATAAGTATGCCCAGGAAGACAAAACTATGCACGGTGCTGAGGAGCTGCGAGCCTATCATTACTTTAATGCAATAACTAAGATCGGAGAATTTGATGGCAGATAACAGCGGGGAGGATGAACAAGACCTAAAAAGTGAGATATTTAATGCGCTCGGAGTCTTTGACCTTGAACTAAGCGCTAGAACGCCAGATGGTGCTAAGTTTTGGTTGGATTGCAAACAGGCGATTGATAAGTATGCCGCCCAACAAGAACAGCAAGCGGTGCAAAAGGCACTGGAGGCATTGAGATTCAGCCAAATGCCGGAGGAAAGTGAAAGTTATGGTTTGTGGGTGCGAGGGCAAATAGCGGATTGTCTCGAAGCCATCGAATCCGCACTCCCCACCGCCCAGCCCGATAAGGATGACAGGAAGAAGCAATGAGTAAAAGGCCCTGTAAAGCCTGTGACCCTGATTACCCCGAGAAGCCAGGTATCTTAATGGGGCGCGATGAGTTATGGGCAAATGGCTGGCACACTCATAAGCGCAGCAACCAAGAAGGCCATATGGTTTACAAAGGCGAACTTGGCGAAAAAGTATCGAAAGCTACGAGCGGAATACCAAACTTCCCCTGGGAAGAAGGCTATGAAGCTTACTGGAGTGAAAATGCAGAGAGGAAGTTTGGTGTTAGTGATATTGGAACAGCTCAAGCCGCCGCCCAGCCCCGGAAAGATGGTGATGAGTAATGACTATACAAATTGTGCCTGATAAACCAATTAAATTGGGTGCGCCTACGAGGACGTATCTACCAAACGGAGGTTATATAGAATGGCTTTAACTACAGACCCGAACGACCCTGAACTACACAATGTCGAACCAAGCGGTATGCAAAAGAAGTACCTCGTTTTAAGCGATAAAGAGCGCGCTAAGGGCTTTGTATGGCCCGTTCGGCAAACATACGTCCATGAGTACATGCTTGACGGCAGCCCCGTTCCGACAGTCATCACGACGCGAAAAGGTATGGGCGGTTGCGGAGCGGCTACTCGGATGGGCTTAGAGTTATCGGAAACATATGCTCGTGACCCGAAGTTCTATGGAGCAACATATTGCGTTGGGTGTAAAACACATCTGCCTGTTGGTCAGTTCCATTGGGATGATGGTGAAACGGTTGGCAGTTAGCTATGACCAACCAATTACAACATAACCCCACGAACGCCCAAATCGTAGTTTACAAACGTCGCATTGTTTTGTAAGATTTAAGTATGGAAGTGCATAAGGCGTATAAGATGCGGATTTACCCCAACAAAGAGCAGGAGCAAAAACTCTTGCAGACGATAGGGGCGTGCAGGTTCATCTATAACTACTATCTCAACCTTCAGGTCAATGCTTACTTCCAAACTGGCAGAAACCTACCATATGCGGCCCTGGCTACCGATCTAACGAAGCTGAGGAACAGCGATCAATATCCCTGGCTTAAAGAGACACAGGCGCAACCATTGCAGCAAAGCCTGCGCGTACTTGATGTCGCTTACAATAACTTTTTTAGAGGCCGAAGCCAGAACCCAAGGTTCAAGAGTAAGAAGGATAACAGGCAGACGTTTCGCAAGGCCAAGGACTGGCGTTTCTTAAGTAGCAAACTACAGATTCAATCAGATGTCATTGTACGCTACCGAGGTAGAGAGACTCCTAATGGGGCGACTTGTAAAACGCTTACCATATCGAGGACAGCTACCGGTAAGTGGTACGCCTCAATCGAAGTCACAGAGCGTATAGAGATTCCCGCTGAACACATTATGTCTATTGGTATTGATCTCGGCCTCACACATCTTGCTATCACTAGCGATGGCAAGAAGTATGACAATCTAACCCTCGCCAAAAAGCGGGCTAAGCGTCTGAAATATCTACAGCAGTCTCTAGCTCGTAAACAGAAAGACAGCAATCGCCGCGAGAAGGCCAAGCTTGAGCTAGCCCGTTTACATGAGAAGATAGCCAACCGCCGCATGAATTACTTACACCAAGTCAGTAGTGCAATCACAAGCAAGAACCACGCCTTGATTGCAGTAGAGGACTTGGGCGTAGCTAATATGATGAAGAATCGTAGCCTTGCGCGGTCGATAGGCGACGTGAGTTGGTCAGAGCTATTAAGACAGATCGAGTACAAGCAACGCTGGCGCGGCGGTCAGTTCGTGAAGATTGAGCGATTTTTCCCGTCCAGCAAGACATGCTCTAATTGCCTGTTCGTCAACCAGGATATGCCGCTGTCAATCAGGGAGTGGGACTGCCCAAAATGCGGTATGACCCATGACCGCGATATAAATGCGGCTAAGAATATTTTGAAACAAGTTGAAGTACAGCTTGGCGTGGAGAGCACAGATGGTAGCCGCAAGGTGAGAGTTACTGGCTCGACGAAGCGCGGATACGCTCATGCGTAATGCTGAGAACGCCACGAAGGGAGAGGTTTGATGGACAACTGCCCCGTCTGCAATAAACCGCGTTTTATGCACCGAAGGATGCGGTTATGTCAGCTATGAGTCCATTTCAGCAAGGCATACTAAAGCGTAAGGGAGAATGAATGATGCAAAACCCAGATCCTAAAGTCATTGAGTTTTTTGAAGGACTTGGATTCAAGTATAAGGTTATGACTGACAGCATCTACAAAGATAAACGAGATTCACCTGTTCACTATTTCCAATCTGATGATGCAGACGGGATCAAACTTTGTAGTACTATCCTAGCAGACGACGCAACTAGATTATATAACCGCATTGGCCCATTGGGTACCTTTGGTTTTTACTGCAAAGCAGGTATTCATAGAATCACCGATGGGGATTGTAAGCGGTGTAAACGTCCTGTCGATGGTCGGTCAGTTCGTAAAAACTATACAAAGGCGCAATCATGACCGCACTAAAGTGTGAGAGAGAGGTAGCATAATGGCACTATTCCAACTATTTTGTAGCCATACCTATAAGGCTAGAAAAGTTTTAAGAGGTGAGAACTTGCTTGGGGATGTTACTTATGCTGTAGCGTTTTATTGTACCCAATGCGGGAAGCGTCGCCTGGATAGCGGCTGGTCTAAAAGCGGAGCATACGATCAATTAGAGTGGCTTAAGGAGCAATCATGAAAGACCACCCCACACCGCAACGGAGCGGGAGAACAGCAGACGAGATACTAAAGAGCTATATTTCGCGGCATGCTAACAAATTTCTTGGACGAGGTACTCCAATTGATGCAGTACGCATTCGTGAAGATACATTGCGCCAACTGTTCGATGCCATATGTTCAGAGGTGATCGGCGAGGATGCAGCACCTGCAACCAATTTCAACTCACAACAGTCTGCATATTGGGAAAAAGATGCTTTCAATAACCAACTTCGTGCCGAACTGAGACAGAAACTTCGGCTTTTCTTTGGGCAGGCTGAGGAGAGTGGAAAGAATGGTGGGAGGTAGAAGGATGAAAATATTTGGTATCGAGATAACTAGAACAGACAAAAAGCCTGGCGAGGACGACACCGATCCTCTAGCAAGGGCTTTAGCTGAAGAAGGTATAACTGTTGACAGAAAATTATTGATCGACGTAGAGCTATGGCTAGCCTTACAGGGTGTGGAGAGATACGAGATAGCATATGCGGTGAGTGCATATAAGGCTTTTTCTAGTAAGGCCGCCCCGCCCCAGCCGGAGAAGGGAGCGCAGGGATGAGCATAGAGTTTTACATAGTAACCGTAAATGGCATACGCCGTAGTAATGCAAGCATAATAAATAACTTGCCAGTGAGGTTTGTATGACCGCTGCGCCGGTCGGGAGGAGCGAGATGCTAGACGAAGTTGACGATATTTCATTACGGCCTGTTACCGAAAACAGGTTCACGAAAGAATGGGACGCCTATTTTAATAAGCAGCTCCATAGAGGCGGCTTCTGCGGCTGGTGTGGCGACGCGGTTGAACCAATCTACAACAACGACATTGAAGTGTTTGGCCGGTGTCCGTACAAGGGCGAGCAGCACAGCCTCGCCGCCCTAAAAAGCAAGGAGCCCGACCATGGCAGCCTTTAGCGTCTGTCAATGCGGGAACTTTGTGCCGAATAAAGAACTGCCTGAGTTTTGTAATAATTGTGGTGGCTATAAGCCAGATCCCCCCGCCCAACCAACTGAAAAAGGAGATGCGAAGTGAAGTATTTACTGGTAACCAGAGGTGCTATTGAAGTTGTTGAGTGCGAGAGTTCAACTGAAGCATGGACATTGCTAACCGGCATGAAATATCCGGCAGGGTTTATATCACTGACGGCGATGGAGGAACCTGATGGGCCTTATTAATACCTCTAACCCCGACACCCCCGCTATGGAGGAGGTGGAGAAGATACTAACCGACTTTGGTAATAAAGTTTGGGGCGCCTGTCTCCATCACTCTGGATGGAACCAAACAAAAGCCCAGCAAGCCATCGCAGCGCTGATTGAGCGGCGGTGTGTGGAAGCGCGGCACCAAGCTGAGGATGACATGCTCCATAAGGTAGGTGATGTACTTGCCTGGCACATCGCACAAGGTAGGATTGAGCTACGGCATCTGCACTTAGAACACATAATGAATGCTCTTGCCCCCACCCGAGCGGCGGGAGATGAGGAGGGAAAATGAGCAACATTAAGACTATATATAAGCTACCTCAAACACTAGCACCCTGTTGTACATCATGCGCCTTTTACTTAGGTAGCACAGACGGCTGCATTAAGGTGCACATATGAGCAGCCATGTCGGGTCTGGGGATGAGCTGCAACTGCCAACTGACGAACAGATAGCTGATCTATATGCTAGTGATCCCCAGAACAATGCACAACCTGATCTTGAGAAGAAGCTGCGCCAAAACATCCGCGACATGATTAAGCTCGAATACGCCAAGCCAGATGTAACAGTGCTGGTTATGGGTGACGAACGCAATGACGTTACACCGCAAGAGTTGGAAGACGACCTATCACTTGCCCTTAGCCGATACTTTGTTCGCGATATATTGCCGCCTCTGCTTGCCGTTGCCGACAGAAGTGCGAGGATAGACGAAGTGGAGAAAGCGCTTCAAGCAGGCGCTATCCGAACGATACCAACCGATAAAGGCAATAATGTAGAGTGGTGGCCTGATGGTCTGTGTAGGACGCTAAACAATCGTCTCTCACAGCTCCGCGCCAGTCCTGGGGGCGGGACAGCGGAAGGGGCGAGCGAAGCTGAATAACTTGCTACAATAGCATCCATGTCCGCCGAGAAAATATCAGCCGCCCAACGTGAGATTGACTGGTCACAATTGATTGAACAGGCACTCACAATGCCTGGTAATTGTTCAGATGTTTACAACCGTTTTCGGGTGTACTCCTTCCAGAACCAAGCCTACTTATGGATGCAAGGAGCTCGGGAGCCAGTAGCCAGTCTGCGAAAATGGAATGAGCTTGGCAGACGCGTCATAGCAGGCAGCAAAGCCTATGAAATTATTGTGCCTATCCATGCCCGCAAGGACAGAAATGACCCCGATGCGGAACCGGCGGTGATCGGCTTCAAACCAGTCCGGCGCATCTTCACCTATTCGCAGACCGAAGGCGAGCCATTACCGGAAGTACCGATACCAGCCTGGGACACCGAGCTGATGCTGGCCACCCTGGGCATTACCCGCGTCCAATTCCGCCATAACGACTCGAACTTACAGGGGTATTCATTCGGTAAGAGTATCGCGATAAATCCGTTCCCGGTTGAACCGAACAATACCCTATTCCACGAAACCGCCCATGTCATGTTAGGCGATACCACCGATGAGCAGCTAGCGGAGTACCAACAGCACCGGGGTATCTTTGAGTTTCGTGCCCAAGCGGTCGCGCATCTGGCTCTCAACGAATTAGGGCTGCTAACCGAAGAAGCAGCGACGCACAGCCGAGGATATATCCAAAATTGGACGAAAGGCGAGCGCCCGCCCGACAAAGCCATTAAGGAGGTATTCAGCGCCACCGACCGGATACTTAAGGCAGGGAGGCTGGCGGTTGATAATGTAA
>WNGK01008008.1_pt1 | contig 15547 bp, 11 predicted proteins | sample 5400601 | NCBI WGS metagenome assembly WNGK01 (sample SAMN13153376, study PRJNA577476) | soil metagenome | isolation source: 60 cm soil or saprolite under Garry oak tree replicate 1 | place: USA:California | collected 2016-06-15
ACGCGGCGACGACGATGATCCGGCCCTTGAGAATCGCCTTGGGGTCCGCGAGGTACTCGAACGCCGCGTCCTCCAGCAGCGTATTGCCGTAGAAATAGCGCTTGCGCCGGACTTTCGCCCACGCCGAATAAATGCCCAGCGTGACGACCGACAGGCATACGTTGACGATCCAGATGCGAAAGTATTCACCCGCCTTGCCGGTAAACTTGAGTGAAACGGCGCTGCCTGCGGACTGCGGTGCTGCGGATGAGTTTGCCAGGAGCCTCCCCCCGTTCTTGTCGTCGATGGCCGATGCCGAACGAGCCGCCAGCATAGACGTTCGTTCTCTCGGGCTCAAGGAATTCGGGCCCGGCGCATATTCGAATAAAATTCACGGATCTGCGGCGCGGCCCGCCGGGGCTTGAACGGCCTTGCGGCGGGCCCATATTCCAGCGCGGTTACAGCGGGGAGATTTGGCCATGGCGACGGCGGCGACCAAGGAAACCCTGGGCTTCCAGGCCGAGGTGAAGCAGCTGCTCCACCTCATGATCCACTCCTTGTACGGCAACAAGGAGATCTTCCTGAGGGAGCTGATATCGAACGCCTCCGACGCCGCGGACAAGCTGCGCTTCGAGGCGCTCTCCGACAACGCCTTGTACGGCCCGGATGCCGACCTGAAGATCCGCGTCTCCTTCGACAGGAAGGCGCGCACCGTCGCGGTGTCGGACAACGGGGTGGGCATGTCGCGCGACGAGGTGGTGCAGAACATCGGCACGATCGCCAAGTCGGGTACGCGCGAGTTCTTCGAGTCGCTGACCGGCGACCAGGCGAAGGACGCGCGGCTGATCGGCCAGTTCGGCGTGGGTTTCTATTCGTCGTTCATCGTCGCCGACCGCGTGACGCTCGTCACCCGGCGCGCGGGGCTTGCGCCCGATCAGGCGGTGCGCTGGGAGTCCGACGGCGGCGGCGAGTTCACGATCGAGGCCGCGGAAAAGGAAGGGCGCGGCACCGACGTCGTCCTGCATCTGCGCGATGGCGAAGACGAGCTGCTTTCGGACCTGAAGCTGAAAGGCATCATCCGGAAATATTCCGATCACATCGCGGTCCCGATCGTGATGAAGAAGCTGAAGTGGGACAAGGAAAAGTCCGAGGAGACGCCCACCGACGAGGACGAGACGGTCAACCAGGCGAGCGCCCTGTGGGCGCGGCCGAAGCCCGACATCAGCGAGGAGCAGTATCAGGAGTTCTACAAGCACGTCGCGCACGACACGGACGCGCCGCTCGCCTACACGCATAACCGCGTCGAGGGCCGGCAGGAGTACGTGCAGCTTCTCTACATCCCCGCGCGGGCGCCCTTCGACCTGTGGGACCGGCGCGAGCGCCGGGGCCTGAAGCTCTACGTGCGGCGCGTCTTCATCATGGACGACGCCGAGCAGCTGCTGCCCGCCTACCTGCGCTTCGTGCGCGGGGTGGTCGATTCGAACGACCTGCCGCTCAACATCTCGCGCGAGATCCTGCAGGAGAGCCGCGACATCGAGGCGATCCGCGCCGGCTGCACCAAGCGCGTCTTGTCGCTTCTGGAAGACCTGGCGGAGAACCAGAAAGAGAAATACGCCACCTTCTGGAAGGAATTCGGCCGCGTGCTGAAGGAAGGCGTGGGCGAGGACTTCGCCAACCGCGAGCGCATCGCCAAGCTCCTGCGCTTTTCCTCCACCCATACCGACAGCGAAGAGCAGACGGTGTCCCTCGCCGATTACATCGCGCGGATGAAGGAAGGCCAGGACAGCATCTATTACGCGACCGCAGAGACCTTTCTCGCCGCGAAAAACAGCCCGCACCTGGAGATCTTCCGCAAGCGCTCGATCGAGGTGCTGCTCCTGTCGGAGCGCGTCGACGAGTGGCTGGTCGCGAACCTCCCCGAATACGAGGGCAGGGCGCTCGCCTCGGTCGCCAAGGGCGAGCTCGATCTCTCCAAACTGCAATCCGACGACGAGAAGAAGGAGGAGGCGAAGCAGGCCGGCGAGCACAGGGCGCTCGTGGCGAAGCTGAAGGAGGCGCTCGGCGACCGGGTCAAGGAGGTTCGCGTGAGCTCGCGCCTGACGAGTTCGCCCTCGTGCCTGGTCGCCGACGAGCACGACATGGGGGGCAATCTTTCCCGCATCCTCAAGGCGGTCGGGCAGAAAGTGCCACAGGCGAAACCGATCCTCGAGATCAACCCGGCGCATCCGATGGTCAAACGCCTGAACGAGGAAAAAGCGCGCTTCGCGGACTGGAGCAACCTCCTCTTCGACCAGGCGCTGCTCGCCGAGGGCGGGCAGCTCGAAGACCCCGCCGGGTTCGTTCGCCGCATGAACGAGCTGATGCTCGAGATGGCGGGCGAGGGCAGCCGCATCATCGTTCCGGGGCGTTGAACACCGGCCCTGGGCGAGCTGGGGCGGGGCGAATAACAAAAAACCTGCCGGAGCAGGTCAGTTTTTAGTCGTGGGGCCCTTTACGCACATTTCTGGATTGAAGAAGAATTCTATTTTTATGCCGAATTTTCTCTCGAAATACTCAAGCTGTTTTTCCGGAACATTGGCCGGCAGCGGATGGACCTCCGGAATGTCGTTATGAACAAGAAGAACGAATTTCTTTTTGCTGACACTGACCGATACGCCGAGCCCCGGAAGAACCGTCCTTAGGACCTGAATCACCGTTTCCCGAGGTACGCTCCTCCCCTCCGACATAGCTCAAGCCGGCACGGGTTCCGCCTTGATAAATCGAACTGCGCCGAAGGGGAACGGCAGTTTGCGAGCGGCGTCCTCCGATATTGCGCGTTTGAGAATTTCGTAAGCCTGAACTGTCGAATAAAGAGCTTTAGCGTCCATTGGCGAATCGTAAAATTCCTTCCAGGACGCAGGTGGAGCCGGGGTCAGCAACTTGTCGATCGTGCCATGACGGGCTAGGTGTTCCTTGATGGTCATGGCAAGACCATCTTCGAAGTTCTTCTTGGCTTCATCCAATGATTCGCCACCAGCGGCATAGTCGATTTCAATGCCTTGTGCGAACCATCCTTTGCCGTCTTTGAGAAGCATGACATGGAGATCCTTGACCCCAACGACGTGCTTGCTGCCGTCCGTTGCGTGGAAGGCTCTTGTCGGAAGCCGCCTTCCAGCTGGCCGCCCGGTGTGTTGTCCCATGGGTTGCTTGCCCCGTACTTGATACTTCGTTCGTCAAAAATGCCTAATACGGATTTGACAGTATAAAGCACAACCGTTCAACTACTAAAATGGCACGCTCATGTAGAAATAGGTCGATTTCCCTTGCCTCCGCAATCGCGGCGGCGTTCCTTTTCGCCTGCATCTCGACGTCGCCGTGGGCGCAGCCCGCCCCCGAGCCCGCGACGCCTATTGCGCGCAAGCAGCTCGTCACCGCGCGGCATTTCATGGTGGTCGCGGCGCATCCGCTCGCCGCTCGGGCTGGATACGACATCCTCAAGCGCGGCGACAACGCGGTCGATGCCGCGATCGCGACTCAACTCGTTCTCAACCTGGTGGAACCCCAGTCTTCCGGGATCGGCGGTGGAGGGTTTCTGCTCCACTACGCGGCCCGCGATGGAAAGCTCTCGGCGTATGACGGCCGGGAAGCCGCCCCCGCCGCGGCGAAGCCCGACCGCTTTCTCGGCGCGAACGGTCGCCCGCTCGACTGGCCCGCGGCGGTCGTCAGCGGAAAATCGGTGGGCGTTCCAGGGCTGCTGCGGCTGCTCGAGCTCGCGCACCGCAGGCACGGCAAGCTCCCCTGGGCGGAGCTGTTCGAGCCGGCGATCAGGCTGGCGGAGAACGGTTTCCCGATCTCGTCGCGGCTGCACGCGCTCGTCGCTGCCGACCGGTTCCTTTCGCAAGACCGCAATGCGCGCCGCTATTTCTATTTGCCTGACGGCAGCGCAAAGCCCGCCGGCGCGCCGCTGAAAAATCCGGAATTCGCCGCGGTGCTGAAGCGCGTCGCGGCGGAAGGCGCCGACGCCTTTTACCGCGGCGACATCGCGCGCGATATCGTCGCCGCCGTGCGCAGCCACAAGAGCGCAGCGGGCGACCTCGCCGAGGCGGACCTTTCCGCCTATGCGGCGAAGCAGCGAGAGCCGCTCTGCGGCGCGTACCGGCGCTGGAAAGTGTGCGGCATGCCTCCGCCTTCATCGGGCGGCTTCGCGGTGCTGCAGATCCTGGAGATCCTCGAGCGCTTCGACCTACTGAAGGTCAAACCTGAGTCGGCGGAAGCGGTGCACCTGTTCGCCGAGGCGGGACGGCTCGCCTACGCCGATCGCAATCTCTATATCGCCGATCCCGACTTCGTTGCCGCGCCGCTCGCCGCGCTGCTCGATCCGCGTTATCTCGATTCGCGGGCAAGGCTGATCGACCGCGCGCATTCGATGGGACGGGCGCGTGCGGGTACCCCTGCGGGCGTCGCGTCGACTTACGGAATTTCCGAGCCGCTTGAGCTGCCCGCGACGACGCATGTTTCGGTGGTCGACGCAGAAGGCAATGCGGTCGCGATGACCACCAGCATCGAAGCCGCGTTCGGCAATCGCCAGATGGTGCGGGGATTTCTCCTCAACAATCAGCTCACGGATTTTTCCTGGACGCCCGAAGAGGGCGGCAAGCCCGTTGCGAATCGCGTAGAGGCGCGCAAGCGCCCGCGCAGCTCGATGGCGCCGACCATGGTCTTCGACGAAAAGGGGCGCTTGTATACAGTGGTCGGCTCGCCCGGCGGACATTCGATCATCAACTACGTCGCCCAGACGCTCGTCAACGAGCTCGACTGGGGCATGGACATCCAGCAGGCGATCGACAGCCCGCATATGGGCAGCCGCAACGGTCCGACGGACCTTGAGCAGGGCACGAGGCTCGAGCGGCTTGCGCCGCAACTTGAGCACATGGGCCACGCCGTGCGCATCCGTCCGGAGACGAGCGGCCTGCACGGCATCGCGCGAACGGGCGAAGGCTGGGCGGGCGGCGCCGACCCGCGGAGGGAGGGCGTGGCGCTCGGGGATTGAATGTTTCGCAGTCCAAATTTAAGGAATTCAGCCCTCCTTCCTTAAGACAACGTCATACGAAATAATCCCTTGGGACGCGCACACGAGGTGTTGAGCGAAGACAACGTGATTAGCGGCTGATACGACGCACGAATATTAGTAAGTGCGCTCTTGTACGATTAAACAGCTTGACACGCAAACCTCGCTGCGCGATCATCTCTGCGACCTAGGGGCCCTGCCGCAACGGGCTGGCGATCGTCCGGTAAAAAAACCTAGGCGTGGGAGGGAAAAAAATGATTGCTTGCGTCAGAGGCAAGGCGTTGCGCGTCTTGCTGGTTTTGTTTACCGCGCTTGCGGCGTTCTTCGCCCCGATCGCTTTTCCGGAGTTGACCGTTATGAAATGCCGTCTGCGCTCGGCGTTGTTCGCGTTCGCGTGTCTGGCGTGGTCGGGGGCTGCCAGCGCGCATTTTCCGCTCGTGCCGGACCCGGCGACGGACAGATGGTTTACGGTTTCTTCGGGCGAGGTTTGCCAGCCGGCCAATACTAAACGTAACTACCCGGCACCTTGTGAACCGAACTACGCTTCGGCTTTCGAAGCTTGCGCCGCTACGGGAGCCCAACGATTGTGGGGATTGACTAATATTGTTGTTCTCGGGCCGTACGGCGACGCTCCTGGTCGCGGAGCTGCGTGTCTTTACTCCTGGGGTGATTGCCGCGCGCCTTCTCTTTGTGGCGCCGGCTGGCAGGCCGAGGAGAGCGGCGATCTTATTTGTCCGGAGCACAGTGTGCCGGAGGGGTCACTTTGTCACTGCCCTGCCCCCTTGTTGGAACTCAATTCCTCTTCTTGCCACGGCGGCAAGAACAATGGCCCGCCCTGTCCCGGTTGCGGCAATCCGGCCAATCCCGCGAACGGCAACAAGTTCGAGCGGCAATCGGTCTACCGCGGATCGAACGGCTTCGAGCTGTCCCTTTCCTACAACACGGACGACGACATGGCTCCGGTCCGCTTTGGAAACCGCTGGCGCGATTCGTTCGATCGCCGGGTCTTGTCGGATCCCAGCAACAGCATGGTGGCGCATCGTCCGGATGGCAAGGTGCTGCAGTTCATACCGAGCGGCGGAGGATGGGTCCCCGGGTGGGCACACGACGGAACGCTCCATCCCGACACGAACGATCGGCTGACCGAGTTGCTGGATCCCGCGGGAACGCGGACCGGATGGCAGCTCGCGGTGGCAGAAGGCGACGAGCTCGAAACCTATGACGCCGCGGGCACGCTCTTGTCGATCCGCTCCAGGGTCGGGCTGACCCAGACGCTCACCTATAGCGACGGCACCAACGGTCCCAACGGCGGCTTTATCCTGGATACGAACGGGCAGCCCACCACCGTTGCGCTTCCTGCGGGTCTGCTCATACGCGCCGCCGACGATTTCGGGCGAACCCTCGCCTTCGGCTACGGCATGGCCCTGCGCGTGGTGAAGCTCACCGACCCCGCAGGAGGCGTGTACCGGTTTGCCTACAGTACGAACCTCGCCTCGATCACCTTCCCCGATAACGCCGTACGCACCTACACCTACAACGAGCCGGAGAACACCGGCGGCGTAGGCTATCTCAGCGCCCTGACCGGCATTACCGACGAGAACGGCACCCGTTTCGCCACCTTTCAGTACGGTGGTGACGAGCGGATCACGCTGACCCAGCATGCGGGCGGCGCGGAGCGATACGCGCTATCGGGGAACAGCGTAACCGATCCCCTAGGGACGGTCCGCACCTACGGCTTCGACCTGCTTTTCCAGGCGCACAGAAGCACGGGATTCACCGGTCCTGCGTGCCCGGGATGCGGTCCGGCGTTGCAGACTCACGATACGAACGGCAACGTCGCCTCGAGCACCGACTGGAACGGCGGCGTCGCGCAGCACAGCTACGATCTGACGCGGAACCTGGAGACCTCGCGCACCGAGGCCTTCGGGACCGCGCAGGCCCGCACGATCAGCACGCTGTGGCACCCGGTGTTCCGGCTGCCGATCCAGATCTCCGAGCCGTTGCGGATCACAAGCTACACATACAACGGCAATGGCGGGAGCTGCGGCCTGATGGCGGACGGTGCAACGCCCGTTCCCGGAGTGCCATGCTCCAAAACGATCCAGCCGACCTCGGATGCGACCGGCGCCGCGGGATTCGGCGCCACTGCGGCCGGGACTCCGCGCACCTGGACCTACACCTATAACGCGAACGGGCAGGTAGCGACCACGGATGGCCCGAGGACGGACGCAAGCGATGTCACGACCTACGCGTACTACGCGAACGACGACCCCGATCCTGGCAAGCGCGGCAACGTCGCGACGATTGCGAACGCACTCGGGCATGTGACCTCGATCACGGCCTACAACGCGCACGGCCAGCCGACGACGATCGTCGATCCGAACGGACTCACCACCACCCTCGCCTACGACGCGCGCCAGCGGCTCAGCTCGCGGAGCGTCGGGGGCGAGCTCACGACCTATACCTACGATGGCGTGGGGCAATTGACCCAGGTCACCCTGCCCGACGGGAGCTTCCTCTCCTACAGCTATGACCCCGCGCATCGCTTCACGGGCATGTCCGACAACCTCGGCAACCGCATCGCCTACTCGCTGGACGCGATGGGCAACCGCACGAAAGAAGAGGTGTTCGATCCGGCCAGTGCGCTCGCACAGACGCGCAGCCGCGTCTTCAACAATCTGAACCAGTTGTACCAGGAGATCGGCGCGCAGAACCAGACGACCCAGTACGCCTACGACAACCAGGGCAACGCCACCTCGGTGACCGATCCTCTCACCCGGGTCACCACCAACGCCTACGACGCGCTCAATCGCCTGGTCAAAGTGACCGACCCGAACCTGGGGCAGACGCAGTACGCCTACAACGGCATCGACCAACTGGTTTCGGTGACCGACCCGCGCAACCTCGCCACCACTTACAACTACAACGGCCTGGCGAACCTCAATTCGCAGCAGTCGCCTGACACGGGCACGACGGCGAACACCTACGATGCAGCGGGCAATCTCCTCACGCAAAGCGATGCCAAGGGCCAGACTACGAGCTATGCCTACGACGCGTTGAACCGCGTCAGCTCGATCACTTTTGCCGACAGCTCAAAACAGACCTACGCCTACGACCAGGGGGTGAACGGAATCGGCAGGCTGAGCAGCATCACCGAGACCGATCCCCAGAACCAGGTCGCGAGCCTGCTCGCCTACGCCTACGATCAGCACGGGCGGACGCTTTCCGAGACGCGCACGATCGGTGGCGTCGCCTACGCGCTCGCCTACAGTTACGACAGTTCCGGGCGCCTGAGCGGCATGACCTACCCGAGCGGCAGGACGATCGCGTATACGTTCGATGCGCTCGGCCGGATCAACCAGGTGAGCACGACGCCCCCGCCCGCGGTGGGCGGGGCGACTCAGATCGTCGCCTCCAACGTCGCCTACCAGCCTTTCGGGGGCGTGAAGAGCTACGCGCTCGGCAACGGCCAGAGCTACATGCGCAGCTACGATCTAGATGGGCGCATCGCGAGCTACAGCCTGGGAGCGCAGAGCTTTGCGCTGGGCTACGACACCGCCGGCCGGGTCACGTTCCTGCAGGACATCGCCAATGCGCTCGCCTCCAACGCCTACGTGTACGACGCCCTGGACCGGCTCACCAACGCGGTGCTGCCCGCGGTCGATCTCACCTACGGCTACGACGCGGTGGGGAACCGCATCTCCAAGAGCACCGGCTCGGCCACCGACAGCTACGCCTACGGTGCAACGAGCAATCGGCTCGCAAGCATCACTCCCTCGAGCGGGACGCCGCGGCCGTTTGCCTTTGATGCGAACGGTTCGACTGCAACCGACGGCGTCAACCAGTACGGGTACGACGCCCGCGGGCGCTTGGTGCAATCGGTGGGGGCGGCCGGGATCACCGCCTACCAAGTGAACGCGCTGGGGCAGCGGATCCGCAAGACCAACCTGAACGAGGACCGCGTCTATCTTTACGACACGCGCGGGCGCTTGATCGCCGAGACCGATCCGGGCGGAGCGCTCAAGCGCGAGTACCTGTACCTGAACGACATCCCGGTCGCGGTCATTCAATGAGCCGCGCCATGACAACGACAACGAAGAAGAGCGCGCAACAGGGAACAACCACCCGGCTGCTTCTGGCGCTGGGTCTTGCGGTGTGTGCGGCGGGGTTTGCGGATTCCGCTTGGGCGCTGTCGGTGTCGCTCACCGCTCCGGCCAATAACGCAGTCTTTGCGGCGCCGGCGGCGAGCATCACGCTCGCGGCGACGGCGACGCCGACGAACTCGAGCCGGCCGATCGCGAAGGTGGAGTTCTTCCGCGGCACGACGCTCATCGGCGCCGACACGACTTCGCCCTACAGCTTCGCCTGGACCAATGTTCCCGCGGGCACCTACAGCCTCACCGCCAAGGCGACCGACAGCGCGGGAGCGACCGCGACCTCCAAAGCCGTGAGCATCACGGTGGATGTTCCGCCGACGGTGAGCCTCGGCGCCCCGGCAAATAACGCCGTATTCGCGCCCGGCTCGAACCTCGCCCTGGCGGCGACGGCATCGGACTCCGACGGCTCGATCTCCAAGGTCGAGTTCTTCCAGGGCTCGACGCTGCTCGGGACCGATACGACCTCGCCTTACAGCTTCACTTGGAGCAACGTGCCCGCGGGCAATTACGTCCTGACGGCGAAGGCCACCGACAACAAAGGCATCGCCACGACCTCCACGGCCGTCAACGTCACGGTCGACACGGCGCCCGCGGTCAGCCTCACCGCCCCGGCCAACAACGCGGTCTTCCTGCCTCCCGCGAACGTGACGATAACGGCGAGCGCTTCCGACGCCGAAGGCACCGTGGCCAAGGTGGACTTCTTCGACGGCTCGACGCTCGCGGGGACGGCGACCGCCGCCCCCTTCAGCGTGACCCTCGCCAATCTCGCCGCCGGCACGCATGCGCTCACCGCGCGCGCGACCGACAACCTGGGCTTGAGCACGACCTCGGCCGCCGTGACGATCCGGGTCGATGCCGTGCCCACGGTGAGCATCACCGCCCCTGCGAACAACGCCGTATTTAGCGCGCCGGCCAACATCACCATCACCGCTACGGCCGCCGATTCCGACGGCACCGTCGCCAAGGTGGACTTCTTCGACGGCGCGACGCTCATCGGCACGGCAACCGCCTCGCCCTACAGCGTCGCGCTCGCTAATGTCGCGCCGGGCACGCACAGCTACACGGCAAGAGCCACCGACAACAACGGCGCCGTCACGACTTCGGCGGCAGTCGGCGTCACGGTCGATGCGCCGCCCACCGTCACCCTGACTGCGCCAGGAAACAACGCGGTCTTCGCCGCGCCCGCGAACGTGACGCTCACGGCCACCGCGACCGACAGCGTAGGAACCATCACCAAGGTTGATTTCTACCAGGGAAGCACCCTGATTGGGACGGTGACCACTGCGCCTTACAGCTTCGCCTGGAATAACGTCCCGGCGGGGAACTATACCCTCACGGCAGTGGCCACGAACGACGGGGGAGGGACGACCACCTCCGCGCCCGTCGCCATCAAGATCGATGCGGCCCCCGCTGTGGCGATCTCAAGCCCTGCGAATGGTGCCACCTTCACCGCGCCGGCGACGATCGCTCTGACAGCCAGCGCCAGCGACACGGTGGGCACGGTCGCGAAGGTCGATTTCTACCAGGGGAGCACCTTGATCGGCACGGCGAGCGCCGCTCCGTTCACCTTCACCTGGAGGAACGTCGCGGTGGGAAACTACAGCCTCACGGCGGTGGCGACCAACGACGCCGGGACGACGACCCCCTCGGCTGCCATCGCCATTACGGTGACGTCGGGCGTGGCGCAGATGTACTATATCCATCCCGATCATCTGAACACAGCCAGGATGATTGCAGATCAAGCAGGGAACACGGTCTGGCGCTGGGACAACCAGGAGCCCTTTGGTAGCGACCTGCCCAACGACGATCCCGGCAACACGGGCAATCCGTTCGTCTTCGTACCTTTATGTCGGTGGGAAACCAAATCAGCAGGCAGACCCAACAGGCCTGATTATGCCCGGGGATCCGCCGAAGCCGCCACCTGGTTGGTGGCCTCCTCCACTACCTGATCCGAAAAAGAATCCCAACTGCTATTCGACTTGCATAGAGAAAGCCGATGAATCGATTACAAAGTGCAAATCATGCAAGAGCACTACGGAAGAAGGAGTTTGTTACGAGATTTGGCAGATATGGAAAAGAGAATGTATTTTTAGGTGTATTTAATACTCGACCGGCGTTCCTGTATGCCATGGCTGGAATTTACAGCCGTGAATACCTGCGCGCTCAATAGCGCACCTACACAATGGGCACCCAGCGCATGAAACCCAAATTATTCCGGATTCTGGTGGCTATCCTTGGATTATTTGTTTTGTGGATTGCATATTGGAGCGGGTATCAGTCCGGCTACGTAAAGGTAAAGAACGAGCAATATTCCACGATATCGACAGCTACTGCGGAAAAACTGCATTTCCTGAAAGTACTCGGTGGTGGTTCCAATCCGTCGCTAAAGAGCGACATCAAGTTGTCCATCAAAGGGAACATCGCGGAACTCGAATCCATGGACACTTACCTTCAGAAATTTGATGGCTTTCACATATTGAACACTACGTACCACGTACCAATGTTGGCCTACCTTGCGAGCAAATTGCACAGCGAGGATCAAGACCGAAAATCGATACTGATTGCTCTGAAAAATAAAGAGGCGGAGATCGAAAGGAATTCGGTGCAAGGCACCAAGTAGACCTAAGCTACCTTCCATCGTCATCCGGATCATCTGGACACACCGAGGTTGATTGCTGACGCCACGGGAACTACGGTTTGGAGATGGGACCAGGGAGAACCGTTCGGGAACGACGTGCCGAACAACAATCCCTCGGGAGCCGGAGCGTTCGACTTCCCCTTGAAATTTCCGGGGCAGTATTTCGACCGGGAGACCAATCTCGCGTACAACTACTTCCGGGATTACGACCCGGGAATCGGACGATACGTGCAGAGCGATCCGATAGGACTAGGCGGCGGCATCAACACGTACGCGTACGTTTCTGGCGAGCCATCGAGACACGTAGATCCCTGTAAAGGGATCACGTAGGACCTGGGAGGGAGATGCGAGGGATGACATTGACTTATTCGAGGACGCGGTGGATGCTGCCAAGAAAGCGATCGCTGGCCTTCCTTCAGAGATCTTGGTGGACTATATGATTGGCACTAAAGAACTCGACCGCGTACCTCAAGAAGACGTTCACCTTGTCAACGGTATTAAATGTTACTTGTCAGATGACCAAGTCGAAGCGATCGGTGCGCGCGAAATCGTGCTCGACAATGGCGTGCTGCGGTTCGAACCTAAGCTCGACGCTTTCAAAATACAACGTTCTTAGGTGTCCGGTCGCGCCGCTGGCGGGGCGGCCTTCAACATCCACACCGATCATCTCAATACACCGAGGATGATTGCAAACCAAGCAGGCACCGCGGTGTGGAGATGGGATCAAGGCGAGCCGTTCGGGAGCGATGTGCCGAACGGAGATCCGAATAGCACCGGTGTCGTCTTCGACTTCCCGTTGAGGTTCCCGGGGCAGTATTTCGACCGGGAAACGAACCTCGCGTACAACAACTTCAGAGATTACGATCCAGGGATAGGCCGGTATGTGGAAAGCGATCCGATCGGCTTGCTCGGTGGAGAAAATACCTACGCCTATGTTGACAACAATCCAATAGGGTCTACCGATCCGATGGGGTTGATTGGCCAACTCAAAAAGGGCAAATGGGCGCAATGTTCACGAGAGGATTGGAAATTCTGCGAACGATTCTGCGAGCCTCGTAGAGTCCTGAGTTGCAGGCATTTCTGGTCCCTACGAACTGAGGTAGTTGGTGGAGAAATAGTGAAAGGCTGGAAGGCAGCTCCCGAGCCGAGCTGTAATTGTGACGAATGTCCTCCGAAGCTACCATCGCCTGGCCCGCGTGGAAACGATGATCCGTCTGACATTCTGATGAACGGGGGAGACGATCCCAAACCGAAACCCAATCCTTTTGGACCGCTGCCTATGCCGCGTCCTTTCCCGGTACCGTAGAGAGAGATTTGCCATGAGAACGAAATCAACGATCGATCGGTTTGTACCGGGGCAGACGTATTTCATTGTCATGTTCGACGACAAAGAACTGACGGTGCCAATAGTACAAACGCTTACTTATCTGAAAAGGGGCGAGCGCAGCAACGGGACTAAATATTATTTGTTCAAAGAGCTAGGGCGCGCCACCAAGAAGTCGAACTTCCTGGTTGACGAGAAAAATGCAGATGATCTTGTACTGGACGAGGCAGGTTTGATCCGGCAGCTTAAGGATTGTTTTGCCGGGAAGCTGGCGACGTCAGCGAGGAGGTAACGTGGTCCTGGTGTTCTGCATCTACAGCACGACGCCCAGCCTTCGCGCTGGACGTTCTTCTTTTAGCCGCGCGCTCGACGCGCTGCACGATTACAAATGTAAACACCGAACTCCAATGGCGGCGCGGGGTTGCGCGCGATTTGTAGTAGCTCGGTAAACGGGTGTTTACAAGGAATGCGAGACGCGGCGCGAGGCTAGGGCAGTCTTGTAGGTGCGTATGGTGTATCGTCAGTTTGTACAGTGACGGTAATCTCCTTACACCTGGACCTCACGGATTGACAAGCCCGATGAAATGCCTTGAATATCCGTGGCACGTTCCAGATGAGGGCTGGTCGGCCGCGCTAAAGGAGGCAATCGTGCGTACCTCGACACTTCTTGTTTTCCTGAGTCTGGCGGTCAGAGGCGTCGGTGATGACGCTCACGCGCAAGCCGCTGGCCCCGCTTCGGCTCCCAAGCAATACCCCTGGGATATGAGGCCGAAGAAATGCTTCATGCCGGGTGCGATGGAAATGGCGCCCAGCCTTTGTGCCGCTAAGGATTGGAACAGTCGTATGCGCGGGCCAGCGCATGGGCCAAGGCGAAAGGCGAGGACGGGTATGTCAAGCTCGCCGAGGCCCTGCTGCGCTACGGCGAGGCGTGGAAGGCGCGCGGATCGGGGTACGGCAATACCGTGACGCCCGAAGGATGGGACATATACCGACGGAAGATAAGGGAGGCCGACCAGGTTCTGGATTCCGCCTCGGACAGGCTGAAGCGGATGGGGCCCTGGCACGTCCTGAAACTGAAGATCGCCTACCAGCTCCAGGAGCTCGAGAACTCACGCGCAAGCCTGCTCGAGGCGGCGAGCGACGCCTGGCCGGACTACTCGTCGATCTACACGACCGCGATGGTGTTCTCTCTTCCAAAATGGGGCGGTACGTACCAACAAGTGGAGAAGATCGCGCGTCTCGCCGTGGAGAAATCCAAGAATCGATTGGGCGCGTCCCTGTATCCGATCGTGTATCAGCAGATGTTCCGCTACCAATGCGACTGCGTACTTCCTGATACAGCGGTCGACTGGAGTCTCATGAAGCGGGGCTTCCGCGATATCGAGACGCGGGGCCGAGCGGACGGCGCAGCGTGGAAAGTCTATGCGAACCTCGCCTGCCAGATGCGCGATCGCGAGGAAGCGCGCTGGCTCCTTGAACTCAGCGATAAGCTGCGGGGTCCGCACGGTGCGGAGCCTCCGGATCCTTGTCGCGAGTTTGCGTTTTCGCCCACCTAGTCGATTCCGCGGCACATTGAACGGGCTTGGAACATGCGCTAGAGTAATCGCCACCGAAATCCGCGGCCCCCTTAAAACCCGCATGCCCACTGTGTTTCAAGTCCTTCCCACCGGCACCGTAGGCGCCGAAGTAAAAGGCGTCGATCTCGCGGCCGTGACCGGGGCGGATGTCGAGTCGATCAAGCGCGCCTGGTACAAGCACGACGTCCTGGTCTTCCGCAAGCAGAGGCTGACCGACGACGATCTGCTCGCCTTCTCTCGGCACTTCGGCGCGCTCGACTCGCCGCCGAACCAGGGCGCCGGGCGCAGGTCGCCTCCGGGCTATCCGGACATCTATGTCATTTCGAACGTGCGGGACGAGGCCGGCGAGCCGATCGGCGCGCTGGGCGACGGTGAGGCCGCATGGCACACCGACATGAGCTACCTGGCCCGGCCGCCCGATGCCTCGATGCTCCATTCGCTCGAGATTCCGGCCGCGGGTGGAGACACCTACTTCTGCGGCATGAAGGCGGCGCTCGCAGCGATGCCCCGGGAACTGGTGGCACGGATCAAGGACCTCGACATCAAGCACGACGGCACCTACGATTCCGGCGGCAACCTGCGCAAGGGGTTGACGGCGACGCGCGATCCGCGCATCTCGACCGGCACGCCGCACCCGATCGTCATCCGCCACCCCGAATCGGGCGAGCGTGGGCTCTACCTCGGGCGCAGGCTCAACGCCTACGTCGTAGGCCTCGCGATCGAGGAGTCGGAGCGGCTGCTCGACGAGATCTGGTCCTACGTGGAGACGGCGGTCTACCGGCACCGATGGGCGCTCGGCGATCTGGTGCTCTGGGACAACCGCAC
>WNGK01019948.1_pt1 | contig 15536 bp, 15 predicted proteins | sample 5400601 | NCBI WGS metagenome assembly WNGK01 (sample SAMN13153376, study PRJNA577476) | soil metagenome | isolation source: 60 cm soil or saprolite under Garry oak tree replicate 1 | place: USA:California | collected 2016-06-15
CTCGATCATCAAGGACATCGGCCGCGCCATCGCCTATTTGCGCAATCTCGGGCAGATCGCAGTGGTGCTGGTCGAGCAATATCTCGACTTCGCGCGCGAGCTGGGGGATCATTTCGCGGTGATGGATCGCGGCGCGATCGTCTATTCCTGCAGCCGTGACACGATGAACGAGGCGGCGCTTAAACGCGCGATGGCCATTTGAGCGCTCCGCTTTGCTCGTCGCGCCCGGGGTCCAGGCGACCTGCATTGCACGGCACAGCGGGCAGGGATTAGGCTTGCGATGACGATAGGGGCTGAAACGTGGGACACGCGGTAGCCGATGTGGCGCGTACGTTTGCGGCGAACCGCGCCGTGGGCGGCATCGCGCTTGCGGTCCGCGCGAGCGCCGGGGTGACGCGGCGTTCGCGCGTGCGCGAGGACGGCGCACTGCGCGTGCGGTGTCCGGGGCCGGCATCGGGCGAGCTCGAGGCCGTCATCGTGAATACCGCCGGCGGCATCGCGGGCGGCGACCGTTTCACGCTCGACGTGGCGGTCGAGCCCGGAGCGCGGCTCGTCATCACCACGGCCGCGGCGGAAAAGGTTTACCGCACGCTCGCACCGGAGGCGACGATCGACGTGAGGCTCGACGTCGCCGCCGCCGCCTCGCTCGCCTGGCTGCCGCAAGAGACGATCCTGTTCGATCGGGCGCGGCTCAAGCGTGCCATCGACATCGATCTCGCCGAGGACGCGCGAGTGGTGTTGGCGGAGGCGATCGTGTTCGGCCGCTCCGGCATGGGAGAGACGGTGGACGACGGCTTCCTGCTCGATCGCTGGCGCGTGCGCCGCGGCGGACGGCTCATCCACGCCGAGGCCATGCGACTCGATGGTGCCGTGGCGGCGAGGCTTGCGCAGCCCGCGGTTGCTAAGGGCGGCATCGCCGTCGCAACCGTGCTGGTCGTGCCCGGCGATGAAGGGACCGCGGCCGGCGTGCGCGCGCTCGGCGATCATTTGCGCGGCGAGGTCGGCGTCTCCGTGTGGAACGGGCTCGCCGTCGTGCGGCTCTGCGCGGCGGACGGTGAGGCGCTGCGACATGATCTCGTGGCCGTGCTCGCCGCCTTGCGCGGCGCGCCGTTGCCGCGGCTGTGGCTCAACTGAGGTGAACGCAATCCTGAAGGCAACTCATGAACCTGACGCCACGTGAAAAAGACAAGTTGCTCATCTCGATGGCTGCGATGGTGGCGCGCCGGCGGCGCGAGCGCGGCGTCAAGCTCAATCATCCCGAGGCGGTGGCGCTCATCACCGATTTCATCGTCGAAGGTGCGCGCGACGGCAAAACCGTGGCCGAGTTGATGGAGGCGGGCGCGCATGTGCTCACGCGCGGCGAGGTGATGGACGGCATTCCCGAAATGATCCACGACATCCAGGTCGAAGCGACGTTTCCGGATGGCACCAAGCTGGTGACGGTGCACGAGCCGATACGATGAACCAGCTTCTCCCGCAAAGGGAGAGGGTTACGGAGGCGGCGGAATGATCCCCGGTGAGATGTTCATCAAGGACGACGAGATCGAGATCAATGCCGGCCGCAAGACGGTGGCGCTGCCGGTCACTAATACCGGCGACCGGCCGATCCAGGTTGGCTCGCACTACCATTTCTTCGAGACCAATCCGGCGCTGAAATTCGATCGCAAAAAGGCGCGCGGCATGCGGCTCAATATCGCTGCCGGCACCGCGGTGCGCTTCGAACCTGGGCAGACACGCGAGGTCACGCTCGTTGCGCTCGCCGGCAAGCGCATGGTCTACGGGTTCAGGCAGGACGTGATGGGAAAGCTCTGAGGCACACGAGGACATGTCTGCGTCATCGAGCAAGCTGGTTGAAGTGGGCGTGGTTCTCCAAGGCGGAGGCGCGCTCGGGGCCTATGAATGCGGCGCCTTGAACGCCCTGCTCGAATTGATGGACGAATTCGCGGCGCAGGGCCGCCGAATCGCGCTCAAGGTCGTGACCGGGGTGTCGATAGGGTCCATCAACGCCGCCTGCGTGGTCGGCGCGAAGAGCAATGCCGATGCCCGCGCGCGGCTCAACGCGCTGTGGGACGATTTGACGCTTGAAACGCCGCCGTTCTGGACACAGGCCGCGCAGCGCGACCTCGCCTATTTCGGACTGCCGGGCTTCTATGTGCCACGGCCGGATTTCTGGACCGCTCCGAGCTGGACCTACGTCTATGATACGCGTCCGCTGCTGGTGACGCTCGGGCGCCATGTGGATTTCACGGCGCTCAACGCCAGCCCGACCGCGTTCGCGGTGACCGCGGTCGAGGTCGTGACGGGCGCGCTGCGGGCGTTCGTCAACCAGCCGCTCGGAAAGGTGCCCGCAACGAAGATCGAACCGCGCCACGTGCTGGCGAGCGGCAGCCTACCGCCGGGATTCCCGTGGACCGAGATCGACGGCATGCCGCATTGGGACGGCGGCGTCGTCGACAACACCCCGCTCGGCTTGGCCATCGACGCCTTCAGCGCCGATGCCGACGTCGACAGTATGCTCGTGGTGATGAATCTCTATCCCTTGCGCGCGCGGCTGCCGCGCAACCTCGCCGCGGTCGAGGACCGCCTGCACGAGCTGAGCTTCGGCAACCGCCTGCGCCAGGATCACGATATGGCGCGGCGGGTCAATGCGCTGGTGGAAACCATCGACGATCTTGCCGCCTTGGTTCCACCCGATGCGCTCGATGAGCGGCTGCAGGCCCGCCTGCATGAGGCGCGGCGCTACAAGATCATCGACGCGATCGTCAATATCGACATGCAGGATCCGGCCGCCACGCTCGTTCCCGCCGCGCAGAATCCGGCCGACGACAAGGATGGAATGCGCGATTTTTCCCCGGAGACCGTGCACCGCCGCCGCCGCGACGGGTTCAAATTCGCGCACGACATCCTGCGGCCGGCGTTCGAGAATCGCTGGCGTGCGGCCGATGCGCAGCCACGGCCCGTTGCGACGCCGGCAGGGAGCTGAAAGATGTCCGCCAAGATGCAGCGCGCCGTCTACGCCGAAATGTTCGGCCCCACGACCGGCGACCGCGTGCGCCTCGCCGACACCGACATCATCATCGAGGTGGAGAAGGATTTTTGCACCTACGGCGAGGAGGTGAAATTCGGCGGCGGCAAGGTGATCCGCGACGGCATGGGCCAGAGCCAGATCGCCAACAAGGCGGGCGCGGTCGATACCGTGATCACCAACGCGCTGATCCTCGACCACTGGGGGATCGTCAAGGCCGACGTCGGCTTGAAAGCCGGCCGCATCGCAGCCATCGGCAAGGCCGGTAATCCTGACATTCAGCCCAACGTCACCATCGTCATCGGCCCCGGCACCGAGGTGATCGCGGGCGAAGGCAAGATCCTCACCGCCGGCGGCTTCGACACGCACATCCACTATATCTGCCCGCAACAGGTGGAGGAGGCGCTGATGTCGGGCGTCACCTCCATGCTCGGCGGCGGAACCGGGCCGGCGCACGGCACCTTCGCCACCACGTGCACGCCGGGGCCATGGCATATCGGCCGCATGATCCAGGCCGCCGACGGATTGCCGGTCAATCTCGGCTTCGCCGGCAAGGGCAATGCCTCGCGCCCGGCAGCGCTGGAGGAGATGATCGAGGGCGGCGCTTGTTCGCTCAAGCTGCACGAGGACTGGGGCACCACGCCGGCGGCGATCGACTGCTGCCTCGGGGTCGCCGACGATTACGACGTACAGGTGATGATCCACACGGACACGCTCAACGAGTCCGGCTTCGTCGAGGACACCATCAAGGCGTTCAAGGGCCGCACCATCCACGCCTTTCACACCGAAGGCGCCGGCGGCGGGCACGCCCCCGACATCATCAAGGTCGCGGGCCTCAAGAACGTGCTGCCGTCGTCAACCAATCCGACCCGGCCGTTCACCAGGAACACCATCGACGAGCATCTCGACATGCTGATGGTGTGCCACCATCTCGACCCGTTGATCGCCGAGGACGTCGCGTTCGCCGAGAGTCGTATCAGGAAGGAGACGATCGCGGCCGAGGACATCCTGCACGACATCGGGGCGCTGTCGATGATGTCGTCCGACAGCCAGGCCATGGGACGACTCGGCGAGGTCATCATCCGCACCTGGCAGACCGCCGACAAGATGAAGAAGCAGCGCGGACGGCTCAAGGAGGAGAAGGACGACAACGACAACGCGCGAGCCAAACGCTACGTCGCCAAATACACCATCAATCCGGCGATCGCGCACGGGGTGTCGAAGCATATCGGCTCGGTGGAGAAGGGCAAACTCGCCGACCTCGTGCTGTGGTCGCCCGCCTTTTTCGGAGTGAAGCCCGACTGCGTCATCAAGGGCGGCACGATCATCGCCGCGCAGATGGGCGATCCCAACGCCTCGATCCCGACGCCGCAGCCGGTGCACTACCGCCCGATGTTCGGCGCCTTCGGCAAGGCGCTCATCGCATCGTCGCTGGTGTTCGTGTCGAAAGCCGCCCTCAAGCGCGGCTTGCGCAACAAGCTCGGGGTCGAGAAAGAGTTCGTCGCGGTCGAGAATACCCGCGGCGGCATCTCCAAGAAGAGCATGGTGCACAACGGCGCGACCCCCAGGATCGAGGTCGATCCCGAGACCTATGAGGTGACGGCCGACGGTGAATTGCTGACCTGCGCTCCGGCCGAGGTGCTGCCGATGGCGCAGCGCTACTTTCTGTTCTGAAGGCAGGATGCGATGCGGCGGGCGTGCGAGATCAGAACTGCCGGCAGCTGGAACGCGGCGACCGCCATCGACCGCGTCGTGCTCGATGCGAACGAGCGCCATCGCCGCCGCATCGCGTTGACGGGGGAGCGCGGCACGGCGTTTCTGCTCGATCTGCCGCAGGCGACCGCACTGAAAGACGGCGACGGCCTCGTGCTCGAGGACGGCGCCATCGTGCGCGTGGCCGGTAAGGCGGAGCCGCTGCTCGAGATCGCGGCCGCAAGCCCGCACGAGCTCTCCCGCCTCGCCTGGCACATCGGCAATCGCCACACCGAGGTGCAAGTGGTGGGCGACAGGTTGCGCATCCGGCGTGATCGCGTGCTGGAAGAGATGCTGCGCGGCCTCGGCGCGCGGCTCACTGCGATCGAGGCGCCGTTCGACCCGGAGCATGGTGCTTATGGGCACGGAAACAACCACGACCATGACCACTAAGCGCTCGCGCCACCGCACGCCGCGCGGCGCCGCGAGGGACGCGGGCACCCCTGCCGGCAATTTGAATGCGGCCGCACTCTATCGGCTGATGGCGTGGCTGTCGCCGGCCTATCCCATCGGCGCCTTCTCCTATTCCAGCGGCATCGAGTGGGCGGTCGAGGCAAGCGACGTTACCGATGCGGCAACGCTCGAGCGCTGGCTTGCGGTGATGATCGCCGACGGCGGCGGATTTTGTGACGCGGTCTTTTTCGTGCATGCCCACCGCGCGGTCGAGGAACACAACGACAAAGCGTTGCATGCGGTAGCCGAGCTCGCCGCGGTCTTCGCGCCGTCGCAAGAGCGATACTTGGAAACCACGGCCCAGGGGCGCGCCTTCCTCGATGCGACGCGCGCCGCCTGGCCCACACCGGTGCTCGATCGGCTGCTGCGGCTCTGGGATGGAGCGGTGGCGTTGCCGGTTGCGGTTGCCGTTGCGAGCGCGGGACACGAGATCGCGCTCGCGCCCGCGCTGCAGGCTTATATCCACGCGCTGACCGCGAACCTCGTTTCGGCCGGCGTGCGGCTCGTGCCCCTCGGCCAAACCGATGGCCAACGCGTGCTCGCCGCGCTCGAACCGGTGGTGGCGGCGACGGCCGCGCGCGCTCTCGCCACCGCCCTCGACGACGTGGGCGGCGCTGCCTTCCGCGCCGATCTCGCGAGCATACGCCACGAGACGCAGCACACGCGCTTATTCAGGAGTTGAGACATGGCGAGCCCGCACGGTCCGCTGCGCGTCGGTGTCGGCGGCCCGGTGGGCTCGGGCAAGACCGCGCTGATGGACGTGGGACGCCGAATATCTCGTGCGGTCGGGGGCGCTCGCGCCCGAGCGGATCGCCGGCGTGGAGACCGGCGGCTGTCCGCACACCGCGATCCGCGAGGACGCTTCGATCAATCTCGCCGCGGTCGCGCAGATGCAGAAGAAGTTTCCTTCGCTCGATCTCGTTCTGATCGAATCCGGCGGCGATAATCTGGCCGCGACCTTTTCGCCGGAGCTCGCAGACTTGACGCTCTATGTCATCGACGTCGCCGCCGGCGACAAGATTCCGTCCAAAGGCGGCCCGGGCATCACGCGCTCCGACCTGCTCGTGATCAACAAAATCGATCTCGCGCCCCACGTCGGCGCTTCGCTCGCGGTCATGGAGCGCGACGCCAGGCGCATGCGCGGCACGCGCCCGTTCGTGTTCAGCAATCTGCGCGCCGGCGAGGGCGTCGACACCATCGCCCGTTTCATCGAGGACAAGGGCGGATTGGGGAGGTAGGGTGGGCAAAATCGCCTGCTGTGCCATCGCGTCTTGGCGCCACCCGGCAACGATCTTGCCACGCTACAGCAGCTCGATCTCGACGTTTAAATATTCGTCCACGTCCGCGCGCTGTCCCGGATAGAGCACGGTGGTCGAGGTTTTCTCCTCGAGGATGGCTGGACCTTCGATCCGCATGCCCGGCTGCAAGGTGCTGCGGCGAAATACCGGCACCTCGCGGGCGTCGGCGGTGCTGAAATAGGCGTGCCGCGCTCCGTGCGGCTTGGCCGGCGCATCGGTCCGCGCGAACGTCTTCAACGCGGGCTTCGCGATGAGCCCGACCGCGGTAACCTGGAAATTGACGATTTCGACGGCCTCGGCCTGCGCCATGTGGCCGTAGCGCCGCTGATGCGCGTCATGAAACCGCGTGATCAGATCGGCCATGTCCTGCGGCCCGCGCAGGCGCGGCACCGGCACCGCCACTTCGTAGGACTGGCCGCGATAGCGCATGCCGGCGTGGCGGCGGGTGAGTAGCCGCTCGCGCGGGAATTGCTCGCGCATCAAGTCTTCCAAGGCCGTGGTCTCCATCTCGGCGAAGATCGCATCGACCTCGGCCGGCGTCGTGCCATCGACCGGCGTGATCCGGGTGAGGCTGCGCTCCTGGTGCACGTCGGTCACCAGCATCCCATGTGCGCTGAAAGTGCCGGGATCGCGAGGAATGAGAATCCGGCCGATGCCGAGTTCCGCCGCGATCATTCCCGCGATGGTCGGACCCATGCCGCCGAACGGCACCAGCGTGAATTCGCGCGGATCGTAGCCGCGCTCGACCGTGATGGTGCGCATCGCCACCATCACATTGGTGGCGAGCACGCGCAGAATGCCCCAGGCGGCCTCGGTCGGTGACATCCCCAGCGGGGCGGCGACGCGCGTCGCTACCGCCACGCGCGCTTTCGCGCTGGCGATCGGCATGGCGCCTTCGAGTAGCGCCGTCGGATTGAGATGGCCGAGCAGCACGAGCGCGTCGGTCAGCGTCGGCTCGCAACCGCCTCGTCCGTAGCACGCAGGACCCGGATGAGCGCCGGCGCTCTGCGGCCCGACCTTGAGGACAGGGCCGGGCTGCACCGCGGCAATGCTGCCGCCGCCCGCGCCGATGGTCTCGATGTCGACGGTGTGCGTCCGCAGCGGATGGCGCGCGACCTTCACCTCCGACTTGAACAGCGGCCGGCCCGGCAGCACCGCCATGTCCGAGCTCGTTCCGCCGGTATCGAAGGTGATGAGATTGTCGATGCCCTTCACGTCGCCGAGATGGCGGCCCCCGATCACGCCGGCCACCGGCCCGGACATGACGGTCTGGATCGGCGTGCACGCGAGCATGCCCGCGCTCGCCGCCCCGCTGTCCGATTTCATCATCAGGACGCGGGAGCGCGGGAAGCGAAGTTCCTCCAGCGTGCGCAGGTGGCGCGAGACCGGCGGGCCGATATAGGCGTTGGCCACGGTCGAAGCCGTGCGCTCGTATTCCCGCCATTCCGGGTTGACCTCGTGCGAGAGCGACACATAGAGATCGGGCGCGGTGGCGCGAATGATCTCGGCTGCCGCTTTCTCGTGGATGGGATTGGCGTAAGCGAACAAGAAGCACACGGCGACGGCCTCGACGCCGTCGGCCACGAGCTTCGAGACGGCGGCGCCCACGTCCTCCGTCACCAACGGTTCGATCACCTCGCCTTGGGCGCCCAGCCGCTCGCGGACCTCGAAAATTCGATCGCGCGTGAGCAGCATTTTCGGCGCGGGCGCGAAGATGTTGAAGACGTCCTCGCCGCGCCACTGCCGTCCGATCTCGTAGACGTCGCGGAAACCGCGCGTGGTCAGCAGTCCGACCCGAACGCCCTTGCCTTCGAGCAAGGTGTTGAGCGCAGCGGTCGAGCCGTGCAGGATCAGCGATACCGAATCGGCGCCGAAGTCGCGGGCCAAGTCGGCCGTGATGTTCTCCATCACGGCCGCGGGCTGCGCCGGATCGGAGAGATACTTGCGAACGGCGATGAGTTCGCGCTGATCCTCATCGAAGGCGGTGACGTCGGTGAAGGTCCCGCCGACGTCGATGCCGACGCGCAATTTCATCGGCGGGTCTTTGTCCGGCGCAGCCGCGCGGTGGCGTCGGCGTCGACGCCGAGCTCGCAATCGAGCGCGACGCCGTAGTCCTCCCGGGCAGACTCGAGCGAAACATAGCCGCGCGCGACGTCGTCGCGCACCCGGCCGACGTCGCGCTCAAGGGGATCGCCCCAGCCGCCGCCGCCGGCGAACTCCACCGACAGGAGATCGCCGCGCCTGAGCAGCAGGCCCGCGACCTTTGACGTCAGTGCGCGTTCAGCGCCGCTGTCGGGGTTCAACACCGCCTTCGAGGCGCGCGCGGGCTTGGCGCCGAACACGCCGAGGGAGGAAAATTTGAAGCGGTCCATGCGCAGATTCACGCTCGATTCCTCCGCCAGAATTCGCCACTGACGGCGCACGCCGAGGCCGCCGCGAAACGTCCCCGGCCGCCGCCGGTCAAGATTTCGTATTGCGAATACCAGCGGTCCGACTTCGGATGGCGGCCCGCGCTCGACAGCGAGCCGCCCGCAGCGCTCCCCGGCGCTGGCACGCGGCCGGGTAACGCCTGCGCCAGCACGCGCATGATGACCGCGGTCGTCACCTGGCTCGGGCGCACGTACATGTTCACCGGGGCGGGAAAGCTCGGATTGAGCAGCGAACCTTCCGGCGGATAAGACACGCGCACTGGACGTGACAAGCCGTCGTTCACCGGCAGGTCCGGAATGAAGATCATCTTCACCAGGCACTCGATGAAATTGCGGGAGACGCAGGGCCGCAGGTTGATTGGTCCGCGCGCTTGGCGATCGCTGTCGAGGATGAAATGCAGCGTGTCGCCCTTGACCTCAAGCGACGCGGAGATGCGATGAGGGGTCGAGAGGTCGACGCCGTCGTCGTCGAGATAGTCGGACTGCGGGCCGTAGCGCCCGTCCGGCGCCGCGGCGATTTGCTTTCGCAGCTCGGTCTCGCAAATGTCCATCCAGCGTTGCCAGCAGGCGAGCACCGTATCGACGCCGTATTTGCCGAACAGTTCGGCGAATTTGCTCAGGCCATAGGTATTGGTGTTGACCTGCGCCTTGATGTCGCCCCAGGTGACTTCCGGCGTGCGGGTATTGGCGCAGATGAGCGCTTCCACGTCGCCATTGAGCTTCCCGCGGCGCAGGATCTTGAGCGGCGGGATCAGCAATCCCTCCTGAAACAGGTCGGTGGCGTCGCCACTGTTGGTGCCCGGGACCTTGCCGCCGAGATCCGGCTTGTGGGCGATGTTGCCGATGAAGCCGACCAGCCGCTCACCCACGAACAGCGGCGAGATGACGGTGATGTCGGTGGCATGGTTCTGGCAGGCCTCATAAGGATGATTGACGATGAAAGCATCGCCCGGCTCGGTCGCATCGCGAAAGCGCCGGCGGATCTCGTTCACCTGCGCTGCCAGCGGCCCGATATGCAGCGGTTGCGGGATGCCCTGCGCCACCAGGCGGCCTGCGCCGTCGAAGACGGCGAAGGTGAAATCCTGGCTTTCCTTGATGATGGTGGAATAGCCCGTGCGCAACATGTTGAGCGTGAGCTCGCGCGCGATCTGCAGGGTGGACTGATAAATGACTTCGAGGTCGATGGCGTTCAAATCGGAGCTCCGCGACATCACAGCCCGCCACGCCCGCGAAGGCGGGCGATCCGGTGATCGTCATTCCCGCGTTGGCGAGGACAGCGGAATTTGCGTCATCGTTCGGCGGCTCATTTCACCGGATATGTCTTCTCGAGCTGCGCGAAATACCCCTCTTGTTTCAGCGTGTCGGTGATGCCGAGGTCGAGGTAGTCGTTGGCGTTCTTGCTGCCGACGTCGGTCCCGATCGCCTCGAGCTGGGAGAGCACGTTCTTGGCGCCCGCGAGCGAGGGCGCCGCGTCGCGCGGCATTAGGCGCTTGAAGTCGGCATAGGTGGCTGCGATGACCTTCGCGTCGTTGGTCTTGAACTTTTGCGCGATCACCTCCTTGGCCTTGTTCTCGTCGGCAAGCGCGAGGTAGGCGCCGGCGACGTACGCCTTCACGAAGCGCGTCAGCGTGGCGCGATTGCCCTTGAGATAGCTGCTGCTGACCACGACGGAATCGAAAATCCACGGCGTTTTGGCGGCCGCCAGATCGATGATGGGGGTGAAGCCTCGTTCCTTCGCCAGCGTGATGGCCGGCTCGATCAACGGAGCGACGTCGATGCGGCCGGCGATGAGCGCGGCGAAGCGCTGCGAGCTCCCACCGATCTGCGAAATGGTGACGTCCGAGCGGGTGAGGCCGAGCTCTTTGAGCAGAATGCTGATGGCAACGTCCGTCTCGGAGCCGAAGGTGCTGATGCCGAAGGTCTTGCCTTTGAGGTCGCCCATGCCGACCCCGGCCTTGGTGAACATGGTGATCGGGATGGTGTTGCAGGTCGAGGTCACCAGCCGCAGGTCGGCTCCCTGCTTGTTGGCGAGAACGGCCGGCGCGAGCCCCACATGCATGCCCTGGATTTCGCCGGAGAGCAGCACCTGCAGGCCGCGCGTGCCGCCTTCCATATTGATGACATCGACTTTGAGCCCTTCCTTCTCGTAAAAACCGCCGGCCTCCCCCATCCAGACTGGAAAGATGGTCACGACCGGGGCCGAGATGCCGATCTTGAACGGAATCAGATCGGCGGCTTGGGCGGACGTCGCCGCCGCGCCCAGCGCCAACGCTATCAGCGAAGCCGCCGTGATGCGAAACCTGCCTGACCGCATTGCATCCTCCCGGAGCTGCCCCTCGTTATCGATCGAGCGGACCCACCATGCTCTAGAAACTGCGATCGCTCCGGTCAACGTTGCGCCGGTTGCGGTCGGCCTTCACGTCCTCCTCGATCAGGCTCCAGATGCGATCTTCGATTGCGTGGAAACGCGCCTCGCGTTTCACCGCCAGCCGGCGCGGTCGCTCGATGGCTACCGCGATCGTCTCCTTGACCTTTCCCGGCCGGCCGGAAAAGACCACGACACGGTCCGATAGATAGATCGCTTCGTCGATTTGATGGGTCACGAACAGCACGGTTTTTTTCGCCTTCACCCAGATTTGCAGTAGCTCCTCCTGCATCACTTCGCGGGTTTGCGCGTCGAGCGATGCGAACGGTTCGTCCATCAGCAAGATCTTCGGATCCATGACCAGCGCGCGCGCAAGGTTCACGCGCTGCTGCATGCCGCCCGACAGCTCGTAGGGATAATGATGCTCGAAGCCGGAAAGGCCGACCATCTCGATGAAGTGCGACGCGCGCTCCTTGGCCTCGCGCGCGCCGACGTTGAGGCATTCCAGTCCGTAGCGGACATTGTTGAGCACGGTCCGCCACGGCAGCAGCGAGGCATCCTGGAACACGACCGCGCGGTCCGGCCCGGGCTTCGTCACCACCCGACCATCGACCAGGATGCGGCCCGCGCTCGCGGCGATCAAACCGTCGACCACCGAGAGGAACGTGGTCTTGCCGCAGCCGGACGGCCCCACGATCGACACGAATTCGCCGTCCATGACCTTCAGGTCGACGCCATCGAGCGCCACGAGCCGGGTATTGGTGCGGGGCTGGACATATTCCAGCCGAATGTCCTGCGCTTCGAGCTTGGCGTTCATGATGCTGCTGGTGCGGTCAGGCCGGCGCACGCCAGACATCGACCCGGCGCTCGATCCGCTGGACGATCTCGACCAATATCACCCCGGCGGCGACGATGGTGAGCACGCCGACGAACACCTTGTCGGTCTGAAAGCGCGCTCCCGCCTGGTTGATCATGGCGCCGACGCCCGCGGCCGAACCGTAGATTTCGCCGACGACCACGCCGATCATCCCGCGGCCGATCGCAAGCCGCAGCCCCGCCAGCAGGAAGGGGACCGAGCTCGGCAGGATGATGGTTTGAAACAGCCGCCAGTCGCCGGCGCCCAGGCTCGATGCGACCTTGACCAGGCGCGGATCCGTGGTGCGAACCGCCGCGTGAGCGTTGATCGCGAGCGGCAGCACCGCCAAGAGGAAGATGATCAAGACGCGTTCGCCGAGCCCGGTGCCAACCCAAACCACGATCAGCGGCAGGAATGCCACTTGCGGCGTGGCGTTGAGCGCCGAGAGGAACGGCTCGACCGCGTAGGAGAAGCGCCGATACCAGCCCCCGGCGAGGCCGAGCGGAATGCCGACCGCGATCGCCAGAACAAGGCCGAGGACGTAGCCGACGCCGCTCCAAGCGAGGTCGCGCCAGATCTCCCCGGTCACGAAGAACATGCGAAAGGCGGCCGCCGCGATGAGCGTGGGCGAGGAGATGAAGATCGGCTTGAGCTGCAATCGCTCGGCCGAAGCCCCCAACAGCGGGCGCAGCAAGTCGGCCCACCAGCCGCGCTCGAGGCCTTCCCAGCCGATCAGGACCAGCATCACCACCAGCGTGCCGAGAATAGCGCGCTCATGCGCGAGATACCAACGCAAGGCCGCCGGCATGTGCAACTCGCCACTTGCCGCGCGCATGGGGCCGGTCGAGCTCATGCCGTTGCGCCCGTTATCTGCCGCGCCCATCATGATCGGCTCAACGCGGGTCCGGCCGCCATTTTTCGAAGCGCCGCTCGACGGCATTGAGCAGCGCGACCACGATCAGCCCGGCGGCCATGAACAGCAGCACTCCGAAAAAGACGACGTCGGTTTGAAACGTATTGCCGGCGTCGGCGATCATGTGGCCGAGACCCGCCGTCGATGCGTAAAGCTCGCCGACGACAACCCCGAGCAGCGCCCGGCCGGCGCCGTATTTCAAGCCGGTGAAGATGAAGGGCACGGTGCCCGGCAGGATGATGCTCGAAAAAATCTTCACTCTGGAGGCGGAGAAGCTGCGCGCCACCCGGATGAAGCGCGCTTCGCTCGTCTTGACGCCGGATTGGGTGTTGATGAGGATCGGAATGACGGCGCCGAGAAAAACGACCACGACCTTGGACCAGATGCCGATGCCGCACCAGATGATGATGAGGGGCAAGAGCGTCACCCGCGGCACGGCGTTGAGCGTGTCGACGAACGGGCCGATCATGTATTGCAGCCGCTTCGACAAACCGACGGCGAGCCCGAGCGGAATCGCCAGCGCCAGTGCCGCGCCGTAGCCCAGGATGAATTCGGTTGCGCTGACCTCAACGTCGTTCCAGAAATCGCGATCGTGGCTTAATTGCCAGCCTGCCTGCGCGACCTGCGTGGGGGAGGAGATGAACAGCGGATCGACGAGGCCGCTGCGCCCGAGCGCCTCCCAAACCAGCAGCGCGGCGACGAGCGTGCCGCCGCCGATCGCTAGGCGCTCGTGCTCGAGGTAGAGCCGTGCGAGGCTCGTGCGTCGGCGCCCGCCACGCGCGGCCAGTTCGAGATTTGCAGGAATGGCCATGAACAACCTGATGCAGCTACCACATTATAGGTCAAGGTCGAAGGCGATAGGTCAAGATCGGAGGCGCGGTGCAATGGCCCGTCATCCGATTGGCTTGAACCCACTATCGCGACGGCTTGTCGCCACGCGTGGTGGTATCCGCGCTTGATCCATCGAGGCAGCACCATGAACGAGCGCTTTGATTTGACCGGCCGCTCCGTCATCATCACTGGCGGCGGCAAAGGGATCGGCAAAGTCTATGCGCAGGAATTCGCCAAGGCGGGGGCCCGGGTGGTCGCGGCGGACATCGACGGCGCGGCCGCGCAATCCGTGGCCGAGGCGCTTGCCGCGCAAGGCTTCGAGACCATCGGTCTCGCAACCGACATCGCCAGCGAAGAGTCGACGAAAGCCATGGCGCAGGCCGCGCTCGAGCGCTTCGGCGCGATCGACGTCCTCATCAACAACGCCTCGCTGATGAGCGTGCTGCCGCGGCGCTCCTGGCTCGAAATCCCGGTCGAGGAATGGGATCGCGTCATGGCCGTCAACCTGCGCGGCATGTTCCTGTCCTGCCGCGCGGTGTTCCCGGCGATGAAGGCGCAACGGCGCGGCAAGATCGTCAACATCTCGTCGTCGCGGGTGTGGGAAGGAACGCCCAACCGGCTGCACTACACCACCTCGAAAGCCGGCGTCATCGGCTTCACCCGCGCCTTGGCGCGCGAAGTCGGCGAGTTCGGCATCACCGTGAACGCCGTCACCCCCGGCATGACGCAGAGCGAAACGCAGGTGCAGTCGTCGTCGGCAAACTATCTCGCCACGCGGATCGGCGGCCGCGCTATCGAGCGCGTGCAGGTGCCGGCCGATCTGGTGGGAGCGGTGATGTTCCTGTCCGCGGCCGCGAGCGATTTCATGACCGGACAGACGATCAACGTCGACGGCGGCAAGGCCATGCATTAGGGGCGCGGGGGGACCCGCAGCGCCGCCGTCGCCGCTTAGTCCTTGGCGACGTATTTGCGCTCGAGCGCATCGAACTCGTCCTTTTGCACCAAGCGCTGTCGCTCGGAGAAATCGGCCACCAGTTTCATCGCGTCGCCCATATGTCCTTTGCGCCGAAGCTCGCCCAACGCCGCCTGCATGCCCTTGAGCGCCGATTGCAGGGCGACATTGGCGTAGATCACCCCGGCATAGCCCATTTCTTTGAGCGTCTCGTTGGGCAGTTCCGGCGTGCGTCCGCCGACCACGATGTTGAGGAGTTGCGGCCACGGCAAGCGGCGGGGGATATCGGCGATCTCTTCCATGGACGTAGGCGCTTCGACGAAGGTGACGTCGGCGCCGGCCTCCCGATAGGCGGCGGCGCGCTCGATGGCGGCGGCGTAGCCTTCGGGCGCGATGGCATCGGTGCGCGCGATGATGAGGAGATCGCCGTCGCGGCGGGTGTCCACGGCGGCCTTGATCTTCTCCACCATCTCGGCGGCCGCGATCACGTGTTTGCCCGCGAAATGGCCACAGCGCTTGGGAAAGATCTGGTCCTCGAGCTGTAGGGCATCGGCGCCCGCGCGCTCGAGTAGGGAAACGGTGCGCACCACGTTCACGGCATTGCCGAAGCCGGTGTCGGCATCGACCACGAGCGGGCCCGGGAACGCCTCGCGGATCGCCGC
>WNGK01005860.1_pt1 | contig 15533 bp, 14 predicted proteins | sample 5400601 | NCBI WGS metagenome assembly WNGK01 (sample SAMN13153376, study PRJNA577476) | soil metagenome | isolation source: 60 cm soil or saprolite under Garry oak tree replicate 1 | place: USA:California | collected 2016-06-15
CTGACGGCCATCCCGGCGGTTACGACGGCGGCCGCAGTCCAGCCGATCAGCGCGCCCGCGGCCAGAGCAACGGCTCCCGCGACGCCGCCGATGACCGCAAACTCGCGGCGGCCGAGCAGGCCGGCGGCCAGCGGGCGCTTGCCCGGCAGGTTGATCTGGTCGATGGCCTCGTCTGCGAGGTCGTTGCAGGCCACGGAGAACAGCAGGAAGCCCGCGACGCACACTAGCGCCTGAGCTACCTGCGCGGTGACGTGGACTGCGCCCGCCTGCGCCGCACCTGTCGCGGTGAACAGGGCCAGCAGCAAGACGACGGCTGGGCGCGCGAGCAGCATCACCAGGCGGATGCGCGTGATCACTTGTTGCTCCCGTAATGCGACATGCCGACCGTGAACACGACGATCGCTCCGGCGAACGCCAGCCCGCCGATCACCAGGATCACGGCGACCGCGATGCCCAGCGCGGACCAGGCTGCCCCACTGGGACGCCTGGGTCGGCGAGCCGGCCGGTTCAGCGGATCGAATTCCATGCGGTTCAGCCTGGTCGCCGCGACGTCTGTGCACCTGAGCACACCTACTCATCCCCGGCCGGCTGGACTACTCAGATCGGCTGGCCGATGGCCCGCGAGCTCGCCGGCCAAACGTCGAGTTCCACCCTGGCCGGCGCTCACACAGAAGCGGACAGTCTGTGCTCTTCATGCAGAGCATCCCAACCACGGTGAGCCGCTCCGATTCGCCGCTCGGGAGTGTTTCCGCGCGCGGGTTGTCGCGTTGAAGCTGCCCGGTAGCGCGGTGACCTGGCCGTTCTTACGTTGGAGGTGGTCTTCCACTGCCGAGGCCCGCCGTCTGGGCATCGGCCCGCATCCCCGGGAGGTATCCCATGACCACCTCAACCAGCTCATCTGCCACCGTGGCCGTGATCGAGCCTGCGTTCTCCGAGCCGGAGAAGCTGGCGTTAGCCGGGTTCCTGGCCGGCTACTCCGGCATGACCCGCGACGCCTACGCCCTGGACCTGCGCCAGTTCACCACCTGGTGCCGGCAGCGGCAGCTGCGCCTGTTCGCCGTCCGCCGCGCCGACATCGAGCTGTTCGCCCGCGACCTGGAAGCCGCCGGCCGCGCCCGCGCCACCATCACCCGCCGGCTGTCCACCATCGCGGGCCTGTATAAGTACGCGGTCGAGGAAGACCTGCTCGATCACTCCCCGGCCGTGCACGTCCGCCGGCCCAGGATCGACTACGAATCCCATGCCACCGGCCTGGACCGCAACGAGGTCGGCGCCCTGCTCGTCGCCGCCGGGCTCGGCACCGCGGCCGAGCACGCGCTCGTCTCGCTGCTTGCATTGAACGGGCTGCGGGTCTCCGAGGCCACCGGCGCGGACATCGAAGCCCTCGGCACCGAACGCGGGCACCGGACCCTGGCGATCACCCGCAAGGGCGGCAAGAAAGCCGTGATCCCGCTCGCCCCGCGCACCGCCCGCGCAACCGACCTGACCATCGGCGAACGCTGCGAAGGACCGATCTTCACCACCCCGGCCGGGCAGCGGCTGGACCGGCACGGCGCCGGGCGGATCGTCCGCCGGGTCGCCCGCCGCGCCGGCCTGGCCAAGAAGATCGGACCGCACACGCTGCGCCACGCGTTCATCACTGCCGCCCTCGACGCCGGCGTCCCCCTGCGGGACGTCCAGGAAGCCGCCTCCCACGCCGATCCCCGCACCACCATGAGATACGACCGGGCCAGGGTGTCATTGGACCGCCACGCCACCTACATCGTTGCCGCCTACATCGCTGGAGTCGCCCGCTAACGCGACCACCGCCCCGGATCACCGCCTGGCAGGCCCCTCAGCCGCCAGGCGGCCGGCTCATTGATCATTCCACCACTCTCCGTGACCAACGCCGGCGAGCAGATCGCACTTCGAGGGCTCGTTCTGGGCGCGAACTACGCACCCGCGCGGCGGCGGCGAGCGCGTACCAGAACCGGCCGATCTGTTCGTGCCCACAGTCGGCCATGAACGCCCGCTCATGCCGATGAGCGTGCTGGCCCTTGCTCCAGTCTGAGTACTCGGCGAGCCTCGCCCGCCACGGCGTTTACGCCGCTGTGGCCGCGTGAGCCACCGGATGCCGAACGTCCGCGATCCCGAGTATGTTGCCAAGCATGTCCGACTTCACGATTAAGGCGCTCACGCCGGAGACGTTCGACGACTTCGCCGCTCTCGTCGAGCGGAACAAGGGCATGTTCGCCAGCTGCTGGTGCACGTATTTCCATCCCGACTGCGCGGAGAAGGGCCAGAGCGCCGAGGGGAACCGGGCGCTCAAGCAACGTCTGGTGGCCGACGGGATCGCGCACGCGGCGCTGGTCTACGACGGCGACCGCGCTGTCGCTTGGGCGGAGTACGGATCGCCTGAGGAGCTGCCCACCATCCATCACCGCAAGGAGTACCTTGCCACTGGCGAGCGACTGCCCGACTACAGGGTCACCTGCATCCTGGTCGAGCGCGGCCTTCGCGGTCAGGGCCTGGCGGCGATCGCCCTGCGCGGAGCCGTCGGGCTGATCGCGCAGGCCGGAGGCGGCCTGGTCGAGGGCTACCCTCACGACACCGGCGGGGTCCGGAAGAAGAACTCGTCGTTCCTCTACAACGGCACCCGCACGATGTACGAGCGCGAGGGATTCACCTACGATCGGCCCAAGGGACAAGGGAACTGCGTGATGGTGCGCGAGGTAGCCCCGAGCGCTCCCGATTGATCCGCAAGCCGGTCGCCCTTCGGTCCCCTAGACCAGGTGTGGATGGCAGCCAGCCGACCACCGATTCGGAATCTCGTACCGGCACGAAACAGTGTTGGTCGAGTGACCGCACATGCCGCAGTTGGATTGCTAATAGGGATTGATCGTCGTGGTCCGGCGGCGAAGTGTCAGTGCTCCGCGCTGGCGGGCCAGCGTGCCCACAGGATGGAAGGTGACCTGCTGTTAGGCCGTGACGGGTCCCAGTCGCGCCACTCCGCTCCTGGGTGAGCCGGCCGGTGACGGAAGTGGCGCCCTTCGTCGATGAACACCGCAAAGGCCGCCCGCGCTTTTCCGGCCTGGACGAAGTCTCTGATGCGCGCCACGTCTTTGGCCACGCCCTCCATGCCCCAGAACACCACCGGCAGCTTGCCGGGCATGGCTCGGAACTCGAGGCGATGGTGCGAGGGCTCGTACTTGAACTCAGCAGCGACCAAGACCTTGCCGCCGGCGTCGCGGATGACGAGGTCGGCGCTGCGAGATCGTCTGGACCCAGGCAGCATCGGGTAGTCGTTCAGCACCATCCATGGCAGGCCGCGGTCGGCGACGAGCTCGCGCAGATGGGTCTGGACGGTCCAGACGATGTCGCGTTCGACCCAGAACTCGAACGTTCCGTAGTGCTGTTGCAGCCATGCGACAGTGTCCTCGAAAAGCGCCGCAGCTAGGAACGTGTCCTCATCCACCGGAGCTTCCTGTGATCCTCGGTACACGGCAATGCGCCAAGAGTGTCATTGCTTCGGCTAACGCGCTGTAGCCGCACCGCGGGCGGTGCGCCGCTAAGCCGTCCAGGACGCCGATTCAGCGCTTGAGATCTGATCCCGGCAGATACTGGTTACCGACCGAACTTCCCCGTCGTTCGTTTCGACTCCCACCGGTCGGATTGGTGGAGCGCTTGCTTGCCGTAGCCGATAGACCTCATAGCTTCCTTGGCCCGCGCCAGCGGTAGGCCAGCCTCTTCGATATCGCCCAGCAGCCTGGGCATAACAACCTCGGCCTGGGGGTTTCTGCCCCATCCATTGTTGCCATAAAAATCGAGCCGATCCAGCAAGTCGGCTTGCTGCTGCGTAAGGCCCAGCCCCTGCCAGGAGAAGGTGGGCGGTTTGCGAGTCACCCATCTACGCTACCGACGTGCCGACGTTGCATGCCCTGTCCTTCGCGAGATCACAGCCCGCAGGGACATGACCAAGGCCACCTTGACTACGAACTGACACGCCGCGATCCGCGCTCGATGTCGCAGATCAGTTGGCTGACGTCCGTCGCAGATCAGCCGATGGAGGACACCACCTGGCATACGGCTCGGCCAGATCGGCACCGGCATGCAACGCACTCGCAGTCAGGCAGCGATCGTCCCACGGCGGACAAGGCAAGTCCTGCTCTAGCGCGGCGGGTCGCCATGCATCAGACGTCGTCGGGACGTCACCGTCGGCTATCCGCCTCGCGGAGCATGGCGTCGAGTTCGGGGTCGGGCCCGAACTCCCGTACCTCTTGCGCACAGCGGCAGGCGACCGCGATCTTTGCGGCCCACCCGAGGGCAGCCTCCCGTGTGGGCACGTCGATGACGGTGAAGCCTCCACTCAGCTCCTTGGTCTGCGGGTACGGGCCGTCAGCGACCGTACCGTCGGGGGCCACGATGCTCGGCCTCTGGAAGTCCATTCCGCCGGCGAAGATGTACACGCCGGCGTTGATGGCCTCCTGGCACACCGCGTGCGCGGCCTTGGCCACGGCGGGCCCCTCCTCGTCGGGGACGTGGTCCATCGCGCCGTCAGGGAATGAGATCAGGTACCGCGTCATCGCATGCCTCCATGTCCCGGTGGCCTTCTCCGGCCGCCCTCTGACCTGTGCTATGAACCCTCGCTCCGGATCGACACTCTGTCAGAAGATCTCACGGGACCTCCGTCGCTCAGCCCCCGCGAGCGTCGTGTGACCCCTGTTGGCGGAGATCATCGCCGCTGCCACCGACCACCAGTGGCCCAACCGCGCTCTCATGCCGCACAGTGCGCGCGGACGGGCTGGTCGGAGGGTCAGCGGCCCATAGCGCGTCTGCGTTCGGCGATTGCCGCCAGGCATGCTTTCCAGACTTCTGCGAAGTCGCTGGGCTGAGCCAGGCCGTCGCGCCTGGCGAGTTCGCCAGAAGGCCAGGGGCGGACGAGCCGTGAGGTGGTCAGCCCGTTCCTGGTGCGCAGCCAGATGCTCGCGCCCTCGCTGGTGCGCCCATCGAGAACCAGGTTGAACTGCCAGGCACGCTGCGAGCATAGGTGCGAGCCGTCGATCAGCTCGCTGTCGGCGCGGGGAGAGCGCCGCAGTTCCCATTCGATGCCTGACGGGGACCGATGCCTGTCACCTGGAAGGCCGCCAGGAAGCAGGTCAGGTGGATGCTGCGCAGGCCGGTCGAAGGGCCGGGATGGGTCTGCGGCGTCCAGCCAGATCCCTTCAGCGATGGCTTCCACGAACTCGTCGTGGAACTGGAGCACATAGTGCCGGTAGGTCTCCAGCAGGGGCGTGGAGTAACGCTGCATTTCGTAGTCATGGCGTTCGGCCAGCCAGGGTGACTCCGCCACGGTGAACACCCAGTCACCTGGCGTCCGGGGGCCGGCGGTGTCGTAGGGGAGCAGTTCGCCACGTGCCGCCTTCACGGCATCGAGCCCTTCAAAGGTGATCCTGCCCAGTGAACCTGAACCGGCAATCTCAAAGAAGACCGCCGGGTAGCTCTCATCCCGCCCGCTGGCCGGAGCCATATCCAGGCTCCCGTAGACGAGCCGCGGCGGCGCAACGCTGTCCGCCGTCAGCGGCACGCTCATGGACTGGGCGATCAAGGGCGAGCGGGTCCCGGAGAAATCTCTAGGAACCCGCACATCATGACCGAACCGAGTCCCGCGCCGCCCAGCAGCTGGCGGCGAGGACGCCCCCCGTCGAACTCACTCATCTGCCGCTGGTGGCGCGGGTCAGGTCAGCAGTTTGCGGGCTAGCTGGCGGGCTGAGTCGATGGCGGCGTGATGGCCGTTGTCCAGCACGCTGAGCGTTACCTGGTCTGCGCCGGCTTGCAGGTGCTGGTTGACCCGCGCCGCGATGGTGCCGGTGCTGCCCCAGGCCACGAGCTGGTCGATGAGCTGGTCGCTGAGGCTGGCAATGTCAGTGCCGCTAAATCCCATGCGGGTGAAGCTGGCACGGTAGCCCGGGACGCCGGACAGGAACCGCAGCGTGCCGCGGGCGGCTTCCCGGGCGCGAGTGGGATCGGTGTCCAGGACGACCAGCTGGCTGATGACCAGAGCGGACTGGCTGCCCAGGATGCGCCGGGCAATGCGGGTGTAGTCAGGCGTCACCAGCAGCAAGACGGCGCCGGCCGCTCTTTGGCGGGCGATCTCAAGCTTGCGGGGGCCGAGGGCGGCCAGGATCCGCCGGCCGGCTGGCACCGGCGGCGCACCGTGGTCGAGCTGGTCCAGGTAGGCGTTCAGCGGCCGCAGCGGCCGGGGGACCTGCGGGCCGCCCAGCCCGGCAATGAAGCGGTCCGGCGCGTGGGCTTGCAGGTCAGCGTAGAGCTGCATGACGTCGCCGGGTCCGTACACATCCACCGGGATGATGCCCGGAACGACCGGCACCGCCGTGGTGGCCCCGACGACCTCCGCGATCCTGCCCAGGCTGTCGATCTGCCCTCCACGCAGCCAGATCGCGGAGTACCCGAGGTGCTCCAGCTCGGCTGCCTCATCCAAGTACTTCCCGTCGGCCGAGACCTGCACCGTCATGCCGACAGGCCCAAGACCAAGTTTGCTCATCGCACCCCCGCCCGCCGCGCCGATCCAGATGCCCACGACGCTAGAACCTGAAGCATGCTTCAGGTCAAGCCTGCCAGCGAGTCCCGCCGCAGCCGCTGCCACGGGCCCGGACCAACGGCCGGCCCGGACAGGCCGCCGGCCAGCCCGGCCGCCGGCTCAACATGCGCGAATGACAGATCTGAACGCCCGCTTCTGCCGCGCCTGACGTGTTCACAGCCGTGGCAGGCATGCGGAAGCGGGCGCAGTGTCTGGGCATGATGAGCTTCCCCGAACTGCCATCTGCCCCGCCCGATCATCTGGTGCCAGTCACTGATCAGCTGCGGCTGGCCGTGGCTGCCTACCTGGCCCGTTTCAAGGGCTCCTCCCGCTACCACACCGAGTCTGACCTGCGCTGCTACCTGGCCTGGTGCACCGGGCACGGCCTGGATCCGCTGGCTGCCCGGCGGCCGCATCTGGAGCTGTACATCCGGTGGATGCAGGAGACCCGCCGGTTCAAACCCTCCACGGTCTCCCGGCGCTTCTCCGTGGCGGCAGGGTTCTACCGGACCTGTGTCATCGACGGACTGCTGGAGCACTCACCTGCCGAGCACGTCCGCCGGCCCTCGGTGCCGCCGGAGTCGCCGACGCTGGGCTTCACCCATCTGCAGTTCGAGGCGCTGCTCACCGCCGCCCGGGAGTCTCCGAACCCGTGCGACTTGGCGCTGGTGGCCATGCTCGGGCTGCTGGGCTTGCGGATCTTCGAAGCCACCGGAGCCGACATCGCCGACTTGGGAGAAGAGCACGGTCACCGGGTACTGCGCGTATGCGGCAAAGGCACCAAGGTCGCCCTAGTCCCGCTGCCGCCAGCCGTTGGGCGGGCCATCGACAGAGCCATCGGTACACGCGCCCGCGGGCCGATCCTGCTCAACACCAGGGGCGTCCGGATGGACCGCCACGCTGCCACCCGCCGCCTGCGGCGTCTGGCGGAAAGTGCTGGTGTGCGGATCACCAGGCCACACCCGCACATGCTCCGCCATACCTTCGTCACGACCATGCTCGACGCTGGCGTGGACTTGCGGGATGTCCAGATCGCTGCCCGCCACGCCGACCCACGCACCACGATGCGCTACGACCGGGCCCGCAAGAACCTCGACCGCCACCCCAACTACATCCTGGCCGCCTACATGGCCTCCGGTACCTGACCAGCCGCAGGCGCACATGGGCCACGCCCACGAGACGCGCGACCTTGCCGATGAGCGCGCGCCCTGTTGTCAGCGTTCATGCAGCACTCTCCCTGCCGATTCTGTGCTGGCCCGGTTGCTGCCACGGCGGCGTTCTACTGCCGTTATGTTGCCAGGGTCGCTAGGGTCACACTGCGAACCAGAAAGCGCACCCCCGTGGATGCAGTCGAGCTGCTGTTCGAGTGTCTGAGTTGACACCAGATGCGTCTCGTGATCGCGCTGTCTGTCCCGGCGGTATCACTCATCGGCTCGAGGGCACGTTTCCCGACGCGAGGCCGAAGGAATTTAGACATGTTGATCTGCAAATTTCGGCTTCGCGCCAGCGCCGCGCCAACACGGCGATCGCGTTCGGGAGGGCGCTCCCGAACGCGTCTACGTTATCGAGCGGGCAGATCGGGTCGCTGCCCCGACCGCGACCTCATTGGGCGATGCTCTGCCGGAACGTCCAGCATCGTCGTCTGGTAGGTGACCAGATGACGTCGATGCCTGGTGGCGCTGCGGATAAAGCGGGCAATCGCTACGAACACCTCTGGACGTCATACCGTGTGTCCGATCTCCTCGAGGGGTCCGCTTCACGTCTGCGTCTGGAACCTCCGGGCATCGCGGGTCAGGGCGTCGAATTTGAGATCGACGACGGCGATGGTACGTGGGCAGAGCAGGTCAAGGGATCGTTGTCCGGCCGCAGTTGGACGATCCGGCGACTTGATTCCGAAGGTGTCCTCGCGAGCGCGCTGGTTCAGGTTCAGGCTGGGCGGCAGTTCCGGTTTGTAGCTGCGTTGCGGGCGGCCGAGCTAGAGACATTGAGCAAGCGAAGCCGTGAGACATCGAGCCTGGAAGAGTTTAAGGAAGCTCTGCCGAAGAACTTGGAGCCCGAGGTCGATGTCCTCGTTGACAAGTGGGCCGTGCCTGCAATCGAAGCGTGGTCATGCCTGAAGTCGATCCACGTCGTGACAGTGTCACCCGAGGCGCTTGAGCGGATGGTTATTCCCATCTTTAAGCATCTCGTCGCGAGTGATCCGTCGGCCGTTCTCGACACCGTGCGGGGCTTCTGCGATGCCAACCTCCACAAGAATCTTACTGGCCCGCTGGTGTGGGCCCATCTGGAGGATCGTGGGTTCCAACGCCGCCATTTGGCTGGTGATGCCGGGTCCGCCGCGGATCTTCATCAGACCGTCGTACGCCAGAGTCGTCGCGTCCGTGGTGTCGCTCCTGCGATCGGGTATGTCGCATCGAGCAACGCCGCTCGGGTTTTGGATGCGCTCAGGGACCTTGAGGGCAAGCAGGTCCTGCTCATTGACGGTCGCGCCGGCCTGGGCAAGTCGACAGTCGCCGCTGAGGTTGCGGGCACGTTGGAGGATGAAGGGTGGTTTGTGGCTGTTGCGCGCATGGATCTGCTCGACGAAACTGCCACTACGTCAAGCCAGGTCGGCGAGCGAATTGGCCTGAGGGCTGGCTCGCCTGGAGTCGTTCTAGGCGGTGTGGCCAACGGCCAGGCGGCGCTTCTCGTTATAGACCAGCTCGACGCCGTCAGCCTCTACAGCGGTCGCTTCCCGGACGTGTTTGACGCGGTAGACGAAATCCTCGATGAGGTGGCCACCACCGAGAACGTAAAAGTGATGCTTGTCGTCCGCTCGGTCGACCTAGAGGCCGATCCGCGGTTGAAGCGGCTCGGGCGTCAAGACCGTGCGGCGCGCATAACAATCGATCGGCTCACCGAAGACGATGTACGCGTCAAACTCGAAGAGGGCAGTGTTGCTGTCCCCGAGTCACCCGTCACGTTCACTCTCCTTCGTACTCCGCTCCATCTTTCGATTTTCCTTCGCTTGTCCGAAGACGCTCAACGTGATGAGTACCCGTCGCTCCAGGACCTTTACGCGCGGTACACCGAAGAGCTCCGGATGACCATTTCCCACGAGGTCGGCCACCTTGACTGGACCGGGATCACCAGCGCGCTCGTGGACTACATGAATGATCATGAACAGCTCACTGCACCAATCGCTGCGCTGGATCTTGCTGCTCCTGAAGAGTGGCATGCACTCGAATCAGCCGCAGTGCTCGCCCGCGAGGGCAACTCGATCGCGTTTTTTCACGAGTCGTACTTCGACTTTCTGTTCGCCCGTGCGTTCGTGACCATGGGCCGAAGTCTTCACGAGTTCCTTGTCGGGTCGGGTCAGCACCTTTTCCGGCGTGCTCAGACTCGGCAGGTACTCGAGCACCTGCTCGCAACAGACCGCTCACAGTTCCGGACCACAGTTGCCGAGCTGGCTTCCTCGGCGGACATCAGGTCGCACATCAAGGCCATCGTCGTTGAGGTTTTCGGGTCGACCGAGCCGGAGGCTGCGGACTGGCTGGCCGCCGAGGAAACAGCGTGGGCGAACCAGCCGACGTCGTGGAGATTGCTGGGGCTCCTGAACAGGCCAGTTTGGTTCGACATCGCGGATGCAATGGGGAGGTGGGAGGTATGGCTGCGTGACCTCAATAAGGTCGACCGCGCATTCAATCAGCTTGTGCTCGCGGCGCGCACCCGGCCCGGACGGGTCGTGGAGCTCGTTCGTCCCTTCATCGGCGCATCGGAAGACTGGCGGCTTCGCCTGAAGGCGCTGGTCGAGTGGTCACTCAGGCCCGAGTCCGTTGACCTGGCTATCGACCTGCTCGACCGCGGCGGTCTGGACGACGCCCGTGGTCCGATTGCGTCGAACAGTGACTTCTGGTCGATCGTTTACGGACTGGCGGAAGAGGACACTGCAGCTGCCGCACGGCTCGTCGGCGCCTACCTGAACCGGGGTCTGGCAGTTGCTCACGCGCTAGGGTCAGAGGATCCTTTCGAGACTGGTCAGCTCCCGGGCCGCTCGCCAAGCGGCGACGTCATCTACCGGATCGCTACCTCCGAGCCGGCTGCGTACCTGAAGGCGGTCCTGCCATTCGTCAAGACCGTGGCCGTTGCCAACCAATATCATGCAGCAGGCCGGCTCCCGGTTGGCAGGCGCTGGCGCCTCCGCTACATCGGCACCGCCTACAGCGTGGGCGACAAGATCTTCGACGCGGCCGACCAGGCACTGCGCACTCTCGCCCAGGACAGCCCCGATCAGTGCGAGGAGTTCCTTGCTGATTTGCTGGGCTCTGAGAGCGAAGAGCTACGCTTCCTCGCCTGCCGAGCGCTGACTACGGCTGGCCCGGCGGACACGGCGATCAGATGGCTGATCAGCGACGAGCGCAACTTCACGCTTGGCTGGGCTGATAGTGCGCGGTGGGCGAGCATCGAGCTCATACGGAGATGGTCCGGGAGGTGTTCCGATGAGGTCCTAGATGAACTCGAACGCGCGGTACTCGCCTACCAGCCTTCATGGGAACCCGAGCCTCAAGGCCGCGGCCGGTATGCCCTGCTCGGTGCCATCGAGGAGACCAGACTTGGCGCTGACGCTCGGCGAGAGCGTGATGAACTCGCCACTCGCTTCGCACCAGCGGTCGTTCCGCTACCGCGGCCAATCAGGGCTCAGGGGGTGGGCTCGCCGATAGGTGACAGCGATGCGCAGGAGATGAGCGACGATGAGTGGTTCGAGGCGCTGCGCACCTACAGCGGCGAAACCACATGGGATGGTGACCGGCCCGTCGGCGGCGCTGCCGAGTTGGCGCAGGTACTCGGTACACGAGCCGAGCACGAGCCCGAAAGATTCGCCAGACTGGCGCTCGGGTTCGACGCGTCCATTCCGTCTCACGCATTCGAGAACGTCATCCGCGCAGTAGCTACCAGAGTCGGCCCCGAATTGCTGGCCGACCTGGGTGAACACTCGGTCGAGATCCACCGAGCGGACCTCGGGCAGGCCATCTGCAGCGTCGCTTCGCGGGTCAACCCGATGACCGATCGGCTGGTGGCACTCGTAGCTTCCTTTGTCGATGACGCCGACCCAGACCGGGAATGGGCCAGAACCAATGCCAGTTCCGGGCAGGAGTACTTCGGCGGTGACCTGGACTCCGCGGGGCTCAATAGCACCCGCGGTCAGGTCGCCAGCGCCTCGGCGACAGCACTTTTTCAGTCGGGCGGGCACCTTGACGTCCTCCGCCCTGTCGTCGAGCGACTCGCTGGCGATCAGATCCTCGGAGTACGCGCCCACGCCGCCGGGGCCGTCCTGGCACTGATGAACCATGAAGCCGAGCGCGCGTATGCCGCTGCCGAGACGCTCTTCGATACGAGTGACGACATCTTCAATAGCCAGTACACCATGCGGCTGCTGATGTATCTCATCATCCGGCAGCCGGAACGATTCGGAGCGCAACTGCTCCGCGCCCTCAACGCCGAGGATGACATTGCTTGTCGGGCCGGCCACGTATGGGCTGGCGCGGCCATCCGACACGGCTTGCCCTCGGCGGTACCCGCCGACTTTGCCGACCTCTCGCAGGCAGCGCGGCGTGGGGCAGCTGAGGCGTTCGCAGAGTATCCCGGCGCATCGGCTGAATATCTGGCCAGTTCGTTCAGCGATGAGGATCGCGAGGTAAGGAAGGCGGCGGCGACGGCGATGCTGCAACTTGAGGACACCACCGATTTTACGGCCGAATCACTCATCGAATCATTTCTCGCAAGCGCCGCATTCAACGAGTCATACGACCAGCTTGTCGGCGCCCTGCCAGATCTGTCACAGGTCGGGCCCGAGCTTGCACTGCGGGTGTGCGAACGGGCCGTGGAGCTAGCCGGCGCTGAGCTCGGCGACATCCGCACGGCCCGTGGCACGATGGGCCAGCCGGTGATGCGCGTTGTGATGGCCGTTTACCGACAGGGTGACACCGCAGTGCGGGCGAGATGCCTTGATGTCATCGATCGCCTTTCTGAGAGGGACGCGCACGGATGGCGTGACCTCATCGAGGACGAGCGCTAGGTCGAACGGCAGCGGCTGCCGTAACTTAACTGAGATCAGGCGATGATTGGACGCACTCATCTGCCGCGACGCGCACGTGCCAAGCGATCACTGCGGCTGACGAACGCCAGATTGACCCATGCACAGCACCCGCGACGAGATCGGTTCAGCGTGCTGGATCAGAAAACGTTCGCGGCAGCCAAGTTGGCCACGGTGTTGGCCAGGGTCTCCCGCCTCGCCGTGTATTGCTGGACCCGATGGCCATTGCCTCCGGACGGGTGCGGGATCCCCTTCAGGCAGCGCTCTTGATCAAGCAGCCCCTCGTCTACCAGCAGTGTGGCCGCGTCCGTCGCACGGGCTCCGGCCACGATAGTTCTGGCCGTTCACGAAGAGCGGGTAATCGATGGCCGAGGCATGGTCGGCCAGTAGGTGGTGGGTGTCGAAGAGTCGGGCGGTGCTCTCGATGCCGAGCGCGTCGTCGAGCCCGATGCCGTCGAGCATGGCAACGAGGTTGGTGCGCATGCGTCCTGAGAATGAGCCCACTGCGTTGGCGCGCTGCAGTGTTTCCTCATTCGTCAGGTCAGCCCGAATGCAGCGCTGGGCCTCTCGCAGGCCTGCGGTGGCCTGGTAATCGCCAGGAGTAATGCCGACGAGCATTACCCTGGCGACCTTATTCACCCAGTCCCAGGGAGCATAGAAGGCACTCAGCCGCCCATCCTGCCACAGGAACAGTTCGGGACTCATGGCCTTGGGCTCAGCGAGGGTCGCCAGCAGCTCACGTTGGTAAGACAGGCACCATGAAACCTTGACGGGCGTACCAGCCAAGAGTCCGTGGTCCTGTGCCCACGCCACCCGGCAAGTGTGATCTACGGCCACAGTCAGAAGATTAAAGTGGTTGCCGGTCCAACGCCAGGCTCCGCGTCACAGGCCGGACCGGACTATCCTCATCTGCCGCCGTGAGCGCATTCTCGGGTGGTGCCGACGGGCTGCGGACTTGGCCTTGCGGATGGTTTGCGCGGCCTGCCTGGGTGAGACGGAGGTGGTGTGGTCAGTCCCGCTGGTATACCGAGACGTGGCCGCGGCTGCTGGAGTCGAATGGCCGCCGGTTCCAGTCGCCGTAGCGTTCCCGCAGCTGAAAGTCGGCCTGCTGGGCCATCAGGTCCAGTTCGCTGGGCCAGGAGTACCGGAGGGCCACCGGCAGCAGGTGCGCTCCCTGCCCGTCGAGGGTGACGATCTGGGTGATGATGCGCTGCTGGGCCACGTCGTGGCGCGACAGTTCGATGATCGCGGAGTCTTCGGTCACCGCTCGTGTCTGGACCCGCTGGCCCCGGTCGAACCGCGCGAGGTCGGGGACGAAGCACTCGATGACGAACACCCCGCCCGGGTCCAGGACGCGTGCCACGTTGCCGAAGCACTCAGCCTGCTGGGCCTGGCTGAGCAAGCCGAACAGCGCGTTGAACACCAGGTACACCAGGCGGAACGGCCCGCTGGCCGGCACCCGGGCCATGTCCCCGATGACAACCGGGATCGACTCACCGCCCGGCTTGGCCCGCAAGCGTGCCACCATCGCCTCGGAGGCATCGATCCCCTCAACCGCAATCCCCCGGTCGGCCAGCGGTAGCGCTACCCGGCCTGTCCCGATCGCCAGCTCCAGGACCAGCCCATCGCCCGCTAGCCCAGCGAGGAATTCTACGGCGGGCGCCGGGTCCATCCCGGCGTGGTGCTCGTCATAGACCCCAGCCCAGCGGTCGCCGTAGAACGCGGGATCATCAAACCCTGCCATGCCGGTTACCAAAGCAGATTGCAGGTGTGGCGGCCACCTATTTTCCGGCCCGCGGACATGCATCTGCGCTGCACTAATCTGCCGCGAGGCGTGTTGATCATGCACGACGAAGCGCTCCGCTCCTTCCGCTTCGTGGTACCAAGGGTCGATGATGGCGACGAGGCTACTTTCGCGGACTTATTCAAGGAGGGCGCCGGTGTTTGCCCGTGTCATCACAGCCCAGGTTGCTTGTGACAGAGTTGACAGCGCCATCCGCGCCGCTCAGGTACAGCTTCCAGACGCCCAGCGGCAGCACGGGTTCGCGGGCTTCTACCTCCTGGCCGGCCGGGAAGCTGGCAAGCTCCTGACCCTTTCGCTATGGGATTCATACGACGACGTGCTCGCGGCTGAGGCGCACGCCGCGCAGCTCCGCAGCCAGACAGCACGGTGCCTGGCAGTCGCGGCGCCGGCGGTAGACGTCTATGAGGTCGCCGTCCGGGCTTGATCCCCCGATCGGCGGACCGAGGGTGAGCTTGCCGGACCTGGCAGCAGCCGGCATCCGTTCAGCCGCCGCACTGCCACAAGCAAGAACGCCCGGTTCTGCCGCTCTCCGCTCGCCCGGATCTGCTGCTCCGGTGCGCCGGGCGCGTGCTGATCTTGCCGAGAGGGGAAGCGGTTGCCGCCAGCTGACATGCTTTCGGTGTGATCGGACGCCTTGAAAAGACAGTGATCGACTGCCCCGACCCGCGCGCTCTGGCGGGGTTCTACTGCCAGGTGCTAGGGATGAGAGTCAACGAAGACATTGACGGCTGGGTGGTGATCGGTGTCGAGCCCGGCCTCCGGCAGCTGGCCTTTCAGCGGGTCACCGGATGGGTTCCGCCGCGCTGGCCAGATCCGGCCTATCCCCAGCAGTTGCACCTCGACATTCGCGTGAGTGATGCCGACCAGGCCGAGCAGGAACTGGTCGGCCTGGGTGCCACTCGTGTCCCAGGTGAGCGCGAGACAGGCTTCCGGGTCTTCACTGACCCCGCCGGTCATCCATTCTGCATCGTATTCGGTCGCCACAGCATAGGCTGAACCAGCGTTTCGGCCGGGTCAAGGCTAAAGAAGTCGCAAGCACTATCTGGTAAGGATAGGCATGGACCGGCAGGCATGGCTGG
>WNGK01016853.1_pt1 | contig 15531 bp, 11 predicted proteins | sample 5400601 | NCBI WGS metagenome assembly WNGK01 (sample SAMN13153376, study PRJNA577476) | soil metagenome | isolation source: 60 cm soil or saprolite under Garry oak tree replicate 1 | place: USA:California | collected 2016-06-15
GGCTTGTCTTACGCAGAAAACGTCCAACTCGAGTAATACGTGGGTCGCGTTCCAGCTTCATGTTTTGCTGGTACTTGCGCATGAGTTCTGGACGTTTAGCCAGGTACTCATCTGCATCGATTCTCATCGTTCTAAACTTTAGGGCATAGAAACGACGACCACTCTTGCCAATGATTTCCCGAAAATGGAGGATATCCTTTCCATCGTCGAGCCTAATACAAACAGCAATGATCAAGAAGACTGGAATAAGAGCGATTATACCTAACACTGCCAATACGATGTCAATAGTCCGTTTGGTAACATAGTAGAATGCCGATGGTTCACGCACGATGCTCGGACTAACCACATCTATGTCCATGCCGGTGTTTGCTGCACTTATGGTGCCTACCTTCGCCTGGGAACCTGGCACTTCCTCGGCTCGTTTTGGTAGCGTTGCAATTATCTGTTCCATCACAAAAGTCTCTCTGCGCTTATGTATTTTTTCCTGTTTTCCCTCGACGTTGCTAATTGTAGCAGAGAGCTATGGGTTTAGCGGTAGCGAACAAGTTAAGATGTGATTGCGAATACAATAAATTGGTTAAGGTTTCTCTGGTTTATTTGTCCCAACCGTAATTTACTCCCAGATACGCATAGAGCTGCGTATTATGCGGCTCGAAATACCCTACCAAACGCTTTCTGGTCGCAGCATTCATCCTGGGTGGCTTTGTGGTATTCAACTGCTCATATGCTTCCTTTTGTGCCTTTAACCCTTCCCCTGGTACAGAAATAAACTCCAGCACCTGCCGCAGACCTGCCGCGGGATCAGCGTAGAAATCCTCGCTTTTCAGGATCAGAAACTGCTCACGTGGAAACAGGTCCATCCATACCTTCAGTTGATCAACATAGATGCCCCGGCTGAGATACGAGAAATGGCGATGCTTATAGCTCACATAGTGTTCGTTACGTAGCAGTTCTTCGGTCTCTTTACCGATGCGTTCCTGCTCACACTCAATAGCCTCCTCAAAGGTCGACAATTTCTCATGGCCACCAGCTACTCCGTGATAATAATGCGAGTAGGCCCGGTCGATGGGATTCCTCAACAGTACAACCAGCTTCACCTGGGGCAAAATCTTCGCAATTCTTTTCGGTGCATGGGGATGGAAAAGATAGTACGGACTGGCCTCACCGGTGATAAACGACTGTCTCTGCACTCGTTCTGCATAGTACTTTTGGATAGAGGAGGGAAACTGTGCCCGATACCAACCTAGCCCTTTGGAATAGTCGACATCAAAGAAATGCACTTCCTTCATGTAGGCCGAACCGATATGGGCATGAGCGGTCAAGTAGCTGTACAGCGAGGTAGTGCCACCTCTCATCGTACCAATAATGATAAAGTCCGGCATCATGCGTATTGGACTGGTGCCTGCCCGGAACGCCTTCTCAAAAACGTGTTTATCGATTGTTGCCATCTTATTTATCCCACCCGAAATCACGGCCCAACAGGTCATAGAGACGCGCATTATACGGCTTGAAATACTCAACCAGCCGGGCACGCGTCTCCGGATTCATGGGTGTGTATTTTGCTTCATTGAAAGGTTTATACGCTCTCTGCTGTGTACTTACTGGCACACTCAAGTGCTCTAGTGTTTGCTTGACGATGGATGCGGGGTCAGCATAGAGGTCTTCACTCTTGAGGATGAGCAACTGCTCGCGTGGAAAGATATCTAGCCAGGCTGGTAGCTGGTTAATGTACGTGCTGCGAGCAAGATAGCTGTAGTGCCGGTGGTTGAAGCTGGCGTATTTTTCGTTCTGGCGTAGCTTCTCCTCTTCACCAGCTAATCTCTTTTCTTCAGCGTCAATGGCCTCTTCAAAAGAGAGTACCTCTACGCCCGGCTGCCGTAACTGGTGCTGGTATTGCGAATAGGCCCGATCGATCGGATTTCTCAACAGAGCGATAAGCTTTGCCTTGGGGAGCGTCTTGGCCACCCTCTGTGCGGCAGAGGGATGGAAGAGATAATATGGGCTGGCCTCGCCGGTGATCAGATCGTGCTTCTCTACACAACGGGCATAATACTTTTCNNNNCTACCGCTGTCGGAAAATGTGAGCGGTACCATCCCAGGCCCTTGTGATAATAGATATCAAAAAAATGTGGTTCCTTGACATAGATTGGAGCAATGTTAGGATGCTCAATCAAATATCTATAGAGAGAAGTCGTACCACCTTTTTGTACACCGATAATGATAAAATCGGGCACCATGCGTATCGGGTTGGTTGTGGCCCGGAAAGCTTTCTTCAGAACATTTTTATCAAGCGTTGCCATGATGTATTTGAGTACTCCTTATTTTGTGTTTAGCGATCATGTCTCCTACTTGTCCCACCCTATGTCACGTTCTAAAAACTCATAGAGACGCGCATTATGAGGCCGGAAATATTCAATCAGTTGTTCACGTATTTTTGGGTCCATCCTGGGTGGCTTTTCTTCGTTCTTGTAGCCGCGTGGATGTGGTTCTCGGTACTGCTTGAACTGTTTAGTACTATCAATTGTACTGCTATCCATGCCCAGGAAATCGAGCGTCTGCTTAAACACTGTGGGTGTATCTGTGTAGAAGTCCTCACTTCTCAGAATGAGAAACTGTTCGCGTGGATAGTACTGCATCCACTGTTGGAGTTGATCGACGTAGATGCCACGTGCAAGGTAAGAATAGTGGCGATGATTGAAACTGGCGTAATGCTCGTTGGCGACAATTTTCTCATGCTCACCCGCAAGTCGTTCCTCTTCGCAAGCAATGGCTTCGACAAAGGAGAGCTTTTCTTTACCTTCCAAGGTGACCAGCCAGTGATGCGAGTACGCTCGATCAACGGGATTACGCAACAGTACGATGAGCTTAGCGTTGGGAACCACCTCTGCAATTCTTTGGGGTGCTGGTGGATAGAAGAGATAGTATGGGCTGGACTCACCGGTAAGGAAATGCTCCTTGCGTATCCGTTCAGCATAGTGCTTTTGGAGCGAAGAGGGAAATTGTGCTCTATACCAGTTAAGTCCCTCTTCAAAGTGGTCATCGAAGAAATGCACCTCCTTCATCAAAGCTCGCGCAATACCCGGATGCTCGGTCAAATAGTAATAAAGAGAGGTGGTACCTCCTCTTTGCGTGCCGATAATGATGAAGTCGGGCAACAGCCGTATCTGGCTGGTAGAAATTCTATAGAACAATCTTGAAGATCGGTACCATTGTTTGGCTGTTTCAACCATTGCCATTGTGAAAGACTCCTGCAATAACATGCAAATTTTGTAGCTCTGATATTCTCATAATAACGGACTTAGCATAAAGGGTACATATAGAGATGAGCATAGGCGAATGGTAATGGAATGGTTGTTATTATGGAATTAAGGTTGCGAAATGCTAACCAATTTGATGATGTTCTAGGTACTTTGGACTAAAAGGGGAGGGATGTTACCGAGCTTGCGTCGTATCGTCATGTCCGTTAGAGAAGAGGTACTACAAGATAGCTCATGGTGTTACAGGATGTATCGTCTGCCGTCCATTGCAGTATGAAGCTATCGCTTGCCTGCTACTCTCGTCAAGATGCGCCGATAGCTATACCTGCTAGGTTCTTTGACGAAGATGGTGTCCTGTAATTTTCTTTCTTTAATGAGGAATACCACCAATATAAACGTTCATCAATATGTTTTTAGTGCGATCAATTCACAACGTACCGTTATGGAGGTAACAATCAATCATGAATGTGCGATCTCTGCTATCGAGCAAGCAAAAGCACTATCTAATTCGACAGCGACGATTGTTACATGTCAGTCTGTCTGCTCTGGGTGTCATGGCATTATTCTGTAGTATGGCAATGCTACTCCTGAGCGGGTGTAGTCTTTTTCCTACACCGGTTCAATCAGGTACATCAACCACAGGATATGTCGATACTAGCACACCTACCTCGGCTGCTTCACCCACAGCCAAATCAACTCAGGGCACAACTATCACGTTTTCAACTACAGGTTGTCCCTCTACACCTGCTATCAACTGGGATAGTGTCGTTGGCACCAAGGCTGGTGTGAATAAAGTGCAAAAAGTGACATGCGCTCCTCTTGAAAATGGCACCACAGCCGCATTAGTCAATGTGCGCTACTACTCAGCGGATGCAAAGCTGGACGTCTATGTCTATGACAACCTGTCTGGTCCTCCCAGCCGCCGTTTCTCTGTCCTGGGCTTAATCGCTGGCGACGCACAGATCAGCCCAGCGAACACGGTCATGACCGCCGCCAATCCGACTCACGATATCATAGGCCCAACCGTCTTCAAGGAGTACCAGTGGAACGGCTCAGCCTTTGGGCAGATTATGTTTCCAGGTATGTTTCCCTATATGACACACTATCAGGCAGAGCAGGCCCAGAACACTATCAATACACAACAGTTGCAAGTGACCGCTACTCCTGGTGCCAACTTCAATGCATGGCAGACCTCGGCTTATGCCGTTGTCAATAAAATGGCTGCCGATATCTTTCACTGGCAGGGTAATCAAGTACAAAATACTCAGTTAGCCTACAGCAATAACACCCAGACCTACACTATTCAGGCGACTTACTTAGGACCAGGCGGTGGAGGTTTCGTGGCCAGCCTTTTCCGCTTGGATAACGTGGTGACGAATCTCTTTGAGATCAAGTCGGTTGCCTCTATCGATAGCACCGTATCACTCAGTGTTCCAGCTACCGGTGCACAGCTCACGAATCCGGTCAAAGTCACGAGTAGTTATTCGTCCAGTGGCACCATCGTAGGTCGCGTTGCTCTCTATAGTGATAACTACGCCCTGGTTGGCGATACGGGTGTCATTCACGGTTCTGCGACGACTGGCAACGTTACTTTCTCTCCTTCCGTTCGCTATGAGCTACCCCCAAGCGGGCTAGAAGAAGGGCTGGTTGTTTTCTTCGTGTCCAATCAGAACAATATTAACTTCGCCAATCAGGTTGTGGTAGCCAAAGTCTTCTTTTCTGTCTAACCCGTGATGGGCAAGTTAGTTATGAAACTTTAACCAAAGACAGAAATTCTTTACCGGAATACAACGGTATGTCTGGCGGTACGGGAGCAGAACCTATGGTACAGTACAGAATGTACTACGTCAACGCCGACACACATCAAAGTGTAGCAGTGAATAAATGTCAGGCCAAGGCACTACCAACAGACAGGCAACATCGGCTCCGTAAGCGATTTATGAGCAGAGGCATATACTAAAACTAAGTACATGTTAACTAAGGAGGAAACACCCTTTGAAACGCTATTTCCCCAGCTTCAAGCAATATAGCTGGATTGTTCTTGTCTGTACGGTGCTTGCCCTGGCTGCCGGGTATGGCCTGGCAAAATCCCAGCCACAAGCATATATCGTCAGTGCAACAATTATTGTCAACGCAACCGCTCCTGGCACAACCTTCCAGGGTGCTTCAGCTTCCGCTACCGACAGTATTACTCAGGCCGCTAATGATGCGGCTGAAATTCCTACCCGTCTGGTTATGGGCTACATCTATCAGCAGGAGCCGAAAATTAAAGCACGTGGCTTCCAACCTGATGATCTTCTCTATGATGTAACTGCTCTTGTACCGTCACCAACAGCACCGACCATTTCCATCACTGCTACGACAGCCCATGCAGAGGATGCAGTTCTCTTAGCAAATGCAGTAGCCAATGATTACAAAGCGTACAAAGATCAGCAGCTTCAACAGCATTTGAAAGATACACGTGCATCCCTACAGGCTCAGTACGACAATTATCAAACTCAGAGTAATGCTCTGGAGGCAAAGATCTTAAGCTATCCCCAAACTGATCCGCATGTCGTGGTGTATACTCAGGACCGCACTGCACTTACCTCTGCTATGAATGCAGTACAGACTCAGCTTTTACAGCTGCCGCCGACTGTTGAGAGTGATGTATTCGTCTTACAGACAGCGAAAATAACCGATGTGCAGTCATCATCTAAATCTACTATCCTCATCTCTGTTTCTGCTGTTGTTGGTTTAATACTCGGTCTCTTGCTGTTGCTCTTGATGGTCTTCATTGATGATCGTCTGCGCGGTGATGATCAGGTGACTGAGAAATTGGGTATGACCTATCTGGGTGGTTTGTCTACCAGTGCAGATATCAAGGGAGGTTCAATACCCACAACAGGCAGAGCTGCTCAGCAATTGACCGATATTGGTGCGAACTTGCAGCTTACGGAAGTCCTCCCTGGCCCATGGCGTGTCCCACAGGGTACAGCCCTGCTCGTTACCAGCCCGCAAAGTGCGGAAGGTAAAACGACGGTAGCGGCTGGCTTAGCTGCCAGTGTCGCCCGAAGTGGCCGCTCTGTTCTGGTGATAGATGGTAATTTGCGTAAACCTGGAACGCATCTGGCTTTCGGCATGAGCCCGGCTAGTTTCGGCCTCAGTGGCCTGCTTAAGGCTGCTCCCGGTACAGAAAATCTTGATGCTGCCGTCCAGCGCACTAACACTCCTGGCGTCTGGCTCATGCCTGCGGGTGCAGCTGCTGAAGATGCTACCCTCTTGCTAGCACAGAAACTCCCTGGTATTCTGGCACAACTTACCAAGAAGACCGATTTCATTATCATCGATGGCCCATCGGTACTCGATGGAGCTGAAGCCTCACTGCTCGCCAGTACGGCTGATGGTGTTGCCCTGGTTGTTGATAACCGCCACGACAAGCTTGCCCTCTTGCTGCGCACCAAAGACGTCCTCCGCTCGGTGACTGAGAAGCCGATTGGGGTGATTATCAATCGTCTCTCACGCAGGAAACGCAATCCGTATTACACGGCTGCTGTCATTCCTGATGTCAACGCAGACAAAGAAGTTATCGCACAAACTCATGCCAGCAATGGCCATAACGGTAACGGCAATAGCAACGATCAAAAGCCAGAGCAGGTGATGGCAACTCCTATGGCTCCTATGGCTCCCATAGCACCGGTCAGCAATCCTTCTCCGTTGAGTGGATACGCTGTTCCGCCTTCGCCCAATCGAGGCACCACATCTTTGATGGACTTCTCGACGATGCAGTCTAACAATCCCAATCCGCCTTCGCCTTTTCCGTCACCTCGTGAGAAAAGATGAGTAATGTCCTATGCAAGTAACCAATAGTCTTGGCAAAGGGACGTTTCCTCCACCAGGAGGGGGCGCACCCCCATCCGATATCGCCAGCCAGATTAAGCAGCAGCGCACCTACTACCAGCGTATCCACTTTAAACGTTCGCTGAGCTTCTGGTGGTCTCGTATTCTGCTCATCGTGCTAGCAGTGATTATTGCTGTCACGCTGGGATATGTGTATTCTCTTTTCCCATTGGCCATCGTACTTACGTCGTATAAATATGTAGTAGTGGGAGCCATTGCCTTCCCACTGATCGTATTTCTGATTAGGCGTTTGGATATCGCTTTGCTCTCCCTGGCGATCTCTGCAACGCCCTTTCTGCCGCAAGCGTTTACCCTGAAATCAATACAAGTCTTTCCTTGCATCCTGATGGTTGTCCTGCTCTTTTGCATACTACTGGTGCAGGTTTCGTTTCATGTGCGTAAGGCGTTCTTGCCCTCGCTCTGGGTTCTCTGGCCTTATATGGGGATGATAGCACTGGCACTCATCTCTACCATCATGGTTCAGTTTACCTGGACCCATGGTGTACCCAAAAAGATTAACAATAACCCCATATACTACGACGAAATTCTCGGTATTGGGGTCTACTTCTTTCCCGTTCTCACCTATATGGTCGTTACAACCATCCTGTCCTATTGGGAGAAGCTGATCCAGTGGATTATCAATACTTTTCAGTTTGCAGGCTTTGTGGCAGTCATCATAACTTTTATTGAGTTTCGGCGTGTCGGCGGCAATATCAGTACCTTCCGCTTCGCCGACCCGCACATTTTTTGGATGAGCCTGCGAGCCATAGCACAGTTGATGGTTCTGGGCGCAATTACCTCCTATGTACGCTTCATCTATCCTATGCCATGGCGAGGGCGCACTCGTTTACCCGGGTTTCTCCAGAAGCTCTTTCTGGTCACGCTACCATTCTCCTTTGCAAGCAGTGCCTTTGGGGTTATGGGTGTCAGGGTGTTTTTCCGTCGTATCTTTGCGACCCGCGAATTTTATATCAGTGCCGGAAAGATGCGTACTTTGTATGCTATTCTTACCATACTGCAAGCGGTTGCGATTATAGTGACGCTCCAAAATAGCTGGTGGATAGAGCTTGGTATAGGTTTAGTGATTGTAACGATCATCGCCTTCTCAAAGTAGCACTTGATAAGCTCCAGAGTCTCAAAGCTGACGATTTCTTGCGCCTGATCATCTGGCAGGACTCACTGCGTGTGTGGAGTAAACAACCTATACTCGGTGTTGGTCCTGGTGACTTCTGGGCCTACGACCAGATATTCACGCAGCTTCCCAGAATTTATCGCAACTGTAATTCGACCGGTCTCTGTGTGGCCCACAACGGCTATCTGCAGAGTCTGGGTGAAATAGGGCCATTAGGTTTGTTCTTCTATATCGCCGCCAGCGTCGTCGTGATGATCATATCTATACAACTCTATCGCCGCACGAAGTTGGTGAAAATACGCAAAGACAATCTCTTGAACAGCATATTACAAAGCCTGGGTCTCTACGAATACTCCGAGGTTGAGAAGCGTAATGATCATGTGCTAGGTCTGGTTGGTATTGGACTGGTATGCGGTTCCATGGCGGCTGATTTCTTCATCGGTGAATTTATGCTGCCACCACGCCAGGTGAGTGCCTTCAACGTCATCCCACAGGTTATGGTGAGTTGGACCGTTTACGGTCTTCTAATGTATAAACACAAGCTCTGGTTGACGAAACGTAGAGCTTTCCGGCTCGGGCCAAAAAAGAAATTGCCTGATTTGGTAGCGCGAGCTTAGTTCTTAGAAATACATAGTACGAGGAGAAATGACTCATGAGTCATGAACAGACAAATAACGAAAGGGCTGTCATCCTATGGCTGAGTGGAATACGTTTAGCGGATATTCGCAGCCTTCCAGATGTCGCAGCTCTACTAGAGCGCGGAGCACTCGTTGAACTCGATCCAGCTCCGATTACCAGTCCATTGACCCAGCATTATCAAGTGTTCAGTGGAAAAGCTCCGGCATCTTTTGGCTTTTTCGATACGCTCGTTCCACGTAATTACACGGTCACCGAGGAAACGGGCGGACGCGGCCCAGCCCCTAAACTGCTCCCTGACTGGCTACGTACTGTAGGTTGGACAGTCCATTATGAGGAGATCCAGCTACCAGCTTTGGTCTCACGTCTACAAACGCTCACATCATCTGCCTCTGAGCGGTGCCTGATTATCAAGTGCGATGCATTGAAGGGTATTGAGCCTGCTGCCCTGGGGCAAGCATTGAAGCTTGCCCAGCAGTGGGTTGGTGAAACAGGTTTGCTCGCATTGCTCTCAGACACACAGCCAGCTTCTATCAAGTACTTTGTTAATATCAACAACTTTCTGGCAGATATGGGTATTATTGAGCGTGATGAACAGAGTGGTCAGATATCCTGGGAAAATTCACTGGCCTACTTCGCCGGTCATGGGCAGTTGATGGTTAATCTGCTTGGCCGCGATCCCCAGGGAGCCGTTCATCCCCAGGACGAGAATGAAGAGGTGCGTGAGAGCTTGGTCAAAGCACTACCCAATAAGCTGCGCGATCCTGAGAGCCGAGCAACTGTCATTGAGCGTGTCTACCGCAAGGAAGAACTGTACAGTGGAGATTATCTCTTCTGCGCACCCGATCTTGTGATTGTCTTCAAGCCAGGTTATGCTCCCTCGCCGCGCAGCACGCGAGTAGAGTTTGACGATGCTATCTTTACTACGCCAGTTGCTGGAGAGAGTACATTGGCCGGTGTCAATCCGGCGCAACTGAGCGGCTTTTTGCTTGCAGCTGCTCCAGCACTGGCCTCGCGGGTCACGGAGTACGAACATGCACCGCTGACAGTTGTAGCTCCTACACTCTTACATGCTCTTGGTATAGAGTACGTTGATATGGATAGCCCAGCCATCAGTACGCTCTTCTCATACGATTACCTGGAGACTCACCCGATTCGCTCCGGTTCACAGAGCCAGGAATTGTCTGAAGAAGACGAGGAGCTGATCATCAGTCACCTGCGTGACCTGGGATACGTTTAATTTCGTCCTTGAAAGTGTAGCATTTCATGAGTAGCTATCCTCCACGGCAATTCAAACATCCTTTCTGGAATCATGCGCATGAATTGAATCTTCAATCCATGCCAGAAACTTCAGAAGGTGATTCAGGGCCTATAACACCGGCGGCGCCAACTCCAGTGTTTGGCCAGGGAGAACACCGTGGAGGATTTTACCCAATACTCAACCCGTCAGGTCTACTCAAATTTGAGGACGATGGCTTGGATGCGCAGGCCCTGGAAACGAGAGAAACACCGGTTGTCATGCCTAAGCCTGTCCAGAACTACAATGAGAAGGTCATTCCTCCCAAGCTGTCTTTGAAACCTCAAGGCTTGTTTCGGCCAAAGACGGGAGAGGCAACCAATACATCTCAACCTTTGCAGCCTAGGTACGAGCAAGCACAAAACGGCTATCTCTTGCCAAAGCTCAATCCAGAGCAAGTAGAGCATCTGCAAACCGTGCGTCTCATGGCGGTTACACAACCTGATGCGATTTTGCTCAATACGCTCAAATCAGTACCACAGGACACTGTATTGCCGGATATGGTCAAACCTGGACCCGGCCATGCACAGGTTCTTGATCTTGAGGGTGGACAGTGGCAGAAGCATGACCCTATCGCTACTATTGATGATGACCCTGAATTTGAGAAGCGTAGTACACTGCCTATAATGGTCCTGCAAGGCATCGCAGAGCAAGAGGGCAAGAAGCAGCCTGAGATGAAATCCGAGGTCTCCGGTGCAGCCGGTGCAGCCGGTATGGTTGGAGTTGGCAATATTATTGGCAGTCTTCTCAAATATGGTAGCACCTTTATTATCCAGTACAGTCTGGGTCCCGGACTCTATGGACTGTATACCCTTAGCTTCTCCCTGATCACCCTTGTTTCATCTATCTTCAGCCTTGGCCTCGATAATGCCATGATTCGTTATGTGGCTATCTATCGAGGCAAAAAGAAAGCGGATTCATTGCAGGGTTTGATGGTCTTCTGTACGATAGTTGTGGGCATTGCCGGCCTCATCGGGGCTTTACTGATGCTGTTTTTTACTCCATCTCTGGTTACCTTCTGGGGTACACTACGACCAGAACATGCTGTTAACAGTAAGGCGACGTTGGCCCAGATGACACCCATGCTGCAATTGATGGCACCTATGATCCCACTTCTGTGTATGCAGGTGGTCTGGTTTGGGGGCTTGCGCGGTTTCAAAGCCTTTAAATGGCGCGTATTGGCAACTAGTATTTTGCAACCAATTGTGCAAATTCTTCTACTGATAATCATGGCGCGTTTTTTCCGTAACGTTACTGGGGTCGCTTTGGTCATGCTGCTCAGCACCCTGTTTAGCACACTACTCTATCTCTTTTTCCTGTTCTATGAATTTTCGCGTGTCGCTTCGGCAGAGCCAGAACAGTATGAACTGCGTGAGTGGCTGGTCTTTTCGACACTCAATTTCCTGACGAATATTATCACTACTGTCCTTGACTCAATCGATACTTTATTGCTCGCATTCTATGGCATATCCAAAGTTGATATTGGTCAGTATGGCGCGGCGATCAAATTTGGGCCGATCATCACCATGCCCTTGTTTTCGCTCAACGTGATCTTTGCTCCTATCATTGCCGAACTGCATAGTAAAGGTGAGCGGCAAAAGCTTGAGGAGATGTTTAAGATCGTAACAAAGTGGGCGATTACCTTTAGCTTGCCGCTCTTTCTGATTGCCTCATTGTTTTCTGCATATCTACTCGGCCTATCAGGTGCTGGTTATATATCGGCATGGCCACTGGTTGTCGCCTTCTCAATAGGTAATATGCTTGGCGCGGCTACTGGCTCAGTCGGCTCCATGCTGCTGATGACTGGACACAATAAACTCTCATTTATCAACTCGCTGGTAGCGGTTGTCGTCAATGTGGTGCTGGGCATGTTGTTAACGCCACGTTACGGTGCTATGGGAACGGCTCTCAGTACTGGCCTTGCTGTGTGCGTACTCAACGTGATGCGGCTCGTGCAGGTACAAATGGTGCTCAAGATGCAACCCTATCGTTGGGACACCCTCAAACCGCTGGGAGCTGGTTTGGTAAGCACCGTAGTTACCGGTGGCCTGCTATACCTGCTCTATCATGCGCCTATTCGTCAAGCATTTGTGCTTGGTCATGCGGTGATCTCGCTACAGTTGGCCTTTATGCCAGTGTTTTTAGCCATCTACGTGGGCATACTCATTCTTCTGAAATTAGACCCGGCAGATGAGATTGTCTTGAATGCACTGCGGAAGAAGCTCCACAAGTTTGGTATTGGCAAGAAGAAAAAAAGTAACAACAAGTAACAATTACAACAAGGGGTAGCATAATTATGCGTACAGTTATTTTCGGTGTTGATGGTCTGGCGTTTAGCGTTCTGCATCCATTGATTCAACAAGGAAAACTGCCCAATTTTAAAAAGCTGAGCGAGCAGGGTTGTGAGGCGATTCTGGAGTCCAAGTATCCACCTCTCACTCCCCCAGCCTGGACATCGCTCTCAACCGGCGTGAAACCTGCTCGTCACGGTATCTATGATTTCTGGGCCTATGAAGGACAGCATGTGAGAGGGGCTTCACGCAAAACGCATATTCTCTCGCGCAGACGAGCAGAGAAAGCCATCTGGAATATTCTGAGTGAATATGGCAAACAGGTACTCGTGGTGAACGTACCGGCCACCTATCCACCGGAGACGGTCAACGGCATTATGGTGAGCGGCTACATGACGCCCGGCATTGCAGCGGAGTTCACCTATCCGACAACTTTCAAGGAAGAAATCTTTCAGGTGGCACCTCACTACCAAATCGACCTGGAAGTACATGCCTACGAGCGTTTGAAACAGGTGGGCAAAGTCGGGCCAATCGTTGATGCCATTCTGCGTATGACCGAACAACGTACCAAACTCATGTTGCATATGCTCAAAGAGAAGCCTTGGGACTTCGCTTACCTGGCCTATATCGGTGCGGATCGCCTGCAACATCCGCTCTGGGAAGAAGTGATCTCCCTTGATCCGCGCACCAACGAGTACTATGAGATGATCGATGATGCGCTAGGACAGGTATTAGCACTTCTTGGCCCGGACGACAGCCTCTTCGCTGTCTCCGATCATGGCTTCCGAGGCCATAGCATCTACTTTGATATTAATGAATACTTCTATCAGAAAGGGCTGCTCTCGTTCGGCCCCGCCTTTGAAGCCAGTCGTCGCAAAGCCGGTCGGGCGGCGCAAATAAGACAAATTGTGACTCATCTGGGTCTGCGCTCCCTAGCTCGTAAGGTTAAAAAGTCACTCAAGTCGGCAGGACTGGGCGCGCCAATTAGCGATGAGCAAGGCTTAAATAAACCCGTTCTTGAAGATATAGACTGGGATAAGACACGCGCCTACGTTCCTTCTTTATCAGGCTTCCCCTCTGGCTACGCCGATATCTTCCTGAGTCCTGATATGACGCAAGAGGAAATAACTGCCCTCTGCAACGAGCTCAAACAGCAGCATCATCCTAAGACAGGCCATCCACTCATAGATGAAGCTTTCAGTACAGAGGTCTACGGGAGTGGCCAGTTCGCTCACAGTGAGCCGCATCTCTTGCTCTTGCCCAATGATGAGATTACCTTCCGTGTAGAGTTGGGTAATGAACGTATCTGGGAAGACCTGGGCAAAGCCTACGGTTCCCATCATAAGAATGGTATCTTCTATGCCTATGGCAAAGGCATTAAACAGGGCTTCAAAGCTCCCAATGCCGAGATCTATGATCTCGTACCTACGGTGCTACGCAGTATGGAATTACCTTTGCCCTATGCCTTCGATGGGCGCGTATTAGATGAGTTGTTCGTTGAACAAAAAGCAGCAGAGCAGCATACTGTAGCGGCAGGCAACGAGAATGGACTGGCCCGACGTAAACTCAAAAAATTGCTCGAAGCATAGATAACGGGGTATCCCCCATAGGCGGGAACTGAAGCACAGCTGTCATCCTTCGCTGCGCTCAGGATGACAAAGCGAGAGGGTCTCGTCTTTGAAATGGATTGGCCCTTGTGGCCACCCGTTATGTCCAATAGGAGGGCATTTCATAACTCGGAATCCTCCCAAAGATGAGCTAAGACGCGTTTAGGAGAACGGATGAGATCAGGACGGTGAGCCTGCCATGCCGCCAAACCGACGATGATGGAGGCGGTATACGTTAAGGCGACTTGCCGGACGATGGTCGACCAGCCAGAGTAAGGAGGCCGTTGCAGACGAAAGAAGAGGAAGACGCGGCCAAAGAAGCGTTCAATGGAGCTGCGTTTGCCCAATTCCTCGGATGTCCAAGTGGGCGGCAGACAGGAGCGGTTCTTTTGTCGCTTCGGGTTCCAGGGGACGACGGCGATGGCTCCTAGGGTGGCATGAATCCAGTGGATGAGTTGCAGACCCCAATAGCCAGCATCCAGGCGGATGATACGTGGGCGGATGGCGTAGAGGCGGACAGCCAGTTCTAAGAGAGGGCGGGCAAAGGGGGCATCGTGGCAGTTGGCCGGGGAGACCAAGAAATGCACCGGCAAGCCGGAGCCGCGACAGAGCAAGGTATGCACGCGATAGCCCCGCAAGAGCGGACGGGGATGGTGCGCGGGAGCGTGACCGGTGGCGGCATCGGGATCGGTTCTGCGCCAGGCCAGGATGGGCGCACTATCGATAATGAGATCGCGAGCACCGATCAGATGGCAACGCACGGCACGCCAGACCGTGAGGACGAAGAGCGTCTCAAAAGGAGGCGCTCCTGCTGCTTGCCAGCGTTTGCACAGTTGGGAAGGGCTGGGGATGCGCGGGCTGCCATCGGTTCCCAGTGGCAAGCCACAAGCCAGGGCCAGAGCTGGCCAACTCTTGAGCCAGTCATGCACATCTTGGTAGGAGAGTCGCCAAAGCGTTTTGAGCAAGGCGATCAGGAGCAACGACTCTTCGCGATAGCTGCGGGGGCGACCACCTGCTCCTTTAGGTAATGGAGGTGGACAACGCCGATGCGCCACCTGAACGGCCAGGCGGCACAACGCCAGGAGATGCAAGGTCTTGATCAAGCTCAGGGCGTTGATATGCAAGGCACGTGCTTGCCGGGCTTGCACCTGCGCTTCTCGACGATGATATGATGGGGGCGGGATTGGTGCCTGTTCATTGACAACTGTAGGCATCATCGACTGACTCCTTTGACGAGGGAACTAGCCTCGTCTGGAGTCAGTTTACCCTACTTTTGAGGGTTAGGAAATGCCCTCAAATATATAAAAAGTTTGTTTTTTCACTTTTCATAGTGAATCTGGCAGAGAACTGAGGGGAAGCTCGTTTTACACGAGATTTGGCTGTAGGGCAGCGAAGCGTGATTGACGGGTTTTGGTCAATGGGGTCTCATCCC
>WNGK01007158.1_pt1 | contig 15524 bp, 9 predicted proteins | sample 5400601 | NCBI WGS metagenome assembly WNGK01 (sample SAMN13153376, study PRJNA577476) | soil metagenome | isolation source: 60 cm soil or saprolite under Garry oak tree replicate 1 | place: USA:California | collected 2016-06-15
GCTGTGCCCGAGAAGTTGACGTATGCACCCATCTCACGGCATCAAGAACTCACACGCGACCTGGCCATAGTTGTAGATCAGCAAGTGCCCGCGCAGGATGTCCATGATGCCATTGTGCGCAGCGGCGGTGAACTGTTGCACTCGGCAACCCTCTTCGACGTCTACACGGGAGAGCCTATCCCCCCGGGCAAGAAGAACCTGACATATTCACTGGTCTATCAATCACAGGACCGTACACTTACCGATGCCGAGGCAAATGCCCTCCAGGAGCGCATTATTCATGCGCTGCACGAGGAATTCGGGGCAGTCTTGCGCTAAAGGAATAACGATTAGCCCATTTGTCTTAGATAGTAACCTGTCTATCCTTTCTATATTGCGCAAAACGTTCTAAAGGAAGTAAGCCAATGTGCCCTGTGATAGTAATGCGATGAAAATGTTAGGAATAAGAAGCTTATGCATATGCACTGGTGCTTGCGTTGTAATAAGCCGTATGCAGCGCCCTCTACCTTCTGTAAAAGCTGCCAATCCTTGTTACGTAATCAGCTTCGGCATAAAGCATTTCAAACGTCATCTTTGCTTTCAGAGAGATATTACATCCTTCCGGGTGAATTTGAGGAAAAGGAAGAATGTAGAGCACCGTCACTACCTATCCTCAGGGAAGGATTTCCCAGCATAGGGACTGCTTGCTGCTCGGCCATTAGGAATCCCGCTAATGGAGAACTTGATCGACACTGTACTACCCTATCGCTGCAGCAAGAATTTGTTCCTGCTGTTCAGCACGAGAATTGTTCCTTACCAATACTCCCTGATATGTCACCGTCATCAGATGCGTTGGAGAACCTTGCGCTAGAAGACACCAGGGCTTATTCCGGCGGATCAGGTAATTCTCAGAGCAGTTGTAATACGCTCGATGAAGTCGATAACAATCTTGACCAGCTGGATGATACTCAACCCTATCTCGACCCACTGACAGTGCGACTCGCCACCAAAAAGAAGGGCAAGCGTCAGGAAAATGTAGGGGCGGGGCTAGCCCCCGCCCGGCCTGAGGCCAATGTAGAAACCGGGCTAGTCCTCGGCCGGTCTGACGCTCAACCTGTCCGCCATCGTCGTGTTGTTTCTGCGCAGATGAATGGAACCATTGACGTTGGACAGAAGGGGCAGATGGCGGTGGGTGTCAATACGACTGGGCTAGAACCCGGGACCTACAGTACCCATGTCACTGTGAAGGCAACTGATAGCTCTGGTACGCAAGCGCAAGGAAGCCCGCAAATTCTCACTGTGACCCTGACTGTTTATCAGCCATGTTCGTTGCAGGTGGCGCCAGGCAATCTCCTATTTACGGCTACACTCCTGCAGCCAAATCCGGCCGGACAAAACATCGCTGTGAAAGAGACAGGAAATTGCGCCTACCCCGTTTCATGGACGGCATCGGTGGATGCTAACAGTCGCAGTTGGCTTAGCGTGTCGAGTATCTCGGGTACAGGTAATAGCACTATAGTTGTGTACGCAAGTTCTAGAGGGATGCTTATAGGTCAACATTCAGGGCAGATCACGTTCTCTGCTACGGATAATAGAGGAGTTGTACTACAAAATAGCCCTCAGGCTGTTCTGGTAACACTTACCGTGATTGGGTGATGGAACGCCCCGTTTCACCGCCTGCTTGATGTGACAAATTCCTATATCTCAACGTTTAATAGATAGCGTGGATATCCTGCAAGAAGAGCAATGTATGAGTCAATGTTTGCGGTGTAGCAAGTCTTGTGAGGCGACTTCTGTATTTTGTGAAGCGTGTCGGTCGCACTTACGCAGCCAACTCTGGCAGGCAACAAATACTCTACCGGGGGCATCTGTAAATGTGTCCCCGGTTGCCATCATGTCTGCTGGAAGTGTTGAAGTTAGTGTTGACGAGCGCGACGACCTCTGGGATCGTATTACGGGTCCTCAGCCAATTGTAAGCGTTCCCCCACTTCCACAAACTCCCCAGCCTTTGTCTCCATCATTACCAGGGAATAATGACTTAGCCGGTGTAGTAGATCAAGCTATACAAAGGCTGAATGAGGCAGCACAACGCATCGCCGAAGTAGAACAGGGAAGTCGCCGTATGCCTCGTGCTTCACGCCTTTCTCCTCTACGAGATATTTCTGCCGATATTCAACGCCAAAGCACTCCCTTGCCCATACTAGCAAAAGAACCAGAGGCAGGTGCGTCGTCCATCGCTCAGAAGGAACAGGGCAAAGATCTGGGGAGACGCATGCCCGATTTGTGGCCCTGGTTGCAGGAAGATGCTGACCCGGATGAAAATGACTTTGATCAGTGGTCGACTGATCCCCTGATGGCCCGGCAGTTCCCTAATAGTGCTCAGACCAAACGTATTGAGGAAGAAGATTTACGCCGTGCTATTGCCGAGGGGCTGGTGACTCTTCCCATACCTCCACGACGTGTTTCTTTTACACGCCGCCAGATACGTACAGTCTTCTCTGTATTTGTTGTTTTGGCGATAGCGTTTTTAGTAGCGGATGGCGTACTTCTTTCGTTCATTTTTACGCATCCTCACCGCCCCGCATCTCTTCTGAATGGTCCACCTGAGCTGACTCTTTCTACCAATGTGGCAAGTATTGGTGAGACTCTCATCCTCCATATTCGTCATTTTTCTGCCGATACACGTGTATACCTGACGCATGATATCCAGGAACCGGTGCAAGTTGTGACCGGCGGGCAAGGGAGGCCGGCGACAGGATTCCCCCTGGTCCAGGTTGGAGCAAATGGGTCGATCGATGTAATTATGCTGGTTGACTCTACCTGGGGGCCTGGATATCATACTATCGAGGCTGAAGGCGTTACGACACGCTATACAGCCACTGCAACCCTCCAGATTATCGGTGCTGGCCCAACTCGTCCGGCGCATCTACTCATTGGCGCCACCTCACTTGATTTAGGTGCCGATTTGCAAGGAGCGAACACGATCCAGTTATTAACCCTGCACAATGCGGGCGGCGGTTCTATCTCATGGGCGGCAAGTAGCAATCAACCCTGGCTGTTGATCTCGCCTACACACGGAATGTTCAGTGCGAATCAAACGGTTACTGTTGCTGTTGAACGGGTCAATCTCAAAGCTGGAGACTACAAAGGCACGCTGATCTTTTCATCTAACGTGGGTCCTAACGAAATGGTACAGGTGCATATGACTGTTCGGCCATTGCCACCTAACGTTGGAGCTGTGCTGGTGGTCATTCCCCCGGTACTCTCGTTTACTGCGTTTGATGGTGGGGCTAATCCGAATGAGCAGGCCCTCATGGTGAACAATCCTGGTTCGCAGCCTTTGAAATGGTCGCTTACTGGTAATAATCCAATAAATCTGGCTGCCCAGAGCCTCGTGGTTCATGCGCTTAATCCCACTATAGGCTGGTTAAGTACGGATCAGACTTCAGGAGTTGTTGTTCCCCACGGGACGAGTTTGATACACGTTCTCGTGAATAGTCGCAATCTACTGCCGGGCGTCTATACCCAAATGCTGGTGTTTAGCAGTGGCCAGGGGGCAATCAATAGTCCACAAAGTGTAAGCGTCTCTCTTACTGTCCAGGCACGCTGTGGATTGACCTTGAGTTCTGGCATTATGTCTTTCACAGCAGTCTCTGGTCAGAGCAATCCAAGTAATCGATCTTTGAGCCTGGGTGCCAATGTCAGTTGTGCAAGTGTGATCAGCTGGAAGGCCATTTCTGCTGCGAATTGGTTGACTGTAACCCCTGCCAGTGGACTATTGAGAGGCTCAGCAAATACTGTAACGGCGATTGGAGTCAATGCTAGCATTCTCAGGCCTGGAACATATGTGAGCAATATTTCCTTTGTAGCTGCGCAAAATACACAAACCCTGACGGTGCAGTTGGTAGTTCAGAAACCCCCATCGCCTTCGTCGCCAATTCTGGGAGCAACGCCGCTTAACCTCAACTTTAGCACAACACAGGGTATGGCGAATCCCCCAGGACAGGTAGTGACAATCACTAATACTGGTAGGAGCCAGCTCAACTGGCATACTACGGTGAATACGCTTGCCTCGTCCTGGCTAGGCGCTGGACCTACAGGAGGCAGTATTGCGCCAGGCCAGACCGGGCAGGTAACTGTCAATATCAACACTGCCAATTTGGCGCCCAACACATATGTAGGGCAAGTTGTCCTTATTGGATCAGATGCCAGAGGCGCTACTGCTTCGGGAAGCCCTCAGACGATTACCATCAATCTCCTGGTGCTTCCCCCCTGTACGCTAGAGAAACCTTCATTGAGTGCTGTTGCCTTTAGTGCTACTCAGGGGAGTTCCTCACCGGCTTCCCAGCCAATTTCCATCACGGCTTCTGGTAATTGTGGTTGGCCGCTCAATTGGCACGCCCAGGTTGCTAATGCTCCTGCCTGGCTGCAGTTGGCTCCCGCGTCTGGCACATTGGTAGCCAGCGGTCAATCTACCTCTATAATGGTTGGCGCTAATATTGCCGGGTTAACGGCCAACACATATACTACAGAGATTACTGTAACTGCTACTGATGGATCTAATATGCCCGTGCAGGGAAGCCCGGAAACTATCTCGGTGACGTTAACTGTGCTTCCGCCATGTTCACTACAAGTCGGGCCTGTTAACCTCGGTTTCTCTATAGGACAGGGGCAACCGGCTCCACCGGCACAAAGCTTTTCGGTGAGCGAAAGTGGCAATTGTGCTCGTCCTGTCTCCTGGTCGGTGAGCGGAGATGCGGGCAGTAGTAGCTGGCTTGTCCTCTCTCAGCCAACCTCAGGTACAGACAGCGCTACCATAGATGTGGGTATTAACCCTCAAAACCTGCTGCCTAATACATATATGGGTACGATCACTGTTTCCGCATCTGGCAGTGGTGGTGCTATAGTTCAGGGAAGCCCTGCGCGGGTGACTGTGTCACTGACCGTGACGGGGGTTACTCTTAATGGCAGGGCCATCGCTTGCTCCGATATCACTTGTACTTCTACCAAGCCTCTTCCTGGTGCTGCTCTACATCTGGTGAATAATTTGACGAATCAGGCTATTACGATTTTCGCTGATGGATCAGGTAACTACTCTTTTTCCAACCTCGCGCTTGCTCCCTATACCCTGACTATTACTGGTAGCGATGGGACATATAACTACGCCGGGATTGTTACCCTGAATATAGGAGGCAATCAAGCGAATGTTTCCGTAAACGCGTATCCTAAGTGAATCTGCCCCTCAAACCATTTCTCTAATCTCTTGCAATATGGTACAATATACATTGCTGTATCAAGATGTACCAATAATGGCGGGTCTCCATCCTTTCAGGGGAAAGCAGGAGTGCAGAGGACGCAGTCCTTTGCCGGGGTCTGGGGTGCCCCCAGTTTTTCCATCCACAATTCCCCTGAAGGATGCAAAGCCCAAAAGCGCTTTTGAGAAGCTGTTGAGAAGCTTAGATGGATACGAAACGTTGTTCCTATTGTCATAAAATGGCACGAGCGGAAGCTGAAACTTGCAGTCGCTGTGGACACCCCTATGTAAAGAGCACGAACGGCGTAAAGAAGGTGAACAGGATCCCCATGAAAAGTAGTAATCCTGCATCTAGAGGTAGCAGGAGAAATGAGACCGTACACCTTTCCATGTCCGATGGTAATACACGTATCCAGAGACGCTCTATTCCTCCGGCCTCACCACATCGCGCAGGGCATTACTCTGGCTTACATCCCGAAGATCAACCATATCAATCAACCGTTATGGCGGTGCAGCGACCTCCTGTACGACAATCAAATTTACGGGGGGCAGTACAACCGGAGAGGGAAAGTGTGGTATTGCCCCGGGTAGATAGTATAGTTGAACCTGAGCCGGATCAGCAGGCGACAGTACCACTATTACCCCCTCGTTTCTCCTTTCCTCCTCGACCCTCTCTACCAAAGAAGTCCTGGCCGCGAGGGCGTTTTGTGCCTGTGATGCTCACTATCTCATGCCTCATTTTCCTGGTAGCAAGTAGCTTGCTTGCCTATATATTTATTAGTAAAAAGCCTCTACCTGATAAGCAAGTATTGAGTGTTATGCCAGATCAGTTGCGTGTAAATGATGCCTTTATCTTATCGGGCAAGGGCTTTGGGACGAATGATCCCATCAGTTTTACGCATGACCAGGACAACGTTCCTTTGCTAGACGGTAATGGAAAACCGCTGCAAACGCGTGCAGATGACCTGGGTACTTTTTCTGTACAGGCAGTGGTTCCGACCAATTGGGAGGTTGGACAACACTCGATCTATGCCATTGATATTGGGAAAGAGCAGAGCATTAGCGTTTTAGCGACGTTTTGGGTTCAACAATCGACATTGGCTCCGCCTCGTTTACAGCTATCCAGTTCAAGCATTGACCTTGGTACGAGTGTGCCGGGGGTTGTTGCGAAAAAAATTATTACGCTTATTAATATAGGGGGCAGGCATCTCACCTGGCAGGCCAGTAGTGATCAACCCTGGCTCACGGTTTCTCCCAACAAAGGCACATTTAATGGGAGAAGCATTGTGCAGGTGATGACCGACAGTGGTACATTGAAGCCGCGATCCTATGCGGGACATATTACGTTTAGACAGCAAGGAAGTAGCGATAAACCTTTGACGCTCAGCGTGACCATGACGGTTAAATCTGCCCCTCCTGCCAATTTGATTCTCTCGCCACCATCTTTGAATTTTTCATCCACAGGGCAGAATCCTGCCGGTCAGACGATAGCTCTCCAGAACAGCGGCGGTGGACCTTTAGCCTGGACTCTGGCTGCCACGACCTTTGATGGAGCAAATTGGCTCAATGCAACCCCTTCCAGTGGGAACTTGCAACCGGGCCAGGCAATGAATGTGACGGTAAGTGTCAATACAGCAACCCTCAAACCTCGCTCATACCAGGGGGCGCTCAGCTTCAGCTATGGAGGCTTGACGAGCCAGGTTGCAGTGTCTCTGGCAGTGAGTGTATCTTCGTCTGCTGCCATTAGCTTGAACCAGAGCACGCTGAATTTCACTGCGCTGAAGGGAACAAATCCTGCCCCGCAATCATTCACGATTACCAATACTGGCAATACTACGCTCAATTGGGTCATTACAGAGGATCAAAATGGTATAGTCTTTGCTCCAACTTCCTCAAGATCTGGCAGCCTGGCTCCAAACAAGAGCGCGGTGATTACGGTAACCCCCAATGTATTACAGGCAAGTGCGGGAACGCTTGCCGCCGCCATCACTGTTGCAGATAGCGATGGGGGAACAAAAGTGTTGAGTCAGAGGATAACCGTAAATATTGTTGTCAGAGGTCAGTCCTCCATCACCCTTTCGACGAACGGTATGGTCTTTACCCATGATAGTCTTGTCACCTCTTCCTATCAATTCCTGGTTATTGCAAACTCGGGCTCCCAAACACTTAACTGGGTAGCAAAGTCATCTGCTCCCTGGCTATCTACCAGTACTGGCAGCGGCGCGCTTAATCCAGGGGCAAATACACTGATAAATATAAGTTGCGATAGTAACGCACTGGCTCCGGGTAGCTATTCAGCTTCATTTGTCGTGAGTGATAATGATGCGGGTACGACAGCAGCGCCTCAAACAGTTATCGTGAACCTGGTTGTAACTTGATTTGCCCCTTGTAGGTGCCAGCCAGGTGTGCTACACTCTGACAAGAAAAGATATTCAGGTCTCCTCGTCGCCACAGGCGACTCACCCATTCCATGTGTTGGATGCGGACGTTGCCGCCGCAGGCGGCAACGTCCGCATCCAACACAAAACTCTCGCGAACTGCCGAAGGCAGTGAGGGGTCATAAAAAGAGTAGACCTGAATAGTTACGAAAAAATTTGGAGGATAGAGTCGTGCCAACCGTTACTTTTGTCCGTGAAAATGTACAGGTTGACGTACCTACAGGTGACCATGTGCGCTATCCCGCACTGGAGAACGACGTCCCGGTCTACTGTGGCATCTGGAAATATGCAAATTGCCACGGCAATGGCTTATGTGGCACCGACCGCGTAGCAGTTTCTCCTTCGACCAACACCAATTCACTCACCTTTATGGAGAAGTTCTGGCTGCGTGGCGACCTTAAGAAGAACGCCGATATGCGCCTTGCCTGCCAGGTTGAGGTACTGGGCGACGTGACTGTCGATACCCAATGCAAGTAGTTATCAACCTGCGCTACCTTACTACAAAATAGAGCCGGATTGCCAGCTGGTTATTCCAATACAGTTCCACCATGCCTTCGGCTGGTTGTACATAGACCTCTTCGGTGTAACCGCTGATGGCACCTGTAATGGTCATGGTAGTACTTGACTGGTAGAACAAGCCATTGGTGTACCATTTGATGACCACAACTCCAGGGGCCTTTGGATGCTGCACACTATAGGTCAGATAGATAGACTGCCCTGGCCTGAATACGGTATCTTGTTTTTGGGCAACATGTTGCGAGTTAATCTTGGAAGTGGTGGTAGCCGAGTTGATAATGCCGTAAGCTGGCCCTGTTTGTTGGGTTGTTGGTGGGTCTTTTAGTGGAGCTGTTGCTATAGGTGTGACATTCGGAGGGGGAACCATTCCATAAAACTGTCCTAAAGTTGCTAACTTCCCACTGGCTTTGGCATAATAGCCTGTTCCCACGCAAAGTAAGAAGGTGACAATCAATACACTTAGGAGTCCACTAATGACACGGTAGCGCGGAATAATGGGCCGTGGTTTGGTGTACATAGGTGCAACATAAATAACTCCTGCTTCTTCAGGCAGGGCAGCGACCAGGGCACTCAAATTTTGCGTTGGTATCGGTAGTAGTGCAGTTCCTTCCATCCCTGTCGTCATTGTGCCCGGAGGCATTGTGCTGAACGCTTGCTGGGGTTGATATGGGACAGGTAATGTGGACTGCTGCTGTACCTGGGATGTTTGTGGAAAACCCTGCTGTACCTGGTTACTCACTTGTACATTAGAAAATTGTGAAGGTGGACTACCCCACATCATTGGCGGGGGCATTGGTGCCTCCAAATTCCTATAGGTACCATTCGCTCCTGCAATTAAAGGCGAAGGGGCGCCACATTGCGGGCAAGGTGCTTCATTAGCTAGCCTGGCAGTATTACAAAATGTACAAAGCATTGTCCTTCACCACCTTTTTGTTAATTCCAATGTGTTGGTTTTACTATTAAGCACAGTAACACCCATATTTAACATGGTCAAGTTTGTAGGGTAAAATGGCTATTCTCAATGTATATAAACGTGTATCAGTGCATACCCTGGAGTGCCAGTTCACCTTGAATCGTTCCTGTTGTGCGTGTTACCATTGTACTAAGTATTGTCGCCGGATCTCTTACTATCTCACCCGTTTGCCATGTCAGAAACTCAGGAACAATGGAATAACAGGCAGGCAATTGAACTGCTTGCCCAACATATCCCGTTTGAACGGGATACGGCCAGTAAAGCGGAGCAAATTGAAATGCTGCGCGGCCTGGTAATTCGTCATGGCCGTAATATGGACCCCGAGCTGTTCGGCTTTGATGCCCGTAACGAACTGATACGCCTGGGGTTGTGGGATCGTATTGGGCCAGAGCACCCTTAATATCCTTCTTGCGCCAGCAAGGCAAAACACGTATAATACAAACGGTTACCTTCCAATTTAGATGGCAGGCGGGTCAGGTTGAAGCTAACCATCTCCAATGGGTATTGCTTTGGCAGCTCACCGGGTCCTCGTATTCAGTTCAAGGGAGTATGGCGCATGTCCACTTCTGCTTCTCGTGTGGCGACATTTGGTACAACCATTTTTACCGAGGTTAATACACTTGCACAGCAGTACAATGCGCTGAACCTGGGACAGGGGAAGCCCGATTTCGACGCTCCACACGATGTAATCATGCAGCTGGTACATGCAGCGCAATCCGGACAGCATAACCAGTATGCACCTGGGCCTGGAACGGCATCTCTACGCAAGGCAGTCGTCGATCATGCGGCCCGCTTCTACAACTTGGACATCAATCCGGTCGGTGGAGTTGTTGTCACTTCAGGGGCGACTGAGGGAATTCTCTCCGCCATACTGGGGCTTGTTGACCCCGGTGATGAGGTGATTGTTATCGAGCCGTATTACGATTCGTATGTGCCAGATATCATTATGGCGAATGCGGTACCCGTATATGTCCCACTGCATCCCCCGGCCTGGACATTTGACACTGACGAACTCCGCTCTGCCTTTACCAGGAAAACACGTGCGCTTATCTTGAACACACCACAGAATCCCACCGGCCGTGTCTTTACCCACCAGGAATTAATGTTGATCGCTGAGTTATGTATCGAACACGACGTAACAGTCATTGCCGATGAAGTGTATGAGCACCTGCTTTTTGCCCCTGCAGAGCATATCCCCATTGCTACGCTGCCGGGCATGTTTGAACGTACAGTCACGGTAAGTAGCGCCGGGAAGTTGTTCAGCGCAACGGGTTGGAAAGTTGGGTGGGTGTACGGCCCTCCTGACCTGGTAGAGGGTGTAGCACGTGCACATCAATTCGTGACATTTGCGGTCCACCATCCTTCACAGGAGGCAATTGCCTACGCGCTCAATCTCCCTGGAACCTACTATGAAACATTCAAGGCGATGTACGAAACCAAGCGGCAGTTGATGATGTCCGCGCTCGATAGTGGCGGGCTGAAATACTGCGCCCCCCAGGGTACTTACTTTATGTTGGCGGATTACTCGCAAGTATTTAATGGAACGCCAATGGAATTTACGCACTATCTTGTAAAAGAAGTCGGGGTGGCTTGCATTCCACCAGAGTCATTTTACAGCCAGGAACATAGAAATATCGGACATGGGTATGTGCGCTTTGCATTTTGCAAAAGTGACGATATACTACGGCAGGTGAAAGATCGACTGGGAAAACTGCAAACATCCACTCATAAAGAGGGGGTGCAGGGGGCGAAGCTCCCCTGACGGGGCCTGGGGTGTCCCCAGACCCTTCACTTCTAAGAGGGGGTGCAGGGGGCGAAGCTCCCCTGCAGGGGCCTGGGGTGTCCCCAGACCCTTCTCTTTCCATTTACTCGCCTCCGTAGGAGGCAGTTATAGGTGGATTTCAAGGACTAATTATTTAACAAGGAGACTACTAACCATGTCGCCTAGCACACTATTTCGATCCAGCGGAGTAGCTCTGCTTCTTGGGAGCCTGTTAGGGCTCGCCTGGACCGTAATGAGCGCTCTTATCTTACCCATCACTAATCCCGACCAGTATGCCAGCCTCCCCTTTCTGCTTACCAGCCTGGTGATGTTGTTTGCCTCACTGGCCATTATAGCAGGTCTGGTGGGGATGTACGCGCGTCAGGCCATCCAGGCGGGCTGGCTGGGATTTGCCGGCTTCGTCTTGATCTTTTTCGGAATGCTGGTAGTCGGTGTAGGCTTCGGTTTAATATCGGCCACCGTAATTCCGTGGTTGACTACCCATGCACCGAATTTGCTTGCGGGTGAACTGCCACCAGTGCTGAATGTCTTCATCATTGTGGCAATCTTGATGGTGGTAGTGGGTACCATCCCGCTTGGTGTAGCGACGATGCGTGCCGGTATCCTCCCGCGCTGGGCTGGTTTGCTGCTCATTATTTCGGGGGTCGCTGGTTTAGTGGTTATTGCGCCACTACCGGCCCTTGTGAGGAACATCCTTGCTGGCGTCAGTGCCGTGACGTTCTTTTTAGGGCTGGCCTGGATCGGGTACGCTCTCTGGTCCGAGCGCGAGCGTGTTGCTACCGCCGAAGTCTCAGATTAAGAGAGCTTGACCATGAGTCATCCTGAATTTTTGATTCAAAAATTCAGGATGACTCATACCTTCTGCCTCACCCCTCGGCACTAAGAAGTCACAACTACCTATGCTTCCTTGCGCAGCAGAGCGGCAGTCCTGGTCTGAGCCGCCTCCGGACGCTGACGTGCAAGTTCGGACTGGCACGCTTTGTGGTTGAGTTGCGTGGCGACCAACACCAGTGCGATCAGGACGATCCCAGTGGCGACGAGGTAGGAGAAACCATATCCCGCAGCAAGCGAACCTGTCTGCCCCGTGTGGGCAGCGGCAATAGTGGCCAGGAGGGCGAGTCCGACCGCCGAGCCCATCTGCTGGCCGGTCGTGAGCAAGCCACCGGCCAGACCCTGCTCGCGTCGATCGACGCCCGTCGTCGCACCGATCGAGGCAGTTGGGAGGGCCAGAGCTATTCCAAAGGCGGTCAGCAGTAGTCCGGGCAATACGTTGACGACGTAGCTGCCCCCACTGGTCATAAAGGAGAGCCATACCTGGCCCACGCCCATCGAGGCTAGCCCGAGGAGCAACAGGCGCTTGACACCCAGACGATCGAGCAGGCGGCGCGTGGCAAAGGTCGAGACCAGGATCACGGTCGCCGTTGACGGAACCAGGGAGAGACCGGTGAGCAGGGCGCTCTCGCCAAGCACACGCTGCATGTACAACGAGGTGAAGTAGACGTAGCCAGCGAGTACCGCGCCCATCAGCAACATGGCCCCCACGGCAGCGCGGTGCGTTGGCGACGAAAAGTAGCTGAACGGCACCATCGGAGTGGTCGTCTTGCGCTCGACCAGCACGAACGCCAGAGCGAGCAGCACAGCGGCTCCTAACGCCAGCACCGTTCCCGGCGATCCGAAGCCCTGCTGTTGCCCGCTGCTGAGCCCATAAATCAGCGCGGCCGCCGATGCCGTAACCAGAACAGCACCGAGCACGTCGATGCGCTGCCTGCCGGTCCTCTTGTCATCAGGGATCGCGCGCGGGATGAGTATCAGCAGGACCGCGATGATGGGCAGATTGACCAGGAATATCGCGCGCCAGCCAAGGTATTGGGTGAGCACTCCCCCGGCAATCACCCCGGCTGACGCGCCGGCGGCTGTCGTTGCCTGCCAGATGCTCAGCGCTCGGTTGCGAGCCGCCCCCTCAGCGTTGGTCGTCGTCAGCATCGATAGCGCCGAGGGAGAGACGAACGCCGCTCCAGCACCCTGCACAAAGCGCGATAGGATCAGCATGAGCGGGGAGAGGGCCAGGCCACAGGTCAGCGAGGCGAGCGCGAAGAGCAACAGCCCCAGCAGCAGCAAGCGCCGCCGTCCCAACAGGTCACCGGCGCGCCCGCCCAGCAGCAGGAGTGATCCGAAGGTCAACGCGTAGCCAGTCACCACCCACTGTAAGTCGGCGGCAGCGAACCCCAATTCCAGCTGCATAGTCGGAAGCGCAACATTGACGATACTGAAGTCCAACTGGAGCACGAATTGCGCTGCGCAAATCAACGCGAGCGCACTAACAGGTGGACGCCGGACGATAGATTGTGTTGAAGCGCTCATGGTTCCTGTCCTTCCAATCACTTATAATTCTGCATTTCCTCAGTTGATACGCCTCTTCCTCTCGGGTAAAAGCATAAGCAGGAAGCGTCATGAAAGCGTCATGAGCAGCGTCATGGAGAGTGGCTTGAAACGCTGGGGAGTGGCTCACTTAAGCAGGATGGCTCGCTCGTTCTTGTCGCGATGAAGAGAGAGGAGCAGGCAGACCTGGTGATGAGCCTGCAAGCGGCACCATGCGCCTCAACGCCCGCTCGACTCCGCCTGGTCTTGCGAAACCTGGGAGGCCTCGCTTTGGACGTGCTGCAGCACGGGATGAATCTGTGGCCCGGCCAGAAAACGTGCACGCAGCGCCTCATCCTTGATGCCCTCTGCCAGCCCCCCGATGATCCTCGCTGCCTTCGCCCATGCTGTGTGTGCTTGTGCAGGCTCGCCTCCTGCCTCATACAAGCTCCCCAACGCCGCCTGGATCTGCCACTGTTCCCCTGATAACCCCATCTCTGCGGCCAGCCCTGCTGCCTCGCGTAACTGGCCGGTGGCTTGCTCGCTATGTCCCTCCCACGCGGAGAGCACCGCCAGGGACTGGAGGTAGGGAACGCGGAAGCGCGGGGAAGGCCCCAGACGTTCCCCGAGTCGTTGCACTTCTGCTCTCGCCTGGCTTTCATCCCCCCCACGCAGCAAGGCCTCCGTTTCATACTGCGGGGAGAAATCCAGCAGGATCATGGCCCTCTCCAGGCTCTCGCGGAGGGCCATGGCCTGCACGGCATAGGCGTGGGCCTGTCCCCACTGCCCGGCCACGGCGCAGTTCATGCACAACTGCGACAGGGTGACCACCCGCAATCGCGCCTCTTGCCACTGCTGCAAGGCGTGATAGACATTGCCCAGGCCATAGAGAAAGCGCTGGAAAATGAGCGTCGGAGGAAGGGTTCGCGCCAACGCCATGGAGGCTTGCATGAGCCCGAGTGCCTCTTCATAGGCTCCCGCGTCCAGCAATCCGTAGGTGAGGTAGCGCATACTGTTGATTTGTATCCAGACGTTCTTGCTCTCTGTGGAGAGCGCGAGCGCCCTGCGGCCACTGCGTATGCTGGGCTGCACCTGCCCGGCATGCGCTTGGGCAAAAGCCAGCAACGCCCAGCACCAGGCTTCTGACGTACGATTGGTCAAGGATTGGGTGAGCGGAGCACCACTGAGATAGTGGACAAGTGAAAGCTCCCGTGAAGCGGTCGGCTCGGTGGGAAGTCGCGCATACAGCGCCAGGGACGCTTCGATACAGTGCATGGCCTCCTCAAAGTCTCCTCCAACAATATGGATATATCCAACCAGGGAGAGACTTCTGGCCTCCAGCTCCTGGTCGTGTATTCCTCGTGCCAGGGAGAGCGCTTGCGCTCCATGCGGCAAAGCACTCGTGGGATCGTCCCACATATTGGCGGTGATCTGGGCCAGGTTCCACTCCGTTTCCGCCAGCGCCTTCTGATCGTGACTGGTCTGCGCCATCTGCAAGGCTTCCTCCAGCAGTGCCTGCACCTGGGGCTTGTCGTGTGACTGTTGCAGCGCCATGATCGCCAGGCGGTTGAGGGTCATGCTGACCAGCGTGGACAGCTGCTGCTGCTTGGCATAGGCGAGCAGTTCTTCATAGGCCTGCTGGGCTTGCTCCCAGGCATTCTGGTTGGCATAGGCCCGCCCCAGATGGGCATAGAGGCGTTCGACCTCCGTGGCCGACAGCTCGGTCTGGAGCCGCGTGTGCTCCTGGAGCAAGGCGCGCGCCTGTTCGTAGTGCCCGATGGCCTCCTCGACGGCGAAGACCGCCGCCGCCTCCACTCCAGCCTGCACGCTGTAGCGGTAGGCAGCCTCGACCTCTCCCGATGACCTCGCATGGTACGCCAACTCGGCGGCGCGCGCTCCTTCGTTCTCCAGAGTGGCCAGGGCGCGCTGGTGCAAGACCTGCCGCCGGGCCGCGCCCAGCTCGGTGTAGACCACATCGCGTATCAGGTCATGTGAGAAGCGATAGCTGCCCGCCCGGCCTCTCCCAGTGGCCTCCTCATGCAGTATCCCGCTCCTGGCCGCCTCCTCCAGGGCCTCGACCCCGGCCAGCACCTCCAGCTCGGCCAGTTGCCACAGCCGCTGTGCGCTCGCCGCAGTTCCCAGCACCGCGACTCCCTGCACCAGCTGGCGTGCTGCTCTTGAGAGTGGGGCCAGACGGGCCAGGATCAGCGTGCGCACCGAGGG
>WNGK01007716.1_pt1 | contig 15524 bp, 15 predicted proteins | sample 5400601 | NCBI WGS metagenome assembly WNGK01 (sample SAMN13153376, study PRJNA577476) | soil metagenome | isolation source: 60 cm soil or saprolite under Garry oak tree replicate 1 | place: USA:California | collected 2016-06-15
ACCGGCGAACATCTTTGTCGCGCGTTTCATCGGGACGCCGCCGATGAATCTGCTTCCGCTTGCCGCGGGCGCCGGCGGGGCGGTGATCGCGGGCACCCTTGGGCCCGCCGTTGCGCCGGTCGAGCTCTCCGGCGCCACGCTTGGCGTTCGCCCGGAGCACGTCGCACTCGGACGCGAGACCGGCGTCGAGGCGCAGGTCGAAACACTCGAATACCTAGGCGCGGATTCGCTCATGACCTGTCGCATTGCCGGGCACGCCCTGTCGGCGCGCATCGCCGGCCGGACCGGTTTGGCGTCCGGCGACCGCACGCGCGTGTCGTGGGCTTCCGGGGCACAGCATTTTTTCGACGGGGGCAACGGCGTGCGCGTGGAATTCGAACTCCGTCACCACGGCGCAACGATGTTTGCGTAGATTAAAGCATCGCCCCGGTGAACACAGTGAACCGGGTCACATGACAGACAAAAGGGGGAAGATGATGAACAGAGTTTCCTGTTGGCTCGCCGGCTTCGTTGCCGCGGCATTCTCCGCGGCCGCCCTCGCGCAGGCGCCGGTCGAGATTTCGTTCTACTACCCGGTCGCGGTCGGCGGGCCCATCACCAAGATCGTCGATGGCTTGGCGGCGGATTTCGAGAAGGAGAATCCCGGGATCAAGGTACGGCCGATCTATGCGGGGGCGTACCAGGAGGCGCTCACCAAGACACTGACCGCAGTCAAGGGCGGCGACTCGCCGACCACTGCAGTGTTGTTGTCGACCGATATGTACACGCTGATCGACGAGGACGCGGTGGTGCCCTACGCCCGAAGATCAGGCGTGGCTGAAAGGCTTCTATCCGGCGTTCATGGAGAACAGCCAGACCGGCGGCAAGACCTGGGGCATTCCGTTCCAGCGCTCGACGATCGTACTGTACTGGAACAAGGAGATGTTCAAGGACGCGGGACTCGATCCGAACAAGGCGCCGGCGACTTGGGCCGAGATGGTTTCCTATGCGCAGAAGCTCACCAAGCGCGACGCCTCGGGGAAGGTGACGCAATGGGGCGTGCAGATCCCGTCGACCGGCTTCCCGTACTGGCTGTTCCAAGCGCTCACGACCGAGAACGACGTGATCCTGATGAACAGCGCCGGCACCGAAACCTACTACGACAAGCCGGGCGTCGTCGACGCGCTGCAGTACTGGGTGGACTTGGTCAACAAGTACAAGGTGCATCCGGAGGGCATTGTCGATTGGGGCACGACGCCGAAGGATTTCTTCGAGCGCAAGATCGCGATGATGTGGACGACGACCGGCAATCTCACCAACGTACGCAACAACGCCAAGTTCGACTTCGGCGTGGCCATGCTGCCGGCGAACAAGCGCCGCGGCAGCCCGACCGGCGGCGGCAATTTCTACCTCTTCAAGCAGGCTAGTCCCTCGCAGCAGGCCGCTGCGGTGAAATTCATCAAGTGGATTACTTTGCCCGCGCGCGCAGCGCAATGGGGCATCGATACCGGATACGTCGCCGTTCGGTCCGACGCCTGGGAAACGCCGGCAATGAAGAAGTATGTCGCGGACTTTTCTGCCGCGGCCGTCGCGCGCGATCAGTTGCAGTACGCGGTCGCCGAGCTGTCGACGCACGATAGCCAACGCGTCACCAAGGCATTGAACGACGGTCTCCAGGCCGCGTTGACGGGCACCAAGACCCCGGAGCAGGCGATGAAGGACGCACAGCGCGAAGCCGATCGAATTTTGCGGCCGTATCGAAAGTGAACGCTCGGGCACGAAATGGCGCGTGAAGCTGCTCCCTCGCCCCGCAGGCGGGGAGAGGGAGAGCACAAATGACTCGTACCTCGCAATGGCTCTACGGCTGGCTCCTGCTCCTGCCCGCCGCGGCGCTGCTCGTGCTCTTCACGCACTATCCTGCGGTCGCGACGCTTTGGCAGAGCGTCCATTCGACGCCGCGCGCCGGACGCGGGAGCGTCTTTGTCGGCGTCGACAACTATCGGCAGCTTCTCGACGATCCCATTTTCTGGCAGTCGCTGTCGAACAACCTCTGGTACGCAGGCGGGACGATTCCCCTGTCGATCGCACTCTCGCTGCTGATGGCGGCGTGGGTCAACGGCAAGATACCCGGCCGCGGCCTGCTGCGGCTTGCGTATTTCACGCCAACCGTGCTGCCGATGATCGCAGTGGCGAACATCTGGCTTTTCTTCTACACCCCTGAATACGGCCTGCTCGAACGGATCACCAGCGCATTTGGGTTCCAGACGCATAACTGGCTCGGCAGCAAGAATACGGCGCTCGGCTGTCTGATGGCGGTCACGATCTGGAAAGAAGCCGGCTTCTTCATGATCTTCTACCTGGCGGCGCTGCAGCAGATGTCGCCCAGTCTGGCCGAGGCGGCCGCGATCGAAGGCGCATCGCGATGGTATTTCTTCCGGCGCGTGACCTTTCCGTTGCTCATGCCGACGACGCTTTTCGTGCTGATCAACGCAGTGATCAACGCCTTTCGTCTGGTCGATCACGTCGTGGTCATGACCCGGGGGGGGCCGGACAACGCCACCGAGCTACTGCTCTACTACATCTACGAGATCGGATTCCGCTTCTGGGACCCGGCGTATGCGGCCACGCTGACGATCGTGCTGCTCGCCGTGCTCGGGCTTGCGGCGCTCGGCCAGTTCGGCTTCCTCGAGCGCAAGGTGCATTACCGATGAGCGCCGCAGGGCCGCCCCAAGGCGCGAACTGCGCCCCCGCTTTTGGGGGCAGCGCAGCGGCCGAATTGGGCAATGAGGCCGCAAGCGCGGGGGTCCAGGAATGAGCGCCGCCGTCTATCGCGTAGGAAAGCTCGGCCGCAGTCTCGAGACCGCCGGCGCGTGGCTACTCGGCGCGCTGTGGATCCTGCCGCTCGCCTACGCGTTCTGGACCGGCAATGAGGCCGCAAGCGTGGGGGTCCACCCGTGAGCGCCGCCGTCTATCGCGTAGGAAAGCTCGGCCGCAGTCTCGAGACCGCCGGCGCGTGGCTACTCGGCGCGCTGTGGATCCTGCCGCTCGCCTACGCGTTCTGGACCGCGTTCCATCCGGGGGAATTCTCGACACGCCTCGTTCTGTCGGCGCCGCTGACGCTGGAGAACTTCGTGCGGGCGTGGTACGCGGCGCCGTTCGCGCGCTACTTCGTCAACACGATCATCCTGTGCGCGATGATCCTCGGCGCGCAGCTGGTCCTGTGCACGCTCGCCGCGTACGCTTTCGCGCGCTTCGAGTTTCCCGGGCGCGCCTTGCTGTTCGCGCTGGTGCTCATGCAATTGATGGTGATGCCCGATGTGCTGATCGTCGAGAACTACCGGACGATGGCGGCATTGGGCTTGCGCGATACCATCGTGGCGATCGGATTGCCTTACATGGCAAGCGCGTTCGGCATTTTTCTGCTCCGGCAGACCTTCAAGACCGTACCGGCCGAGCTGGACGAGGCGGCGCGGATCGAGGGCTGCAGCCCGTTGCAGGTGCTGTGGAAGGTTTACGTGCCGCTCGCCCGTCCCGTGTATCTCGCCTACGCCCTGGTCAGCGTGAGCTACCATTGGAACAACTTCCTCTGGCCGCTGATCATAACCAATTCAGTGGAATCGCGGCCGCTGACCGTCGGGTTGCAGGTCTTCTCGGCGACCGACCAAGGCATCGACTGGTCGATCATCACGGCGGCAACGCTGCTGACCACGGCGCCGCTGCTGATCGCGTTCCTCCTGTTCCAGAGGCAATTCGTACAATCATTCATGCGAGCGGGAATCAAGTGAAACTCATCACCTGGAATGCCCAATGGTGCCGCGGCGTCGATGGCAAGGTCGACCCGGCGCGCATCGTCCAGCACGCCCTGGCCGTCGCCGATTTCGATGTCCTGTGCCTGCAGGAGATCGCCAACAACTTTCCCGATCCGCGTCTGGCGGGAAGCCGGGGCGAGAATCAATTCGCGGAGCTCTCGACGCGCTTGCCAGGATACGCAGCCGTGCCCGGAGCCATCATCGACGTCCCGGACGAGAAGGGCGGCCGGCGCCATTTCGGCAACATGATCCTATCGCGCCACCCGGTCGGGCAGGTCTTCCGTCATCTCTTGCCTTATCCCGTCGATCCTGGCGTCAACGGTATGCCGCGCATTGCGCTCGAGGCGGTGGTGAGCGCGCCTTTCGGCGAGGTTCGCGTGATCACGACGCACCTCGAGTATTACGGCAAGAAGAAGCGGACCGCGCAGGTCGAGGCGCTTCGCGCGATCTATGCCGAAGGCAGCGGCCACGCCCGCCTCGGCACGATCGTCGACACGGAAGGCGGGCCCTTCCACACGCGACCGCGACCTGCGGCGACGATCATCACCGGCGATTTCAACTTCGAACCCGACGATCCCTTGCACGCGCGCATGCTGGAGCCGTTCGACGATGACACACCGCCGCTCGCCGACGCATGGGAGGTCGCGCATCCGGGCGAGCCGCATCCGGCAACGTTCAAGATCTACGAGAAGGAAGCGCCAGACGAACCCGAGCAGCACTGCGATTTCATCTTCGTGTCCGCCGATCTCGTGAGAGCGATAGTTGCGCCGTTACCGTTCGACCGCGACCCGAAATCGTGAAAAAAGACGGGGTTATCAAGGTGTCGCGATGATCAGGCACCGCGAGATCGCTCGCCAAAGGGGCGAACTCCCTTGAAAATCACCGCCTGGTGGTACGCCTTCGGTTGGCTCGGCCGGCAAAGAAACGGCCTCGATCATTACTTGTTGAACGGACACGGTGTCTATTCCGAGATTCCTCCGCAAGATTTTGGGGACTTTATGCTGCGCCCGGCAAAGGAGTTCGGCTACTTTCTGCCCATGCCGCAGTCGGCTCCGGCGGCGCCAATGGTTGCACGCGACCAAACACCGCACGCGGCGCAGTTGCCGCAGCTGGAGGTGGCTCCGCCCTATGCCGACGCCGACGCGGTCAGCGTGCGCGGCTTGGTCTTGGCCAACGAGCTACACGCTGCGCTCTGGCTCAAGAGCGAAGCACAACAATTCGGGGGCGCTGAAGACGCAGCGTCTGTTCAGAGCGCTCGACGACAGCGATTGGGTTATCTTCTGGAACACGCTGCCGCTGCGAGGCATGGCGCCGGGACATTACCGCGTAGGCTACGCGCTTGGCGAGGGCCAGCGAGCGGAAGTGCAATGGAGCGACGTCTGGCTCGATGTCCGATAGGAATCTGGCGTTGATGCGCGGCAGGATGATCGCGGGGCGGTTTTCCGGCCGCCACGCGCTGCAGATGGCGCGGTTCCTTCTCGTCGGCGCGGTCGGTTTCGTTGTCGATGCGACTGCCTTGTTGCTGCTCACGCACGGGCTCGGGGTATCACCGGTCTGGGCGCGGATCCCGTCGCTCTTGATCGCGATCACCACGACCTGGTGGCTGCACAGACATTTCACCTTTGTGTGGGCGCGGCACGCGAAACCGTCAGCCCGGGAGTGGCTGCGGTTCGCGCTCGCAAATGCAGTGGGTAACGGCGCAAATCTCGCTCTGTACTGGTTTTTGATCGGCTGGTTTGGTTGGGGCATACTGATAGCGCTCACGGTCGCGTCAGTGGTCGCGGCCGGGATCAACTATGGCATGACCGCGCGATGGGTTTTCAGACGCGCCTGAGAGCGCAGCGAAGCAACCCACGCGCACCGAGGAATGCTTGAGCAGATAAAAATGAGCATTGAGCTGACGATCCTCATGCCCTGTCTCAACGAGGAGGAGACGCTCGCCGATTGTATCGATGAGGCGCGCGGCTTCCTCGCCAGAGTCAATATCGATGGCGAAGTTCTGGTCGCCGACAACGGAAGCACCGACGGGTCGATTCGCATTGCCGAGCAACACAACGCAGGAGTCGTACGCGTTCCCATCAAGGGATACGGAGCGGCGTTGATGCACGGCATCCGCGCCGCGCGCGGCAGGTACGTAATCATGGGCGACTCGGATGGAAGCTACGACTTCTCGCGGTTGGAGCCATACGTCGACCGGCTTCGCGCCGGCTACGACCTGGTGATGGGCAACCGGTTCCTCGGGGGCATCGAGCGCGGCGCGATGCCCGTTCTGCACCGGTATCTCGGCAACCCGGTCTTGAGCTTCCTCGGCCGTCTGTTCTTCAAGATTCCGGTCGGAGACTTTCATTGCGGCCTGCGGGCATTCAGGCGCGATCGGCTGCTCGCGCTGGGGTTACGTGCACGAGGCATGGAGTTCGCCAGCGAAATGGTGGTTCGCGCTGCATTGAGCGGGCTGGCGATCGCCGAAGTTCCGACGACGCTTTCGCCCGATGGACGGTCGCGGCGGCCGCACTTGCGAACGTGGCGGGATGGATGGCGCCACCTCAAGTTTCTCCTGATGCTGAGCCCGCGATGGCTTTTTCTCTATCCGGGCGCCTTTTTGTTTTGTGTCGGATTGATCGCGCAGGCCGCCATACTCCTTGGCCCGGTGGCGCTGGGACGCGTCGTGCTCGACATACACACGATGCTTTTTGCGGGCGGGGCGATGGTCATCGGCCTGCAGATGATCATCTTCTCCGTCTTGGTGAAGACGGCCGCGGCGACGCACGGCGTGTTGCCGTCGGGAAGCAACTTCCGGCGATTCGTCTCGGGATTCAGCCTCGAAAGAGGTATCGTCCTCGGCGTTGTCGTTGCCCTCGCTGGATTCATACTCGCTGCCTATTCGCTTTGGATCTGGGTCAGGACAGGATTTTCCGCTCTCGAGCCGCGGGACGTGATGCGCATTGCGATACCGTCGCTGACCCTGTCGGTTCTTGGCATAGAGCTGGTTCTCTCGGCGTTCGTGCTCTCCTTCCTGATGTGGAACCTCGACGACGACGCTGCGTCGGCGTAACTGCGCGCTGGCGTTGCGCCGAGGCGAGCCGTATTCGACCGCTCATGGAGTCAAGGCACGCGTGGCGAACACGACAGCTCGATCGCGCATCGGTCAGCGGGTAGCGGATGGCAAACGTTACACCTAATCGCCAATACAACGTCGCTGCGCCGGACAGCCTGGCGGTCCGCATCGCGACATGGCAGCGACGCAACATGTATGTACGCTTCGTCGAAGACTGCGGCGTCACAAGCTACGATTCGATCCTCGATCTGGGAGTGACATCGGATCGCAGCTATACGTCATCCAATTATCTGGAAGCTTGGCACCCGCACAAGGAGCGAATCACTGCTGCCGGCATCGACGATGCATCTTTTCTCGAGGCACAATACCCCGGGGTCAGGTTCGTCTACGCAAACGGCTTGAACCTTCCGTTTCCCGACCAGTCGTTCGAGGTCGTCCACTCATCCGCGGTTCTCGAACACGTCGGTGCAGCTTCGAATCAGGCGGCGTATGTGCGCGAATGCACCCGGGTTGCGCGGAAAGCCGTGTTCCTCACCACGCCGAATCGCTGGTTCCCGGTGGAGTTCCATACGTTGTTGCCCCTTGTGCATTGGCTGCCCAAGCGAAACTTCCGCTGGTTGCTGCGTCGCGTCGGGATGGATTTTTTTGCTGATGAGGGTAACTTGAACCTGTTGTCGCGGCGTGAGCTCGAAAGGCTTGTAACCGAGCGCGATAGCTTCGATTTCAGAGTGTCCAGCGTCGCGCTTCTCGGATGGCCAAGCAATCTGCTGCTCGAGGGGTTCCGGAGGCCGAAGCGCCGACGACAGCCAAGTGCGCCTTCGCCGGATTTGCTGTGACGCAATTGAGCCTGGGGCACGGAGGTTTTGAGATGGGTACGGATTATCCGCTCGCTGGGTGTTCGAGCGGTCATGCCGTCCACGTCTCGGGTGCGCGGTTGGACCCCGGGTGACCACGGGCGTAGAATGCGGCGTGCGCGGTTGCCCGGTGATCATCTGCCGGGTATGTCGCGAGTCTTCGCGTCATCGCCTTTCTCGATCGCGACCGGTTCCATCATCAATCAGCGGTTCGCAGGCGAGCGCGATGCCCGTCCTCGCGAACGCAGGAGTCAGAGCCTGCATCGAAATCCAACCTTTCTGAGACATGTCGGTAACGTCTCGGGTGCGGCCCGTGGCTGAGCACCCTATGCTTCACGGCGACATTGTGGGAAGCGATCCCGCGCGAGTCGAGCAGCGCCACGCCGATCTGCAGCGGCTTGCGGCGGGGGCGAAGCCTGTGCTGCTTTTCGTCGCTCACGCTTGGGGCGGCGGCGTCCGTCACCACATGGCCGATTTGGCTGAGATGGTTGGCGAGCTATGCGAAACCCTCTTGCTCGAACCGGTCGCCGGAGATGTCACGAAGCTCTCGTGGCTGAGGACCGGCGAAGGCTTCAGCGGCTATTTCACCTTGCCCGCGGATTTCGGTGTCCTGGTGTCGCTGCTGCGCTATGTCGGCGTCGGACGCATCCACTTTCATCATGTCCGCGGGCTTCCGCGTTCCGTGCTCGATCTGCCTGCCGCAGTCGGCGTGCCCTACGACTGTACCCTCCACGACTATTATGCGGTGTGTCCGCAGTACCATTTGATAACCGAAGACGGTCGCTACTGCGGGCAGCCCGACGAAGCAGGCTGCGCCATCTGCCTCAACCAGAGGCCAGCGCAGTGGGGACTGGATATCGCCGCCTGGCGTGGCGTGTTCGAGCGCTTGCTTCGAGGCGCCGAGCGCGTGATCGCGCCTTCCCGCGACGTTGCGCGACGGATTTCGCGATACTTCCCCGATCTGGACATTCTCGTCGTGCCGCACCCCGAGACGCCGACAAGCGCGCCGCCTGACTACGTTCGGGTCGCGACCCTGGGAAGCCTTGCGCCGGAGAAAGGACTCCACGTCGTGACGACTTGCGCCGACGACGCGCGAGTCCGCAACGTCCCGCTGTCATTTCGCATCCTCGGCTCGACGACGGAACCGGTGCCGCAATGGCCCGAGGTTGCGGTTTCCGTTCACGGCGAATATGAACGTCGCGATCTTCCCGCACTCCTGGCGGCCGAAAGGCCCGACGTTATCTGGTTTCCCGCTCAGGTTCCTGAAACGTATTCGTACACGCTTTCCGTCGCGCTGGCATCCGGCATTCCGATCGTCGCTGCCGACCTCGGCGCCTTGGCCGAGAGGCTTGCCGACATTCGTTCGGCTGCTCTAGTCCCGTGGAACGCCTCCCCTGCACAGTGGAATGACGAGCTGTTGAGAATAGGGCGCGCTGTGCACCCGCACGCGCTACAGATCGCTCGCGACGATGCAGAGTCGATGCTAGATGCGGGGTGGTACCCGAACGAGTATCTCGCACCGCTCGGCGCGCAGCCGCGGCGTGGGCGACCTCGGGGCGAGCCTCTCGAGGTGGGCGACAAGCACTGGTATCCATCCGGGGCGAGCGCCGGCGCGCCGGAGCTGCCCCTGCAACGGCTATTCATCGCCGGAGTCGAGTGCGGCCACCGGGAGTCGCGCGAAGCGCTCAAGCATCGCCTCCCGACCGCAGACGCGGCGCACAAGGACCTTCTGACGGCGCGAGAGAATTTGCTAGCAGAGCGAGACGAGCTGCTCGCCGCACGAGCCCGGATCGACGAGCTGGAGTCGAGCACGATGTGGCGGGCGACGGCGCCGCTTCGTCACGCCGGCACCGCCGCCAAAATCACCGCGGCGCGCATGCGCGCTCGCTGGAGCGCCGTGCGAGGGTCATCTCGCTACGTCGGCCTCGCGATGACGGTGTTGCGCAATGAGGGTCCGCGCGCGCTGGCGCGTCGGGTATGGCGTCGACTCAATCGACGTCAGTTCGTTCCCGGCGGACGCGCGGCATTCGCACTCGAAGCGGAAGTTCGTCCGCTTGCGTTCCCGGAGAGCGCCGCACCCCGAGCGACGATCATCGTCCCGATGTACGGCAAACCACTGCTGACCTACACCTGCCTTAAGAGCATCCACGAGAACACGCGGCCAGGCTCTTATGAAGTCCTGGTCGTCGACGACGCATCGGCCGAGCCGGCCGCCGTGACGCTGGCCCAGGTCACCGGCGTCGATTTCGTCCGCAACGACACCAACCTCGGGTTCATCAAAAGCTGCAACCGGGCTGCGCTGCTTGCTCGCGGCGACATCTTGGTTTTTCTCAACAACGACACCATTGTCACGTCCGGCTGGCTGGAGAGCCTTGGCTCGGTATTCCGCGAGCACCCGGACGCGGGCCTTGTCGGTGCGAAGCTGATCTACCCCGATGGCCGCTTGCAGGAGGCCGGAGGAATCGTCTGGCGAGACGGTTCCGCGTGGAATGTCGGCCGTGGCGAGGACCCCGATCGGCCCGAGTTCAACTACTTTCGCGAGGCCGATTATTGCTCCGGCGCCTGCCTTGCTGTCGATCGCGCGTTGTTCGAGGAGGTCGGTGGCTTCGACCTGCGGTTCGCGCCCGCGTATTGTGAAGACAGCGATCTCGCTTTCGCGGTGCGCGCGGCGGGGCGCAAGGTCTACTATCAGCCGCTTGCGACCGTCGTGCATTTCGAGGGCGCGACGTCCGGCACCGATCTCGCGAGCGGCGCCAAGCGCCACCAGGTGATCAATCAGAGCGCGTTTCAGGCCAAGTGGGCGGAGGTTCTCAGGCGACATCGGCCCAACGGAATCGCACCTCAACTCGAGCGGGACCGTTGGGCGCGGCGCCGGGTTCTGGCGATTGACGCGTGCATGCTGACGCCGGATCAGGATTCCGGATCGCAACGCACCCAGCAAGTGCTCGAGGTTCTCGTGAAGCTCGGCTGCAAGGTCACCTTCATCGCGGACAATCTGGAATACCGTCAGCCCTACGTGACCATGCTTCAGCAAGCCGGCATCGAGGTCCACTTTTATCCCTATGTGCGCTCGATTTCGGAGTTCCTTGGCAAGCACGGCAGCGAATTCGACACCGTCCTTATCGCGCGGCACTACATCGCGGCCAAGCACATCGACTCGCTGCGCGCTTTTGCGCCGAACGCGCTGGTCGTCTTTGATACGCACGATCTTCACTTCTTGCGTGAGGAGAGGCTGGCGGCGCTGGAGGGAAGTCGGGCGGCCACTGCGGCTGCGGGCAGTTCCCGGGAAGCGGAGCTCGCGTTGATCCGCAAGGCAGACGCCACGCTGGTCGTAAGCCCCGTGGAGAAGGATCTGCTGCAGCAGCTCGTCCCCGAGTCCAGGGTGATGGTCTTGTCCAACATGCATGAGCTGAAGCCGCCGGGAAGGCCGTTTGCCGAGCGCGAGGGTTTGGTATTCATCGGTGGATTCCGCCACCCGCCCAACACCGATGCCGTGCTCTGGTACGCCAGGGAGATCCTGCCGCGGGTACGCGACAAGCTGCCCGGCGTGAAAACATACATTGTTGGCAGCGATGTTCCGCCAACCATCACGAAGCTGGCCGCTCGCGATTTCGTCGTTACCGGTTACGTCCCGGACATCGCCCCGTATTTCACGACTTGCCGCGTGTCCATTTCACCGTTGCGCTATGGCGCTGGCGTGAAGGGGAAGATCAATCTGGCCATGAGCTACGGTGTGCCGGTGGTCGCGACCACGTCATCGATCGAGGGTATGTATCTCACCGCCGGCGTCGACGTCTTGACAGGCGACGACCCGGACGCGTTCGCCGACGCGGTGGTGCGCGTGTACAACGACGAGCAGCTGTGGCGGGCGCTGGCCGAGGGCGGACGCGAGAACGTTCGCTCCCACTTTTCGCATGAAGTCGCGCGGGAAGCGATCACGCGTTTGCTCGCGTTCTCGCACGAGCGTCAGCCGGGTTAGGCACAACGGGCAAAGTATGGCGGGGCGCCGCCCTGCCCTTTCCTCTGCCAATACTCGGGGGCGCGGCGCGTACTATCTAGGCAGGGTCGCGTACGCCACCATCGGGACGGACCAAGGCTCGGGCCAGACGATCCCGTAGTCATGTTGGGACTCGTCGGCAATGCGCACGCCGGCAAAGCCCGCCTTGACGAACTCGTCGATCAAGCCGTTCCGGGAAAAAAGCCGCATCTCCAAGGTCGAGCCCGGACCTCCATGAAACACGAGCTCGGAAAAGACCTGCCTTCGTCCATCCGACGTCCGGTTCTCCAGGCGCCAGACCCCGTCTTTCTCGACGAGACGGTAGTCGTGCAGGTCGGGGTAATGTTCGCGTGTTTCCCCGTCGAGGGCATAGGGCACGGAAAATATGAGAATGCCGTGAGGCTTCAGCAAGCGCCGGGCGTTGGCGAATGCGCGGGATACCGGGGGAGCGACGTGCTCGAACACGTCGCTCGCGATAATGAAGTCGAAGCGACCCGTAAGCTCTTCCGGGGCCGCGGCGATGTCGAGTCGCGGCTCCATGTGGAAGAAAGTATTCGTATAAGCGAGTCTCTCCGGCAGCCGGTCGGCGTAGTTCCCGGAGTCGGACAGTCCAATCCCGACAATGTCGCGGCGCACCGGCAGGTCGCGAATGGCCATGCTTCGGCCGAACAGCTCCGCCGTGAGCAAATGAACCATGGTCCGCGTGCGCACGGTTGATCTGCAACGTGTGCACGTTGCAATTTCGCGTTGAAGCGCGTCCGCGGAAGCAATGCATCGGGCGCTGCAGATATTGCAGCGGAACCGCACAGCGTCGAGATCGGGACCCAGGTGAGACGCGCGTCCCATGCGGGCGAGCTTCCTGAGACCGCCGGAGAGCCGCGTCGAAAGACCTACCGCCATTGCCAGGTGTTTCGTCAAAGCAGGTTCCATGGATTTGCGCGCAGACGGCGATCGGCTGCGCCGTCCTGGCTTCCGAAGCGACAACCTGGCGTCCAGCGGATCATCGCCGCCGAAAAACGATGTCCCACACGCCGTGCCCGAGTCCCATCCCCCGGCGCTCGAACTTGGTGACGGGCCTGTACAGCGGCCGCTCCGCGTAATCCTCGGCCGTGTTGCGGAGCGTCGACTCGGCGGCGAGTGTGGTCAAGATCGCCGCCGCGTAGTCCTGCCAGTCGGTCACGGCGTGCAGATAACCGCCCGGTTCGAGTCGCAGCGCAAGTTGGTGAACGAAACCCGGTTGCAGCAGTCGCCGTTTGTGGTGCCGTTTCTTGGGCCACGGATCGGGGAAGAAGACGTGAACACCGACGAGCATGCCGTGCGGGATCATCTGCGCCACGACTTCGACCGCATCGTGCTGGACGACGCGCACGTTGGTGAGCCCGCGTTCGTCGATCCGCTTGAGCAGGCTGCCGACACCGGGTCCATGCACGTCGACCGCCAGGAAATCGTGGCCGGGCATCGCCTCGGCGATCGCAGCCGTCGTCTCCCCCATCCCGAACCCGATCTCCAGAATCCTCGGTGCCTTGCGGCCGAAGGCTAGGTCGAAGTCGAGCGGCTTCGCCGCGAATGGAATGCCGAAGCGCGGCAGCAGAAGGTCCCTCGCACGCTGCTGCGCCGGGGAGAAACGTCCCTGGCGCAGCACGAAACTGCGGATGGGCCGGTGGGGCGTTCCCGCGCGCGATTCGTTCATCGCTTCGGTGCGTCTAGGCAGTCGATCATTGCGTCGGCATTAGGGCACTCGCTTCCAGCTTGGATCGGCGAGTTTTCGCTCTGCGGTTCCCGTTCCCTCGGGGCCGGCGTATTCGAAGCTCAGCGTTGCGGTGTCCTTCCATTTCGCGACCGCGTCGGTCCAGGCCGAGCCCGGCGACCAGACGAGCTCCTTGCGGATATCCTCACGCGTCACGCTCCAGACTGCGACCTCATTGGTGCATCGGGTCTCGCAGATGTCCGCGGTGACGAGGTGCTGGCGATCGGGCGCGAGCTGCGGCTCGGTGGGCAGATCGATCCGCCGGTTGTTCGTTCGCTGCAGCAGCGTGAAGATCGTGTTGTCGCCGGCAGTGGTGTAGATGAGGACCGCGTTGATACCGTCGAGATAATCCCAGAGGCTGTACGAGCGGCCGTTGACGATGTCGTCGCTGTCGGTGAAATTTGTGCTCCCCGACGGATAAAGCGAGACCGACAGCACGTTGCCCTCGCGTCGGGCGAGACTGGGCAGGCGCTTGAGCTGCACGGCTTCGACCAGCCGTCCGCAATGCGCGGAATCCTCGGCTTGCGCGCAGACTTCCGCGAGCTCGGTATTCGACACGGGCGCACCGAGCGCGAGCATGGATGCGCAGCCGGCGGCTACGGCGAACGCGCGCAGGGTGCGCATCTCAGCCGATGCGGCCGGAGGTGGGCGAACTGGGGGTCGCTGCGTAGAACTTGCGCGCCATGCGGCCGGCGCGGAACGCCTCGCGCCCGGCTTCGACCGCTTTTTTCATTGCACCGGCCATCAGGATCGGATCCTGCGCAAGCGCGATCGCCGTGTTCATCAGCACGCCCGCGCAGCCGAGCTCCATCGCGATCGCCGCGTCGGACGCGGTGCCCACGCCCGCGTCGACCAGGACCGGCACCTTCGCCTGCTCGATGATGAGCTTCAAGTTCCAGGGATTGAGGATGCCCATGCCCGAGCCGATCAGCGAGGCGAGCGGCATCACCGCCACGCAGCCGATCGATTCCAGCTCGCGCGCCATGATCGGGTCGTCGGAGGTGTAGACCATCACCTCGAAGCCATCGTTGATGAGGGTCTCGGCGGCGCGCAGGGTTTCGCGCACGTTGGGGAATAGCGTCTGCGGGTCGCCCAGTACCTCCAGCTTGACCAGCGTGTGCCCGTCGAGGAGCTCCCGCGCGAGCCTGAGCGTGCGCACCGCGTCGTCGGCGGTGTAGCAGCCGGCGGTGTTCGGCAGCAGGGTGAACTGTGGCGCAGGCAGATAGTCGAGCAGCGACGGCTCATCCGGATTCTGGCCGATATTGGTCCGGCGGATCGCCACGGTCACGATCTCGGCGCCCGAGGCGTCGATTGCAGCGCGGGTCTGCGCGAAATCCTTGTACTTTCCGGTGCCGATCAGGAGGCGGGAACGGTACGCGCGCCCGCCAATAACCAGCGGGTCGGCATGGGCGAGCGCGATATTCTCGTTGGGAGCGTTCATCAGGCGCTTCGGTCAGCCACCGCCGACGGCGCGGACGACTTCGATGCGGTCGCCCATGGCGAGCGGCGTGTCGGTGTGGTGGCTCCTGGGCACGATCTCTCCGTTGCGCTCGACGGCGATCCGCTTGCCTTCGAGCGCGAGCTCACGGATCAAGTCAGCGACGGTTGTCCCGTTCCCGCAGACGCGCGCGGAGCCGTTGACGACAATGGAAAGCACGGCGACTGAACGACCGGACGACGATAAACAGAGTGGATTCTAGCACGCCCGGAGTGGCCGGCGGAGCGCTCGAAGGCCGCTACTCCCGATAGCGGCGCATGGCTTCATGCAGGAAGCGCACCTGCTCCAGGAAGCGCCTGCACGCCTCGCACCAGATGAGGTGCAGCCGGATCCGGAGATACAACGGCAGGGAGACGCTCCCGTCCTGCATCTGCGAGAGCGCCCGGCTAGCGTCCTTGCACGAAATCAGTCGGCCCAATTGGCGCAGCATCCGCGGGTCAGGTGGCCCGTCTGGCCTGAGCGAACCAGTTCTGCTCCAGGCAATGGCGGAGCGCCATCCTGGCCCGATACAGGATGACCCACAGGTTGGTCGAGGTGATCGCGAGTTCCTTACAGATCTCGTCGCTGTCGAGCTCCATGACCTCG
>WNGK01004571.1_pt1 | contig 15523 bp, 13 predicted proteins | sample 5400601 | NCBI WGS metagenome assembly WNGK01 (sample SAMN13153376, study PRJNA577476) | soil metagenome | isolation source: 60 cm soil or saprolite under Garry oak tree replicate 1 | place: USA:California | collected 2016-06-15
CACGCCGACGCGAATGAGGAGTTCGACAAGCGCGATGAACGCGACAAACGAACCGAGGCCGAGCGCGGCCGGAACGTATCTGTTCTTGGCAAGCGCCGCAGCGGCGGTCATCGCTTCTCGCCTTCGTGCAACTTCCTGCTCTCCTCGTCATCGAGCCCCCGGCTTGCCTCCTCGCGCAGATCACTCCAGATCTGCGCCACGTAGCGCCCGAAGGCCTCGCTCGAAACGATTTCGGAGCTACGCGGGCGCGGCAGGGCGATCTCCACCATCCGTTTCACCTTGCCGGGCCGATACGTCATCACCACGACGCGGTCGGAGAGTTGCACCGCCTCGGTGATGTTGTGGGTGATGAGAAGCATCGTTTGCTTGAGCTGCTGCTGAATTTGCAAGACCTTGTCGCCGAGGAGGAGCCGGGTCTGCTCGTCGAGCGAGGCGAATGGCTCGTCCATCAGGAGGACGGTCGTAGCGCTCGGCCCTTGGCAAACCCGCGATCTCCAGCGGAAACGCCACATTGTCGATCACGTTGCGCCAGGGAAAGGTCGACTCCTCCTGGAAGATCATGCCGATCGCCGGGTGCGGCCCTCGTACCCGCTCGCCCGCGACCTTGATCACGCCGTCATAGCCGTCGAGCAACCCCCCGATGACGTTGAACAAGGTCGATTTGCCGCAGCCGGAGGGACCGATCACGCCCACGAATTCGCCCGGCGCGACGCTGAGCGAAACGTGGTCGACCGCAGTGAGAACGCCGTCCGGCGTCTCGAAGCGCTTGACGATGTCGTCGACGATCAGAATGGCATTCGCGGACGCGGCTTGCGGCGCACCCGCGTCGATCCGTTCAAAGGGCACGGCAGCCATTGTTCCCTCTCCGGCCCTCCATCTTGCGCGGCACGGTTCAACCGTTGGCTTGGCCCAGGCTTCGGCTATAGCACATCCCGCGCGCCGCAAGCACGAAGCTCACCGGTGAAATGATGTCGCTGGCAACGCCTCGGATGGGATGCAGCGGTTCAGCGATCAGCGATCAGACGTCGGCGGCGACCACACAATGCACCCCGCGCGAAGACTGAAATCCGACTGCTGACCCGTGGACGCAGCGCGCTCGCGCCACTGTGGCCTCAGTCCTGCTCCGCCTGGAATGGTCGGCCGGCCCGCCGGCACCAATTTTCCCAGGCGCGGTTGATGCTGTAAGCGCCGGTGCGGGCGTAAACCTTGTCCACCTCGCCGGCGGTCAGGAACTTGACCTCCCCCATGTCCATGGCCTGCTTTTGCAGCCGTGCATTGACCTCGAGGTAGACCGAAATATAGACCGCTTGCCGGATATTTTTACCCGCCACGGTTGCACCGTGACCGCGCATCAGCGCCGTGCCGCCGGCGCCGATGCGCTTCGCGAGGTCGCGGCCCATGTCCATGTTCTCGACCAGCAATGCGGTGTCGCCGAAGCGGTCATGGGAATCCCAGACCGGCACTTCGTGGCCGATCGATGCGCCCATATGGAAGATGGGCTTGATCTTCTTGCCTGTCACTCCGAATGGAATGACGCTTTCGCTGTGATTGTGCACGACCGACATGACGTCCGGCCGCGCCTCGTAGAGCGCGCCGTGGATGAATCGCTCGAGATAGGGCGCCCGACCCCGAGGAACGACCGGCGTACCGTCGAGCGTGAACTCCATGATGTCGTCGCGCTCGATGCAGTCGGGCGCGCGCGAACGCGACAGAAAATACCGTTGCGGATTGTCCGGATGGCGCACGCTGATATGGCCGAAAGAATCCACGACACCTTCGCGCGCGAGAATGCGATTTGCAGTGACGAGATCTTCGATCAGGTCGTCCAGCTTGGCCATCGGTTTCCTCACACATTCTCATTAACGTACATGCTCGTCCAAAACGGGGTCAATTCCGTCGCATCGAGCCTTGGGATCAAGCCACCGCCCTTCCCTATTGAACTTTTCAAGCAGCACGCTAAAGCACATTGTCTCCTTTGCACGCGATCAAGCCATGGCAGAAAATCCTGTTCTCGTCTGCGCCGCCGCCGATCTTCCGCCCGGCAACGTCAAGAGCTTCGAGGTGGGAGGCGAGCTTGTCGCCGTCTACAATATCGACGGGACCTTCTACGCCACCGAGGCGCATTGCACCCACGCCGCGGCCGACCTCGCCGACGGCATTCTGGAGGACGACATCGTCGAGTGCAGCCTGCATTTCGGCGCGTTCCACGTGCCGAGCGGGAAAGCCGTGCGAGAGCCCTGCTTCACCGATCTCAAGACGTTCCGGACCGAGGTGAAGGACGGGCAGGTGTACGTCGATCTTTCGACGCCGGCGGCGACCGCATCGTAAGCGGCGGCGCATCCATGTGGAGGGTGGGAGCGACGCTCAGGCCTTTTTTTTGCGCTCGCGCGGCGGCCCCATCAGCACCGGCTGGAACAGCACCGCCGCCGCCATGGTGGTGACGAGCGCCAGCGCCATCAACTTGCCCATGCTCGAGGTGCCCGGATGGCTCGACAGCCACAAGCTGCCGAACGCAGTCGCGGTGGTGAGCGCGCTGAACATCACGGCCCGCGTCAGGCTCGACTGCAGAAGGTCGGTTTGGCCGGCCCGCCACGCCATGATGTAGTAGATCTTGAAGGCGACGCCGACGCCGAGCAGCAGCGGCAGCGCAATGATGTTGGCAAAATTGAGCTTCGTGCCGAAGAGCACCATCAGTTCCATGGTCACGACGCCCGCCATCAACAATGGAATGATCGTGAGAAGGACGTCGCCGAAGCGGCGCAACACGAGCCAAAGCAGAATGATGATCGAACCAAGCGCCCAAAAGCCGGCTTCGTAGAATGCCCGCACCACGGTGCGGCCCGACTCCAGAATAGCGATCGGGCCGCCGGTGGCATTCGGCTCGACCGCCTGCACCGCGCGGGCGAACTGGCGTAACGTCTCGTTGTCGGTGGGATCGCCTTTCGGCAGGATTTCCACCTTGTACCGCCCGTCTTGCGTGACCCACTCGCGCGCGATCTCGGGCGGGAGCGTTTCGAGCGTGACCGGCTGCGCCTGCAGGTAGTTTCGCAACTCGTCGAGCGCGGTATTGAGCGAGGGGATCATGGCGGCGTGCACTCGCCCCCGCATGGCTTCGTCTCCGCTGGCGATTTTCGCCAGGTCGTCCGCCAGCCGTTTGGCGGCGGTGGCGCCGCGTCCGGTTTGGGTCCCCGCCGATTGCTTCAAAGCATCGACCGCGGCCTTGAGCGCCGCGACGTTATCGGCGTCTGTCGGCGGTTTCTTGTTGGGGTCGGGCCGCAGCACGGGATCGAGCACGGTCGCGAGCTGGCGGATGGCGGCAAGCTTGGGCTGCTGGTCATCGGGAATGAAACTCTCGATGGTCTTTACGCTCGAGACCTCCGGTAGCTTGGAGAGCTTCTCCAGATCGGACTTCGCGGCCTCCATGCTCGGCGCCAGCACAAAAATCGAACTCGCGCCGATGGCAGGGTCGCTTCGCAGCTCCAGGAACGTCGCAACCGACTCGACCTTGGTGCTCCTCAGGTTGAGCGGATTGAAGTCGAACTGCAGCCAATAGAGCAATGGCAGGCCGGCCGCGACGACGAGCCCGGTGCCGACAATGATCGGGATTCGGTGCCGCTCCATGAACCGATCGAGGGGCGCCAATCGCTTGAAACCCATTTCTTTCGGTTCGCCCGGCGGCCGCAGCACCGTCAACAACGCCGGGATCAGGGTTATGCTCGTCAGGAACGCGATGATCATACCGAGGCCTGCGAGCAAGCCGAGCTCGGACAATCCCTTGTAGTCGGTCGGAAGGAACGACAGAAAGCCGGCGGCGGTTGCAGCCGCGGCAAGCGTCAGCGGCGCACCCACGTGGCTTGCGGTATTGACCAGCGCCTGGTGGAGATCGTCGACCTCGTGACGCTCGGCGCGATAGCGGACGCTGAACTGAATGCCGAAGTCGACGCCGAGCCCGATAAACAGAACGGCGAAGGCCACCGAAATCAGGTTGAGCGCACCCACCAGGGCCAAGCCGACTGCGGCGGTAATGGAGAGGCCGACCAACAAGCTGATGGCGACCGCCAGGATGATTCCAAACGAGCGCAAGGCGAGCCAAAGGATGGTCAACACCACCACGATGGTCACGGTCGTGTTGGTGAACGCCCCCTCCTCCAGCGTGGCATATTCCTCATCGGCGATTGCGACCGGTCCCGTAAGGCGTAGTTTCGCGCCGATATCCAAATCGGCTGCCGCCTGCCGAATGGCATCGGTCGCCACCTTCCCCGGCATGAGCGCGGCGTAGTCGAGCACCGGCCTGATCTCGAGGAAGCGCCGCCGCTCGTCCGGGGTCGGGGGCCTGCCGTTGAGCATCGCGCGCCAGGAGAAGCTCGCCGCGCGCCCCGCGATGGCCTCGTCGAGCGTGTCCGAGACCATGTTCAAGGTCCCGGAAAAATTGTCGAGCGTGTACTGGTTCATACGCACGCCGATCAATCCATAATTGAGCGCGGTGGTCAGGCCGCGCAGGTTGGAATCCTGCGCCAGCGTCTGGATCACCGGCTTGGCCTCGCCGAGCTTCTTGGTGAGCGCGACCACCTCCTCGGTGGGCAAGAACAAAAGTCCGTTCTTCTGGAAGAATGGCCCGCCGCCCGCCTCCAGGATCGAGCGGAAGTGATCCTTCTGATCGGACAATTTCTGGATCACCGCCGCCGTGGCCTGGGTTGCCAGTTCGGAGGTTGGAGCGTCGATGACGGCCAGGATGGTTTCTTCCTTCGGGGGGAACGACTTTTCGAATGCCACCTCGCGCTGCCGCCACGGCAGCTCCTTGGAAATGAGCTTGTTGACGTCGGCGTCGATGGCGAAATGGCCGGCCGCGTATACGGCCGCGGCGAGACCCAAAACGACCGCGATGCCAATGATTTGCACGGCATGCCGGGTGCAAAAATCAACGGTAGCGACGATCGTTTGCTGCAACATGCCTAGTCCTGGAAGCTATGCGACTGGGGTCCAATTGGAAGGAGCGGGAACGTGAGCCAGAATGGCCGGCGGAATATCAGGCAATGCGGTGCGTTGACAACGACTATAGGTTGCACGGGAACACTGCCAGAACATCGATCAGATGCGGTTAACCCCAAAGGCGCGCGTCAAGTTCGACGAGCGCGACGATGGGTCGCCTGAACCGCAGATTCCCGATGATTTGGGCTGTGCCTGCGCCAACCTATATGGGAAAATGTTGGAATCATGACTTTGCCCATCCCCCTCCCGGATCCTGTCACGCGCTCCCTGGTCGACCGGGTGATCGATCACGACCGTCGGGCCGCGATATGTGCCGAAGCCTGCCGCGATGCCAACGCCATTTTGACCACGAGCTTCGAGACGCTCGCAGAGGGCGCGGCGGCGCGGCGGGTGCGGAGGAGGAGCGCCCCAGCGAGACGATCATGAAGGTCATTCTGGCGCAACCTCGCGGATTCTGCGCAGGCGTCGTGCGCGCCATCGAGATTGTCGAGCGCGCGCTCAAGAAATACGGGCCGCCCGTCTACGTCCGCCACGAGATCGTTCACAACAAATTCGTCGTCGACAGCCTCAAGGCCAAGGGCGCGATTTTCGTCGAGGAACTATCCGAGGTGCCGCAAGGCGCCGTGACCATCTTCAGCGCGCACGGCGTTGCCAGGAGCGTGGTGAACGAGGCGGCCGGACGTCAGCTGCCCGTGCTCGATGCGACCTGCCCGCTGGTCACCAAAGTGCACAACCAGGGTAAGCGCTACGTCGCCCAGGGCCGCGTACTCATTCTCGTCGGCCACGCCGGCCATCCGGAGGTTGAGGGCACGCTCGGCCAGATCGACGGTCCAGTGGTCCTGGTGCAGAGCGAGGAGGACGTCGAGGCGCTGAACATTTCCCCCGATACGCCCGTCGCTTATGTCACGCAGACGACGCTGAGCGTCGACGACACCCGCGGCATCATTGCCGCGCTTGAACGCCGCTACCGAAACATCGTCGGACCGGAGATCCGAGACATCTGCTACGCCACGCAAAATCGCCAGTCGGCGGTGCGGGAACTGAGCCATCACGTCGATGTGATCCTGGTGGTTGGCGCCAAGAACAGCTCCAATTCCAATCGGCTGCGCGAAATCGGCGCGGAGGCGGGCATTCCGAGCTATCTCATCGCCGACGGCAGCGAGCTGGCGCCGGAATGGGTCAAGGACGCGCAAACAATCGGGATCACCGCCGGCGCCTCCGCGCCCGAGGTGCTTGTCGAAGACGTCATCAACACGTTGCGAACGCTTGGCGAGGTCGAAGTCTCGACTCTCCCTGGCCGCGAGGAGCATATTGAGTTCCGGCTCCCCCGTGAACTGGCGGCGGGCTGAGACGTTCACCAGACAGCCACAGCCTGAGGCGGCAAAACAGGAAGACAGACAGGAAGACAGAAAGAATGCGAGTCCCGTTTTTCAAAGAAATGCGTATCGGCGCCTACATCTTCAAGCAGAAACTCTTGGGGCGCAAACGCTATCCGCTCGTGCTGATGCTGGAGCCGCTGTTTCGTTGCAATCTTGCGTGCGTCGGTTGCGGCAAGATCGACTATCCTGATCCCATCCTCAATCGCCGGCTGTCGGTTAAGGAATGCCTCGACGCCGTCGATGAATGCGGCGCGCCGATGGTGGCCATCCCCGGCGGCGAGCCGTTGATCCACCGCGAGATCGGCGAGATCGTGAAAGGCTTGGTCGCCAAGAAGAAATTCGTCTCGCTCTGCACGAATGCGCTGCTCTTGGAGAAGAAGCTCCATCTGTTCGAGCCTTCGCCCTATCTCTTCTTCTCCGTCCATCTCGATGGGCTGCGCGAGCATCACGACAAATCCGTCTGTCAGGCAGGCGTGTTCGACCGCGCCGTGTCCGCGATCAAGGCCGCCAAGGCCAAGGGCTTCACCGTCAACGTCAACGCCACGATCTTTGACGGTCATCCGGCCGAAGACGTCGCAGCCTTCCTCGATTACGCCAAAGAGCTCGACGTCGGCGTGTCGATCTCTCCCGGCTATGCCTATGAGCGCGCGCCCGACCAGGAGCATTTCCTCAGCCGGCGGAAGACCAAGGAGCTTTTCCGCAAGGTCTTCAGCATGGGCAAGGGCAAAAAGTGGAATTTCATCCACTCGAACCTGTTCCTCGATTTCCTCGCCGGCAACCAGACCTATCACTGCACGCCGTGGGGCATGCCCACCCGCAACATTTTCGGGTGGCAGAAGCCCTGCTACCTGCTGGGCGAAGGCTACGCCAAAACATTCCGTGAATTGATGGAAACCACGGACTGGGACTCCTACGGGACCGGCAAGTACGAGAAGTGCGCGAACTGCATGGCCCATTGCGGTTACGAGCCGACCGCGGCCGAGGCAACGGCCTCGCACCCCTGGCAGGCGCTCAAGGTCGCGATGTTCGGCCCACGCACCGAAGGACCGATGGCGCCGGAAATTCCGCTCGATAGGCAGCGCCCGGCGGAATTCGTGTTCTCGCGCCATGTCGAGCACGAACTCGCGGCCATTCAACAGGCCGAGAAACGGGCTCCGCTGGAGGCGGCGGAGTAAAACAACCCGTTCTGCTCCCGGGCCGAGCCGAGAGCGCGGCGAGGCGAATTCGCATCCCCACCACGCCAGAGCGCGTCTACGCGCTCGAGGCTCATGCGCCCAACGCGCTGAGGGGCACGGCGCGTTGCAGATTTCGCTTGCGTGCGTAACGAGAATCTTTCAGAAAAGCGTATTCACCAAATTTGCGCATGGAAACCGAGCTCGTTGCGGGTTGGCGAACGTTTGGTCGCGCGAGCCCGGCTTATGGCGACCGCCACGGGGACGTGCTTGCGCTGCGGATCGCCGGTTTCCCGTATTTCGACTGTTATCTCATTGTTATTTTTCTTGGGGCCCGTCGGCGACGAGAGCCGAAGTCGGCGGCTCTGCGCACGACCCCAGGTTGCAGGAGGAGGCTAACGCGTTGGAGACACGACGAAAGTCGATTGGGCCGCGACGCCCAGCTGAGCTGCCGACAAGCGAAGCTCAAGGGTTGGAGCCGGCTGCCATTGTATTCGATTGTTGTTTACAATGCGGATTGTGTCGGATCGCGCTTGCAACTACAGCCCAAAGTTGAGCGCGAAAGGTGACCGGCGGCGAGGCGCACCAGCGCAAGCATATTTGAATTCGTCATTCCGGTTCGCGGATTTCGCCAGCGCTCCGCAATGACGCGTCACATCCCGTACCGCACCGAGCGCGTATTGGCATTTTTGAGGTTGCGGTAGCGCGCGAGCGCCCATAGCGGGAAGAATTTGGAGTAGCCGTGATAACGCAGGTAGAACACGCGCGGGAAGCCCGTGGCCGTGTAGCGCGGCTCGTTCCAGAAGCCGTCGTCGCCCTGCGTGCGTGCCAAATAGTCGATCCCGCGCTTGACCGCAGGATGGTCGACCTCCCCTGCCGCCATGAGGCCGAGCAGCGCCCAAGCCGTTTGCGACGCCGTGCTCGGCGCCCGCTCGTAGCCGCGGTAATCGAGCTTGTAGCTCGCGCCATCCTCGCCCCAGCCGCCGTCGGGATTTTGGATCTTGACGAGCCACGCCACAGCCCTGCGGACTTCGCTTGAGGCACGATCGACGCCGGCGGCATTGAGGGCGCACAGGACCGACCAGGTGCCGTAGATGTAATTCATGCCCCAGCGACCGTACCAGCTTCCCTCTGCCGTCTGCGTGCGGCTCAAATAGTCGAGGGCGGGTGCAAGCGCCGCACTCTTCGGCGCCGTCTCGTCGATCTGCGCCAGCATTGAAACGCAGCGCGCTGTCACGTCCTCCGTCGGAGGGTCGAGCAAAGCGCCGTGGTCGGCGAACGGGATGTTGTTGAGGTAATAGTACTCGTTGTCGGCGTCGAACGCGCCCCAGGCGCCGTTATGGCTCTGCATGCCCAAAATCCATTCCCGTCCCGCAGCAATCGATGCGCGGAAGTCATGCTGCGCGCCCACGCCTTGCGCGCGATCCATCGCCATCACCACCACCGCCGTATCGTCCACGTCGGGATAGTGCGGGTTGGCGTATTGGAACGCCCAGCCGCCGGGAGGGATGTCGGGCCGCCGCGCGATCCAATCGCCTTTGACGTCCAGGACCTGCTTGGGCACCAGCCATTCGAGACCTTTGCGGGCTTGCGCGACGGCGCGGTCGCCGCCGACTTCGAGCAATGCGTGACAAGTGAGCGCGGTGTCCCAAATTGGCGAGACGCAGGGCTGGCAATAGGCCTCACGGTCGTGCACGGCCAGAAGCTTCTCGATCGATTTGCGTGCAATCGCCCGCTGGGGATGGTGTTGCGGATAGCCGAGCGCGTCGAACATCATCACGCTGTTCGCCATCGCCGGGAAAATGGCGCCGAGACCGTCCTCGCCGTTGAGGCGCTCCGTGACCCATGCCACTGCGCGCTCGATCGCGCGTTGTCGCGACTGCTTGGGAAACATCGGCGTGACGAAATGGAGTACGGCATCGACACCGCGGAAAACCCAGAACCACAGCGCCTTCTGTTGCGGCGCCTTCGGCGCGACGCCGATCGTCCGCGGCGGCTCGAGGAAAAGCTCCTCGATGGCGATCCCTTTGGGGTTGCGCGCTTTCGGCTTGAGCGCCTGCAGCACCAACAGGGGCACGATAACGGTGCGGCTCCAGTACGAAACCTTATCGAGATGAAAGGGAAACCAGTTCGGTAGCAGCATGATCTCGACCGGCATCACCGGAACGGCGCGCCAGGGGATGAAACCGAAAAGCGCCAGCATCATTCGCGTGAACACGTTCGAGCGCGACGCGCCGCCGCGCGCGCGAATGGCCGACCGCGCACGGACCATGTGGGGGGCGTCGACGGAGTCGCCGATCACCTTGAGCGCGAAATAAGCTTTCACGCTCGCGCTCATATCGAAGGCGCCATCATGGAATAACGGCCAACCGCCATGGTCGCCCTGGACGCGGCGCAGGTAGACCGCGATCTTGGCTTCGAGCGCGGCATCGACCGGCTCGGCCAGATAGTGCCGCAGCAAGACGTATTCCGCCGGGATGGTCGCGTCCGCCTCGAGTTCGAACACCCAATGTCCGTCGGGCTGCTGCAGCGCGATGAGCGCGCGGGTTGCCGCCGCGATGCCGTGGTCGACAGCGGGCGCCGACGCAGACGATTTCGGCTCGAGGGACACGCGGTTCATGATCTATCCAACCCCGATCGGCCAACGAGATCGGCCGCCCGATTCCCGGAGCGGATTGCCCCTTCGATGGTCGCCGGCAAACCGGTCATGGTCCAATCGCCGGCGAGCCATAGGTTGCTCCACGCCGTGGTCGCAGCCGGCCGTTTGGCATTCTCGCCCGGCGTCGCGGCAAAGGTCGCGCGGCGCTCGCGCACGATCTGCCATGGTGGCAGCGCCTTGGGAAGACCGGCAACAGTCGCGACCTCGTGCCAGAGTTTCTGCGCCAGCATCTCACGTGGAACGTCGAGCAAGCGGTCGGCCGCGCTGATCGTGATCGACAGCCGATCGGCAAAGGTAAAGAGCCATTCGATGGTTCCGTTCACGACCCCGGTGATGGGCGCAAGCCCAGCCGGAGGATCGAGGCGGAAATGGGCGTTGACGATGGCGCGGAACTCGGAGGGCGTCTTGAGGTCGGGCACGAGGTCGGCCGCCACGATCGGCGGCACTGCGAGGATCACGGCATCCTCGTCCGTCGCCAGCCTGTCGTCGCCGAAGTCGAGCGCGACGACCCTGTCAGCCGCGAAATCGAGTGCGCGCAGCCGGTGCCCGAACGCGACCTTCACGTTGCGCTCGCCGAGAAAGCGCAACGCCGGCTCGATGAAAACCCGGCCGAGCCCGTCGCGGGCGATCAGCGGCCGACAGGCCTGCCCCCCCGCCGCCAATGTTTCGCGGACGATGGCGCCAGCGAGGCCCGCGCTCCCCTCCTTCGGCTCGATGTTGAGCGCCGCCAGCCAGAACGGCCGCGCCAGGCGCTCGTAGAGCGGGCCGGCGCATTTCACGGCCTCGCAGATGGTCTTTTCGTCGGAGGCGTACAGCAGGCGCGCAAATGAAAGGTAATCGCTCGCGGTCGTGCCCGGCACGCGTCGACCGCGATCGAAAATCCACCACGGCAGACGCCCAGGGTTGATACGCAGCGTCCAGCGCTCGCCGCTTGCGAGATCGACGAAGGCGAACTCGGCCGCCGCCGGACCGGCAAGCCTGTCCGCGGAGCCGATCGTCTCGAGATAGGACAGCGCGGCATGATTGCCCGAGAGCAGAAGGTGATTGCCGTTGTCGATCACCATATCGAGCAGCGGGTCATGGTAGGACCGGCAGCGCCCTCCGGCCCCCCCGGCGGCCTCGTGCACGACGACGCTTGCCCCGCGTCCCGCAAGACGCACCGCGGCAGCGAGCCCGGCAAGTCCCGCGCCAACGACGTGGATTGTGCTCGGCATCAGATGACGGCGTGACGCATGATGATCCACAACAGACGCGAGCGCGGCAGGCGGATCGGACGGCGGGGGTGCGACCACCCGCGGGCGACGAGGCCGTCGAGGATCAGGCGATAGGCTTCGCCCATGATGCGCGGCGCACGCACGCAGCGGCGCGAGCTGCGTGCCATGATCTTGTCCGCTTGCGCGAAATGCCCGCGAGCACGTTCGACGACGCGCGCACAGACTTTCCCGAGCGCCGGGCTTGCGAGCACCGCCAGCGGATCGGTCGTGGTGATGCCAGCCTCGCGCAACGCCTCGGCCGGCAGATAGAGACGTCCAAACGCTGCGTCTTCGTCGAGGTCGCGCAAGATATTGGTGAGTTGCAAAGCCCGCCCCAAATGGTGAGCCAGCGCAATGCCGTCTTGTTCTTCCATTCCGAAGACGCGCACCGATAGGCGACCGACAGCGCTCGCGACCCGATTGCAATACGTGTCGAGCGTCGCGTCGTCGGGCGCCCGGATATCCTCGATCACGTCCATTTCCATCCCATCGATGATGGCGTGGAAATCCTCACGGCGGAGTCCAAAATCGCGCGCCGGCGCGAGGAGGCCGCGCGTGCGGGCGACGGCCTTGCCCGCATAGAGCGCATCGATATCGTCGCGCCAGCGCTGGAGCTGCTCGCGCCGTTCACGACGGGGGCCGCGCGAATCCGCGATATCGTCGACCTGACGGCAAAAGGAATAGATTTCGAACATGGCCTCCCGCTGCGCGCGCGGCAATATGCGCATCGCGTTGTAGAACGAGCTACCCGACGCCCGCTCGGCCGCAGCCATGCCTGAAGCTTCTGCCAACGCCAATGCTCACGCATCCTGCGGTTTGCGGCCGGGTGCGAAGACGCGGCCGACTCGGCGGGTCGCGCCCCATAATAGGCCGAGAACGCCGAACCCCGCGACTCCCGCCTTACCGAGATGGACGCGCTCGCTCAGCGGATCGCGTCGGACCAGCAATCGCACCAGGCGCTCCGCAAAGGTCTGGATGATCGCGACCTCCAAAGCGAGCCGCGTGTCCTCGATGCTGGCGGAAAACGATTTGCTGTCGCGCAGGAGAGCGCCGGTGCGCGACGCAAGCTTGTGGATGCATCCGAGCAGGCTCGCGGACGCGTGGCTCGCGCCCAGTTCGTCCACGCTCGCGCCGGTTTCAGCAAAGCCGTCGAGCGGAATGTAGACGCGGTCGAGCTGACGGTAATCCTTTCCGCAATCCTGCAGGTGATTGATGATTTGCAGCGCCGCGCAAAGTGCATCGTTGGCGGGCCAGGTCGCACGGCTCTCGCCGTGGACGTCCAGCACGAAGCGCCCGACCGGCATGGCGGAATACGTGCAATAACCGATCAGGTCGTCCCAGTCGCGATAACGCAGCTTGGTCACGTCCAGTCGGAACGCGGCGAGCAAATCTTGCGCGTGGCGCGACGAGAGCTGGCGTGCCGCGAGCTGTGAGCGCAAAGCGACGCCGACCGGGTCATCGTCGCTTTTGCCAAGCAAGGTCGCTTCGAGCCGATCGATCAGCGCAAGCTTTTCCTGCGGCGCGAGCGCGGAATGATCGGCGATATCGTCGGCGGTACGCACGAATTCGTAGAACGCGAGGATGGGCCCGCGATGGCGCGGGTGAATCAGCCGTGATGCCACCGGAAAATTCTCGTCCCGGTGGCCTTTGCCCGATCGCGCTTCGGCGGGAGTGATCATCGCCGCTCCGACACGTTGGCCTGCATCCGCCCCTTCCAGCTTCCGCCCTGTCCTCGCACATATTGATGGGCCGAATCGAGGGTGAAGAGCATGTACTGCAAGGCAATAACAGGCAGCGCGAAACCCCATAAGGGCGACAACCGGTAGAACCGCAACGTCGGCCGAAAGGCGACGAACATCAGCGCCCAGGTTCCAGCCCCGATCCATCGCGCCGCGCCGCTGCCGAAAATAGCCAGCAGCGGAGGCACGAGATAGGCCAGCGCCATCCCTGCCATCGTTGCCAACAGCACAAGCGGAGAGTAGCGCAGCTGCGCATAGGCCGAACGCGCCACCATGCGGCGGATATCGGCAAGCGCCGGGTAACGACGGACGCTGCGCACGCGCTCGGTCAATCCGAGCCAGATCGGTCCATGGGCTTTGAGCGCTTTCGCCAAGGCGCAGTCGTCGATGAGAGCAGCGCGTACGACTTCGATGCCGCCAGCCTTCCGAAGGGCGTCGGAGCGCACCAGCATGCACCCGCCGGCAGCCGCCGCGACCGCGCTCTGCGGTCGGTTCACGCAGGCGAACGGATAGAGCATCTGGAAGAAGAAAATGAATGCCGGAATGGTGGCGCGCTCGGCGAAGCTTTCACAGTTGAGCTTGACCATGAGCGAGGTCAGCACGAGGTGCCGTCCTTCGGCGTGCGCGACCAGCCGGCTGACGGAATCGGGCGCATGCACGATGTCGGCGTCGGTGAGCAGCAGATAATCGGGCGGCTGCGGCAGCGCCGTTGCGGCATCGATGCCCTGCTTTGCCGCCCAGAGCTTGCCTGTCCATCCCACCGGCAAGCCGCGGCCGGTCACCACGCACAGTCGCTCGTCGGCATTCGCAACCCGGCGCGCCATTTCGGCGGTGCCATCGCTGCTGTCGTCGTCGACCAGGATGACCGTCCACCCGCCGCGATAGTCCTGCGCGAGCAGCGATCCGATGCTGTCGCCGACGCAGTCCGCCTCGTTGCGCGCAGGCACCACGGCGGCGACCCGCGGCCATGCTGGGAGCTCTGCTGCCCCCCAATCGTCGCGCTCGGTGCAGCGCCAAAAGCCTCCGCGGCCGAGCAGCAAATAGAGCCAGACCGCAAGCGCAATCGAAGCGACAGCTATCACGCGAGCAAAGCCTCCGCCTACCCCTGGCATGGCCGCCGAGCCCCAAGGCCCAGCCGACCGGGCCGGTAAAAACAATTCAACATATTCAATGAATTGGGCTAGGAAAAGTTGGACGGGCGGGCCGCTCTTGGTAGATTGTCGGGCGGTGCGCCTTCGGGCCGAATGGATACCGGTCAGCCGTGCGGAAAGTGCGCTAACTTAGCGAGTTAGCGCGCGTTCGGACGCAAGATCGGGGTACGTCTTGCTGTACGCGCTCTGGGGACGGAACGCATGGCCCGCGTCGATCCTGCGAAAAAAAAGCCCGTTGACACCGATACCGTCTTCCAGGACCTGCTCGCTCGGGTTGCCCACGACACGGAAGCGCTGCTCGATCGGCTGCTCGCGTCGGCCCCGGTTGATGGCGAACGGGCGCGGCCGGCGCGGCTCCTTGATGTGATGCGCTATGCGAGCCTCGGCGGCGGCAAGCGCTTGCGACCGTTCCTGGTAGTGGAATCCGCCGCGCTGTTCGATGTACCGCGACAAAATTCGCTGATGGCGGGCGCGGCGCTGGAATGCGTGCATTGCTATTCGCTCGCTCACGACGACCTTCCCGCCATGGACAATGACGACTTGCGACGCGGCCGCCCGACCGCGCACAAGGCATTCGACGAGGCGAGCGCCATTCTTGCAGGCGACGGCCTTCTCACCTTGAGCGCTCCTGCGCTTCGGATGTGTTGCCGGGTCGATCCTGGGCAAGGCCAACCAAAGTCAGCGGAAAGCGCTTGAGCGTTACGGTTCCGCTCTTGGCGAGGCGTTCCAGATCGCCGACGATCTCCTCGACGTCGAAGGCGATCCGGCAACGGTCGGCAAAGCGACCGGCAAGGACGCGGCCGCCCATAAGGCAACACTGGTCAGCGTGCTCGGACCCGCGGCCGCGCGGCGGCGGCTCGAAAACTTGGTCGGCGAGGCGCAGGCCGCGCTGAGCGCCTTCGGCAGCGATGCAGACGTGCTCAAAGCGGCGGCGCGCTTCGTTGCCACCCGCACGGCTTGAAGATTGGGATGATGTCGCGGCCGGGGACCGCCACGACGCATTTGGTACAGCTGGGTGGACTCGAACCACCGACCTCTTGGTCCACAGCCAAGCGCTCTAACCAACTGAGCTACAGCTGCACGCATCGTCGAAAGCGGCGCAACCTAGGAGCACCGTTCTGCTTTGACAAGGCCCGAAACCCGCTGAGCAAGAGTGGGGATCAGGCTTTGCACGTGAGCGC
>WNGK01004328.1_pt1 | contig 15521 bp, 9 predicted proteins | sample 5400601 | NCBI WGS metagenome assembly WNGK01 (sample SAMN13153376, study PRJNA577476) | soil metagenome | isolation source: 60 cm soil or saprolite under Garry oak tree replicate 1 | place: USA:California | collected 2016-06-15
GGCCCTTTCTACGCAATAGAAGCATTCCCCAGCGTTCTTTGAGGATTGAGGGGTGCCGGATTATTAATGGTTTAGCAGAGAAGAGCGCGCTTTTGTTACCGCGCTGGGGGGTTGGTGCGTCCAAGTATGGTTATCTAGTGTTTCTGTGATTGTTGTTTTTGCGTTAGTCTATGTCTCTTGCGATGCAGTGTGATAGTTGTGGTCGGCCTTTGGCTTCGCGAGAGGAGCATGGGGCTCAGAATCTCGACAATCCATATTGCATTCACTGTACTGATATGAAGGGGAAGCTTTTGCCGTTTGAGAAGTTGTATGAAGACATGGTTGCCTCTGCTATGCAGACTCGCTGGATGAATAAGGAGCAGGCTGAGAAATATGCGTTGGAGGAGATGGGTCGCTGGCCGGCGTGGAAGGATCGGGTTGACAAGATGCTAAAGCGATAGTCTGGATGCGTTCATTTCCCGCTTTCACTTTTGCTGATTCGTAATATGTACCTTGGTTGTTTCCAATGAGTTATCAAGCGAAACCAGGCAAGATTATGCTCCATCCCTAGGTTCGAGAATCAGGCTCGTTCTGGCTGGATCTTCAGGCTTTGGAGCGGAGACTGGGTGTTGTCGAATCTAGCATCTCGACTCTTAGTACCAACTGGTCGTTCTTGGATTGGAGCCCCGGACGAGATTTGAACTCGTGACCCTTGCCTGTTTGATCGGGTTACCAAGGCAATGCTTTAGGCTGTTGGAGCATCTACCAGGCTGAGCCACCGGGGCATGTGGTGCGAGCCGCCGGCCCTTTGGGCTATATGACTTGCTAGACCTGCCTTCTCAAGGTCTGGCGTTTTTTGGGCGAAGTGGATTTTTTTCGGTGAGGTGTTGGATTTTGCGTCTGTTTCATTATTCGGATGTTGTCTTGGGCATCCAGAGCTGTCTGAGGACTCCTCATGGTAGCTTCAATCCGACTTTTTTGACTTTGGGAGAAGGTAATGCCACAACCGTTAATAACGTTTCAGCAGATGAAATTTTTGGAAAAATTTTGCAGACAAGAATCTTTCTTCTAGTAACAGTGCTTTCTATTCTGTCTCTCGGACCAATCTTGGTAACGGCTCTGGACAGTGGCACTGATTCCGCTCAAGCCCCCGACGGGATCCTCGCAGATTCTGCAATCATCTCCCTCAAGGATCAGCCTCTCTCCAGCTATGACGGTCACATTCCAGGATACGCTCGAACTATGCCTCAGCCCGGCCAGAAACTCGATCTGAACTCCCCTGCTGCCCAAGCATACTCCACCTATCTGAACAACCAGCACGGCCTGGCTAAGGGTTGGGTACAGAGCAATGCACCAAAGGTACAGGTTGTTGATGAGTACACGGTAACGCTGAATGCGATTGCCGTGAAGCTCAACGGGTTCTATCCTAACGGTCTCCTCAACGCGCCTGGTGCCTCTTGGATTGCCAGCGACTATCTCTACCACGTTGAAATGAACAGATCTCCGACCCTGATCAACGCTCCGACTCTCTGGGCCGCTGACGGTGGACAGAGCAATGCGGGAGCAGGGATCAAGATAGGGATCATCGACACGGGCATCGACCAGACACATCCCTTCCTCACCGACAATACTCTTCCAGCCGTTTCTGGATTTCCAAAGTGCGATGCAGTCGACTCATCTGTCGGGATCGCCAACACTCAGTGCATGTTCGTCAGCAACAAGGTCATCGTCGCCAAGGTTTTCCATAGTCCCCCCGACGGTTTCAACGCCGCTCCCATGCAGGATCATGGGACGCATGTTTCTGGAATCGCTGCGGGAGTCGCTAACACTTGCGCGCCCTTCGTGGGCTGCACTCTTAGCGGAATCGCTCCAAAGGCCTATCTCGGCAACTACAATGTCTTCCCAGGAAACGTAGTATCGGCATCAAGCCATGACATTGCAATGGCCGTCGAGGCGGCCGTCAGCGATGGAATGGACGTTCTGAACCTAAGCCTTGGAGGAACGGCGCATCCAAACGATGTTCTGGTGAACACCGTCAATGATGCGACGGACGCTGGCGTTGTCGTCGCGATCGCCGCTGGAAACAGTGGTCCCGGCGCGGGAACGGTCGACTCTCCCGGAATCGCAGACAAGGTTATCACTGTAGGAGCAAGTACCAATCCCCACTTCATCGGCATACCCGTCACAGTCTCTGGTCTCGGCATGTTCGGCGCTGCACTGGGACAGTTTACCAACTTTGTACCAGCAATAACCGCCACCTATACAACAACAACTCCAGTCAACGGCTGCACCGCAATTAGCCAGAACCTCTCCAACGAGATCGCCCTCATCCGACGGGGCACTTGCACCTTCTCCACCAAGATACGGAATGCACAGAACGCGGGAGCCGTTGGTGTCATCGTCTACAACAACGTCATCGGTGATCCCACCGCGATGGCCCAGGATGGAACTCCCAACCAGCCAACTATTCCAGCCGCTATGGTATCCAACGCCAAGGGCGTAGCCATGGCCGCTATCGCACCGACGACTATGACAGTTGATGGGACATCGCCCCAGGAGTTCTTTACCGATGGTCCAAGCGCGGATATTCTGGCCAGCTTCTCATCCATAGGACCCTCACCGCTACAAGTTCCTGGCCAAGGTGTCGGTCAACCGATCGACACTGTCAAGCCAGACGTTGTGGCTCCAGGAGTCAACGTATACTCTTCTATTCCCAGCGCTTTCTGCAACAGTCCACCCTGCTTCGCCTTCTTCTCAGGCACCAGCATGGCAACGCCCCACGTCGCAGGGTCAGCAGCTCTTCTCCTCCAGCTCCACCCTACTTGGTCTCCTGAACAGGTGAAGTCTGCCTTGGTCAACACTGCCCATAGACCCGTCAAGTCTTTCACGAGTGGTTCATCGCTGCTCAACCCGATGGTCAGGGGTGGTGGCAGGATCGATCTCGGTGCAGCCTCCACGTTTAGTGCGACTGTCAGCGCTCTTCCAGCGACCGGCGGTGTTGGCGCGGGGCAGCCCAGCTTCAGTTTCGGTGAGTTCGTCTCTTCGGCAATTGTAAGAAGCGCAAGCATCACCCTCTCCGACGTATCCGGTACAACAATGACTTACAGCGTCTCAATAGTTCCCGCCGTCGCAGGTCCAAGCGTCACTTCATCGGTCACGTCCCTAACGGTCGCTGCTGGCGGAACCGGGACCTTCACTGTGACACTCCAGATCTCTCCAGCCGTCGCTTCGGGGCAGTACTACGGCGACATCCAGCTAACCGGTGGACCGGTCACACTGAACATACCCTACTGGGTCCAGGTCGATCCGCAGATAGTGGGCAACGGGCATTCGAGGAATCTCTAGCACAAGGAATCAATTCCCCCTCTCTTTTTTTCTTCAACAGACTAGTAGAATTGGCTCTGATCCATGATGCGACTCTTCTAGAGACAGACTCATTAGTGACCGGCCGAGAGTCTTGCTTCAATACGACCGACGTGACGCCGGTTTTTATCACAGATGGTCTCGCTGGGAAAAGCGTTGTCTTCCTTTTGAGCGGATCTGATGAGACGGTCAGGAGCGAGATTCCGGTCGTCAGTCGTCTAGCGATCGGATCCGAGCGATTGAGACTTTTCCTGACCGATAAGAGAATCCTCGTGGCTCATGTCGGGAAGCGAGGCACAGCGGCTGTGGCTACTGCCTCCCTGTTTGGACGGCTGAGTAGTGTGATCGAGGATCTTTTCAAACGGGGCAAGGAGTCTGTGACCAAGAGAACCGATCAGATGAGACCGGTGGATATTCTCGAGACCGACAAGGATAACTTCTCGATTGGATATGATGAAGTTGTGAGCGTTCGACTTGTTGAAGCGCCGTATCTGACGCTGATCACAATGGTGACTACGCAGGACAAGCTAGAATTCTCGACCTCTCTGAGTCTCGACAACGTCCTCGAAGCCTTCGAGGAACTTCTGACCGGCAAGCTTGATGTGGACAGACTCAGGCGAGCCCACGCTTAGGCCATACTCTAAGGCTGCCCTGTTCTTGGGCGGGGTTTCAAGTGGAGTGTCGCGGGCGGTGACGCTCCCTTGCTCGGTTGATAATTGTCCGATAAGCGGATATTGGGCCTTCGCGTTTATCTCTCGCGATGGCCATAGTAGATGGTGCCATGAGGCGTCTCTTCTTGATGGTTCTGTTGCTCGTTTCTAGCCTCGTCCTATTCGGGGGGCTAGATCTTCTGCCGGTAGCGCACGCGCAGGCAGGAGTCTCCGTAGTCAGTGTCTATCCTGTCTACGAGACCGGAATCAAAGTTGGCGTACTTTTTCCTGTTCAGGTGCGCCTCTCGCTTGCAGATGGCCAGAGCATCAATGCCTTTGATGTGCAGATGAACTATACTTACGATCCTGCTAAACAGGTTCTTCAGCCTGAGAGCATAGACTATTCCACGAACAGCATCCTTGCAGGATCTCAGGTCAACGTCCTGTCGAACTGTATTGATGGCATAGAGTCAGGCGGCACGAACTGTCCAGCTGGTGAAGGTCCGGGTACCATTCACTTTGCCGAGGTTCTCGTCGGCAATAAGTTGACTGGCCCTGTGAGCGGGAATCTGTTTACGGTCAATTTCAGAGTTCTCAACATCGGCAAGTGTTACTTTTCACTCGCGGCCAACCTTGCAGACCCAGGGGTGTTTCCCTATCCGGCTGCTCAGTTCATCCCAGAGATTGCGCAGGGTGGAGTGTTTGGAAATACTGGTGTTGTGGCTTTCTTCAACGTGGTTCCGTCGAGTGGACCTGCTGCTCTGCCGGGACACGATGTGATCTTCGATGCTAGTGGCAGTTTCAGCAATTCCACTGCGGCCATTGTTAGCTATGCCTGGAATTTCGGGGACGGCACGAGCACGCCCCCAATACCCACAGCGAATTACACATATCGCTTCGCCAAACCGGGTAGTTATCTGGTAGCGCTCAACGTGACCGATTCTGACGGCAAGTCTGGGGTCTGGAGTAGTGTAGTAGGGGTTCTGCCAGCTCTGGGGAGTCTCAAGCTTACAGTAGTGGACCGGGAGTTAGGCAATCCTATCTCCGGTTCTGTCGCGGTAAAGTTGTTCAACAATAGTCTAACGTTGACAGGTATGAATGCGAGCCTTGACTCGAGTGGGCACGTGATCTTCGATCGGCTTGTTCTGGGTTCCTACGTTTTGAAGATCTCGGGACCTTCGATCGAAGCCTATTCTAAGACGGAGACGGTTAGTCTGGAAGGCTGGCCCACCCAGGACACAATCTATTTGAACGTGATTCATCAAGGTCCGAATATTAATGGTGATTTGATCTTCATAGGGAGTCTCGTCGGTGCTGTCGGAGTTGTGACGGTTGGTGTTTTTGCGAAGCGTAGGAACTCTAGGAAGAAGCGTACTGCCGGACATAATAGGGCGAAGACTAGGTCAAGAATCCATTCTTAAACACGGTAATGAGTAGCGCTCTAGCGAGGACTGGCTGGGGCTCGGCATTGAGCGTCGTAAGGTATGGGTTGCACATTTGAATGCTCGGCTTTCCATCTTGGATATCGATGTATATCGTGGATAACCCGACGCTGTATGCGAGAATACGGTTTTGCCTAGAGGCTTATATGGGCGTTGCCTCACACTCGTTTGATGATTCCCAAGATGCTTTTGCGGAAGAGATTGGGGTTTCTCGTACTCATAGTCGCCCTAGCGGGGGTCACTTTGCCCTTTCCCCGAGTCTTCGCGAGCACCGGTCCAACCCTGACGGTAGGCTGCGAGAATCCAGTGGGAGCCATCTGCGTTGATTCACAGTCTTCTTCTGGGCTCCCAGGTAGCTCATTCACAGCGGCCATATTTCTCGTAAACGTTACAGGTTTTATCGGATACGATATTTCGATGAACTGGAACCAGAGCGTTCTTCAGGTGACGAGCGTTCTTGATGGAAACTGGTCGACGGGATTATCCGCGTTCACCCTCACAAACATGACTAGCCAGTCGACCGGGACCGTTCAATACTCCCAGGTTCTGCTTGGCAATCCAACCAACATCGTCAACAGCACTCTCTTCATCGTCGTATTCAAGTTTCTCGGCTATGGGTCCACCCCTATCGCTCTGTCGTCTGTGAGTCTTACGGGGCTCATCAACGGAGTCGTATCGATTCTGCCCCCTCCAACTATCATCAACGGTCGGGCGTTCACTCCTCCGCCCTCCTCTGCAGCCTTGATACACTACAAGGCTAAGGCCGCGTTCAAGACGCTGGCAGGTGGTTCCACCCAGACTCTGGTCGCCGACATCGCTAACACCGGTCCATCCCCCGCATTCGTCTATGTTCAATACATCATTACTTCGTCCTCGGGAGGAGTTAGCGTTCAGACGACCAGCACACTGCAGTTGGCTGTCGGCGGCTCTTCGACCGTCTCCATTTCCTATACGGTGCCGACGATTCCCGTTCGCTATTTCGTTCAGGCACGCCTGTTTGTCAGCGGCAATGGGCTCTTCTTCACGTTCAGCGGTTCCACAAAGACGTTCCATTACGACGCGATCTAGAGTAGTACGAATTTATTTCAATGCCCGGCCGTTCGTGAATCAGATCTGACTAGTTGAGTGAGAGCCTCTCTACGTGAGACCTTTGATTGCTGTCATGATCCATATGTAGGGTTGATGGGTAGTTTCTTTATCGAGCGAGAAACAAAAAAAACACACACTCTGTTTGATTTGAACCTGCATTAGTGTCTATCTATCGGAGGGTTTTCTTGGGTCATCTTGTGGGCAACGATCTTGACAGGATCTATCCACGCGGCCTGTTCTAGTGATCGTTTATCATAGTAACTGCTGGGGGTCAGGAAAATTCCACGATGCACGCCTGATTGGAAGTCATTCGACGGACATGATGTCGAGCAAGAGTTAGCGGTCAGCGTCGACGCTGAACGAGAGTGGATTTGTCTACAGCGAGGCTTGGGCTCGGGGAGTTCTTCTGCGAAGCAGAAAGAACGATGCGACTATGATAATCGCTACTGCTGCGATGGCGACCCAGAGCAAGTTTCCACCTGGTAATTGGAAGCCTTGGTCGACAGGGGCGGCGTTGACTGTCTCTGCGAGTGGCGCCGAGGCTTGGTTGACGTTGCTGGATGTCATTCCCATTACTCTGGCGTACACGTTGTAGTTGCCAGTTGCGTAACTTGTTGTGTCCCATTGTAAAGTGACAGTGGTGCTCTGGCCTGTTGCGAGAATCATGTTGCGGTGATCAACGGTGACGTTGGCGTTGCCGTTGTTGACGTCCATGACGACTGTTATGTTGACGTTGACGTTTCCTGTGTTCGTGACTTTGACTGTCAACGTGACCAGTTTGCCCGCTGTGATCGATGTGACTGAGAGGCTAGGAGTGCCCAGCTGGATTCTTGGCAACGGGGGCGTAACGATGATTATGATGTTGATTTGACGAACGAGTCCAGCACTAGTTGCATTCACAGTCATAGTGTAGTTTCCGGGGACTACTGTCTCTATTGCGGAGACCGTGAGCGTGGTCGTGCTATTGACGTTGGGGATTAGTGTAACGCTTACGGGGGCAAAGGCTGGAGCTGGGCTCATGATGGTAGAGTTGGCTGTGAAGCTGACAGTGCCCGTGAATAGGTTGAGGCTGTAGACGGTAAGAATGGTGCTGTTGGTGTTTCCTGCTTGGACTATCAGTGAAGAAGATTCCGCGGCTAAGCCGAAATCAGGAGGTGGGACTATGAGGGTTATGTTGACATTGTGGGTTAGAGTAGTTGTTCTATTGATTCCAACCACCATTATCGTATAGGTTCCAATGCCTGCACCGGAGCTGACTGTGATTGCTAGAGTTGAGCCGCTGATCATTCCTTGATTAGTGTTGTCCAGCACGATACTGGCTGGTGAGGGAACGGCTGCTACTCCATTGGACGATGGGATTATCGATGCTGACAAATCAATCGTGCCATTGAAGTCGTTGTGACTTTCAAGGGTGATTGTGGAGGTTTCCACTGGCCCACCAGGAGGTATCGTGAAAGATGACTGGCTCGCCTTGATGGTGAAATCCGGCGAGACGACTTGGAGCGTAATTATTGTCATATGTTGGGGAACACTAGTATCGTTGGTAGCGGTGATTGTGATGCCATAGTTCCCAATGGAGGCGGATTTGGTGGAGACGGTGAGCAGCGATGACTTTGTTTCGCCGATCCCAAGTACCAGTGTCGGGGTGCTGAAAGACAACACTGGGCCTGACGAGGAGATTGAAGCGGAGAGGTTCACTGTTCCCTTGAACCCGTTCTGGCTTGAGAGGCTTATTGTCGAAGTTGCGTTCTTTCCTAGCGATATTTTCAGAGAAGCAGGGACAGGCGTGACGGTGAAATCCGGAATCACTACAGTTATGGCGACCAAGACAAATCGCTGTTGTGTCGGGTCGGTTCCAGTAACATTTACGGTGTAAGATCCTACTGGAACTAATGGGCCTGCGGAAACGGTTAGGAGCGCGCCGCCCGTTCCATCGGCGATTAGTGTCACTGTTGTAGTGTTGAAGGCTTTGGTTGGGCCAGTCGGCGTGATAGATGCGTCGAGCGTTACGGCTCCCGTGAATCCTGAATGGCTTGTGAGAATAATTGTTGAGTTTGCGTTGGAGCCACGTGGGACCTGAATTGATTCGGGGTTGGAGCTCATGGTGTAGTAAGGTATATTGACGAAGCTGGCTGTCTGGATGTTCTCGGTGTCGAAGCCGCCTCCACCGTTCGAGATGAAGGCACAGTCAGGCGGATGACTCGAAGCGCCGCAGATGGTTGGGTCAGCGTTCTGGACATATGTGATTAGGCTGCTGGAACTGACTCCGATTACCCTGTAGTTCACGTACATCAACCGACCAGTAGTAGGAGGACTGGACAATCCTCCGAGGGTTGTAACGGCCATGTGAGCCACACCATTCCCGTCAACACCTGGTACGCAGTTGTTCGCGCTGCCGCCTACACCGTTGTTGATACAGTTCACAAGCGTCAAGGGTGAGCCGAGAATGTTGATCAGAGTACCAGCACCGGTAATGTTGGCGCTGAGGGGAAGCAGAACTGTCGGGTCGGTGATAACAGCAACCTCGAAGCCGTTGGTAGTATCGGACCCGGCGACATCCACTTCCAAAGTGAACGTACTGCCAATCGTAAATTGTGATCCGCCGAGGAAAACAGGAGTCGTGGAACAACTTGTAGGCGCGGTGGCCTGAGAGATGGCGGGATCAACGCAGATAGTACCGACAAGCTGCGCACGGCCTATTTGCAATGGAAAAATCGTGAAAGTTGACAACGCCAAAATGACAAGGATTAGTATGGCGAAGGCGACACTCTTCAAGCGATTTCTTTCTGCCTGATGGATATTTTCGTCTTCGTCATATTTTAAGGTGGGTTTTTGGAAGGCACTGATAACTGTACTTGGATTTCAGAAAAGAAAAGGGAGGTTTCTACCCGTTTTGTTACGGGTAGATTGTTGATCCTTCGTAGACTGTTGGAGGATAGCTGTTGATGTTTGTGAGACTGGACCATATGTATGGTGCTGTCCACATGACTGCATACCATCTCGCAACGATGCTGAACTCTGAGAGTTCCACTGTGCCATCTCCGTTTCCTCCAACTCCATTGGCTGTGCTGTCCCAGTGAGCGCAGCCTGGAAACAGGCTTACAGACTTGTTGAAGCAGTAGGCTGCTGAAGAGACGTCAGCGAGGTCGACGTTCTGGTTTCCATTAGCATCGGCCCAGACCCATTGTTTGATGTTGAAGCTGCTTCTGAAGTAGACTGAGTTGGGAGCGTGTGTCGTGGATGTTAGGCCGTATCTCTGGAGGGTGAAGGTTCCGCTCGCCCCTATGGATCCTGTTCCAGTGCTGGTGCATCCACCTCCAATTCTTCCTGTGCTGTCAGAACAGACGTATGGTCCTGATCCGATCAGAGCATAGTTGGAGACTGGATCGAAGTTTATGCTTGTCTTGGACGAGTCTGCTGTGAAGCCTGTTCCTCCAACCGCCCAGATGTGCTGGGGGATAATGGGTAGAAGTCCTATGTTTGTCTCGGCGAAGGGGCTAGTTTTGCCGAGGTGTACGTCCAACTGGTTCGAGTTCAAAACCGTGACGTCTACGACTGTATTGACATAGGATTGGAAGTTGGCGGCGGGGACATCTCTGTAACTTAGGATGGTGAATTTTACGTCATTCGCTGTTAGCTTGAAGCCGTCCTGCCAGTAGATATCGCTCCTGAGGCTGAAGCGCAGGGACTCAACCGTGCCTGCTGGTGGGGTGTAGCCTAGTTGGCTGGGGCTGAGGACCGAGATGCTTCGGGCTGTCCATCCCATTAGCTGGCTCGGGTCCAACGGATTCTGGACTAGAAGCGAGTCGTAGATTTCTCCCAAGGGGAAAAAGTCCCAGAGCGTCGTGGCGTCGTATATGTTGACCGTATCAGTTCCCTGTTTCATGCCTTGCCTTATGGTGTTGGGTAGGGCGGGGCTCGGGTTCCACGCGTTGAGCCAGGTGAAATAGTTCGGTATTCCCTGACCGACGCCGTTGTTCACTCCGGTCCAGCCGTTGACGTATGCAAAGCGGTCCACGTTGCTCCATATCGGTATTGTTCCAACTGTTTGGCCGAAGATGTCTTCGGAAGTGATGCCGGCTGTGACTGCGCCTGGGAATGTGCTGTTGAATTCTAGGAGGCTGGACCAGTGGTCGAAGGTCGGATTGCAGTAGAAGATGTAGTTCGCTCCGAAGCTGCTTGATTTTCCTCCGCAGTTGCTTCCTGCGAACTCGCTATTGTAGAGGCCGTAGAGATTGCTGAAGTCGGTTACATCCTTGTAGCCGCCGGTGTACATCCACCATCCGGTGATGCTGCCTGATGTTTTGAATATGATAGTGGATGCTGCTTGGATGGTGATGTGCTGGACTACAACTGCTGCTCTGCCCATTAGTCGGTTGATTGCCGCGCCTAGGGCTGTGCCCAGTGCGTCTCGAGGGGGATCATCTACTCTGGCATACATGGTTATCTGGCCCGTGGCCGCGCCAGAGCTTAGTCCTGTTAGTACGCAGTTCGAGTCCATGCCGGACGCTAGTCCTGCGGCTATGAAGTGTTGGGCTGCGGCGCAGAAGTCAACGCTTCCAGTGGGGGCCATTCCGTCCGATGTGGCGTAGTTGGAGAGGTGGTATGCGCCGAGGAAGTTTGTGCAGCTGTTGAAGAGAGGGTCCCAACTGCATTCGCCGTTGGAAACAGGTAAACCCAGAGCTGGCGGGACTGGGTTGTCGATCGCCGCTCCTTGTCCTCCGAGCTGGTTTGTTATGAAATCGTTCTTATCGATGAGATGAGCGATGCCTTGGCGGATGTTTATTCCCGCGGCTGAGTTGCCGTTGCTGAAGCATACTCCCCAAAAGCAGTTGGCGTGGTTGAATTCTATGTCGAAGTAGCCGAACTCCGATACTGGAGATGTTACTAGATAATTAGGACTCCCTGCAAAGGTCGATACTAGAGTGGGTGGGAGGGGCCAGTCTGTCAGGTCTATTGTGCCCGCTTGCAAGGCAAGGAATTCGGCCGTCTGGTCTGAAAACGCTTGGAAGACTAGGTTGTTTTCAAAAGGTCCTGCTGGGGTCCAGGGTACAGTCGGCGCCAGGTTGGCGTGCGCTCTTGGGATAGATGTCGGCAGAAGTGGGAGTGTTGTCATGACTACGAAGATTACGAGTAGTTTCACATATGTTCCTAGGGTCAAAAGGTTCACTCCGTCTTCTGCGAGCTGTACTGAAAAAGCTTTCCGGAATTCTGTACCGCCGGAGATATCACTGGCAACACGCAGCTTGCTAAAGGAGTGATTTGACCCAGGCTGCGGGAACCGGGATGCGTCGACACGCGCCCCAATTCTCCGCAAAATCTACTCCATCGGAGGACTTAGGCGCAAGACTAATACCGTCGGAAAAAGAGTGTCTTTCCAGGCGCGATGCCGCAGTCGACGAAGTCACCAAGCCGTAGAGCGCGCGTCGTGCTCTATGCAGTTCCGCTTATTGCAGTTGCCATACTTGTAGCTCTGGTCATTGGCGCTCAATCTCCCTCGACAGGTTGTGGATCGAGTGCGAACTCCGGATCTCCTGCCTTGGACTATGAATTCGTTCTCCAGATTGAGACCTGGGGAAAACTTCCCAATGGGACCATCGCCAGTCAATTCGTTTTTCCACCCGACAACATTGGGATTCCAGGAGGAGTTTGCGCGTCGACACAGTTCCGCGACGACGGGATGAACGGCCGATATCCGATATACACCCTGCCCAGCGATTTTCAGAGCCAGGCCACCAGCTCTGACTATTCAATAGTTCACGTCACTTCATCAGTCACTAGAACATATACGCTGAACGATTTTTTTGCGGTATGGGGGGAGCCTTTTGGACGGAATAATACTTTAGGTCTAACTGTTCCTCCCTCTCCAAGTCAGAGTAGCAAGTTTCCGTCGGACACCTGGTGGGGGTTCTGGCTTAGTTGCACGCCGCCACTATCTGGGAACTGGACCTCTCAACCGTTGTCTCCGAATATGCAAATCGCGCTCTACTATGCTACGAATATCCACCAGTGTTGAAGCAGAATCAATCATAGTGACCCAGCGCCAGACCGGGATAGCGTAGTATATCGAGGCTAATCCTTGGCTACACGCGAGCACCCTTGGTCTGGTAAATTCTTATATGCACAACCTTGTCCAATCTGGGTTGATTAAACAAAATGATCTCAATGAAAAGTCTAAGCGCGCTCACCGTTCTACTGCCTCTCCTAGTAACTCTACTCCCCTCGGTCCCAATCGTCAACGCCCAAGGCACAGGCTCCGAGATCGCTATCAATCCATCGTCCAACATAGGTGCCGTCACTACCAGCTTCACTGTCAACGTCACCCTCTCCAACGTTCCAAGCTTGACCGGCTACGATGTTGTTGTGAACTATAACCAGACAGTTCTCTTGGCAAATAGTGTCGCTGTCGGAGACTGGTGCAACGGGCTGACCTGCTTCACAGTCGTCAATGACATTTCGCAAGGAACCGGCCAAATAGAGCTCAGCCAGGTCGTGTTGGGCGGAGATGCGAACATCGTCAGCAGTTCCCTATTCTCCATCAGTTTCACCTACCAGAACAGCGGCTCAACTCCAATAACCATCTCCAGCGTGGTCTTAACCGGAATAGTTGGCGGTGTGGTCCAACAGCTCCCAGCGCCTACTGTGGTCAACGGCTCAGCCATGACGCCTCCAGCTGCGACAGCTTCCCTAATCAAGTGGAAGGCGCGGCCCGACTTTAGGACCTTGAACATCACTCACGACGGAGATATTCAGACCCTCAACGCCAACATTGCCAACACTGGATCGAATATTGCATACGTGTCTGTTCAATACATCATTGTGTCGGTCACTGGCACAGTAACCGTCGAGAACTCGCCAATATCTTCGATCTCCGTAGGTGGTACGACGCTAAACTCTGTATCCTACGCCGTGCCCATCTTGAACATCAAGTACCTTGTCGAGGCCCGGCTAATGGTGAGCGGCGATGGAATACACTTCAACTTCAGCGGCTCGTCAAAGACATTCCACTACGACGTCGTCTTCAAACCATAAGCCCATCTCGTCTAGGAACCCCCTTCTCCTTTTTTCTTCTCCTAACTACGACAGATCATCTACCGCTAATTTCGATTCCTAGTTTGACTATTTTCTTTGGCGACGTCTCCCATCACGTATTTGCGTGTTATCGTTCAGGAATACTGGAGAAGTCTTCTTCAATCTAGAGCGTTTCCGAGCTATAAACGACCACACGTGGCTGGAAAACTCTTATATGCGCTGTAGAAGTGGACATCTCGGAAAATAAGGTGTTAACTTGAAAAAAATATTCTTCGTTTCAGTACTATTCGTAATTGCAATGCTTCTGGTGATTCCCGCTTCTACAAGAACTGCTCATGCACAATTCATCGGTACCGTCTGTATCGATCCCGCGATAGCTCAGGCGACTGCACCTGCTGGTTGCTCTACTGCTCCTGTTACGTTGGGCGGTACAAGTCTCACGGTGGGTAGCACGTTCTCTCTGGAGGTTGATGTGGCTGGGTCTGATACTACTAACGGGTTTGAGGTTGCTGTTATGACTGACCCGAACGTTCTACTCCCCCTCAGCGCCAACATTACCGGTGCTGGTACTCTGGTCAACATTCTCGGCTCACCATTGACGCTTGTGAACTGTATCAACAACGGTGTAGGCGGTAGCGCGACCAACTGTGTCCCTGGTATTGACGGGCTCGGTGTGGCTCACATGGCCGTCACTTCTCTCGGAGGATTGTCTAATCCTCCTACTACTGGTCGGTTGATGTACGTGAACTATCAGGTCAAGAGCCTGACAACCGGTAGCCCCATCGTCTATGTCCAGAACGCTGATCCAACAATATGTGGTGCTTCGAGTCATCCTCCTGACTGCGTCTTCATCTCGAACGGTGGAGGCGGCTTCGACACCGAGAACATCCAGACAGCCAGCTTCGCAAATCAGGTATTGGACAATACTTCTACTAGTGTCGTTTGTAGTCCCAATACTATTGTTCCAGGCGCGACTTCTACCTGTACTGCTAGTGTCTCTGACACTACGACTCCGGCGAATACTCCGACTGGCACTGTGAGCTTCACATCATCGAATACCGCGGTTGGCACTGTCGGTGCCAGCTGCGTGTTGACATCCGGCAGTTGTGCTGTGACCTTCACTAGCGTTGGTCCCACAGGCACTGCTACTGTTAGCGGTACGTATGCTGGTGATGCGACTCACAATGGCAGCTCTGGCACGTCTGGCACTATCACTGTTGCCAAGGACAATACTACTACAGCGGTGTCTTGTGCGCCTGCTTCGATCAACATTGGCGGAACATCGACCTGTACTGCTAGTGTGACTGATACTACCAACGCTGCGAGAACCGCGACTGGCACTGTGAGCTTCACATCCTCGAATACTGCCGTTGGGACCGTTGCGGCTAGTTGCACTCTGGTGTCTGGCAGCTGTACTGCTGTCTTTACCGGTGTTGCTGCTGGCACTGCTACTGTCAGCGGTACGTACAACGGCGATACCGCTCACAACACCAGCTCTGGCACGTCTGGCACTATCACTGTAGTGAAGGACAATACTACTACAGCGGTGTCTTGTGCGCCTGCTTCGATCAACATTGGCGGAACCTCGACATGTACTGCTACTGTGACTGATACTACGACTGCTTCGAGGATTGCTACTGGCTCTGTGAGCTTCACATCGTCTTCACATCGTCGAGTACTGCTGTTGGTACTGTAGGGGCTAGCTGCACTCTTGGTGGGACCGGTACTTGTACCGTGGCCTTCACCGGTGTGAATGCTGGCACTGCTACTGTCAGCGGTACGTATGGTGGCGATGCGAACCACAATGGTAGTGGTCCTACTGCTTCAAACGCTATCACTGTTGTGAAGGACAATACTACTACAGCGGTGTCTTGTGCGCCTGCTTCGATCAACATTGGCGGAACCTCGACATGTACTGCTACTGTGACTGATACTACGACTGCTTCGAGGATTGCTACTGGCTCTG
>WNGK01012445.1_pt1 | contig 15520 bp, 17 predicted proteins | sample 5400601 | NCBI WGS metagenome assembly WNGK01 (sample SAMN13153376, study PRJNA577476) | soil metagenome | isolation source: 60 cm soil or saprolite under Garry oak tree replicate 1 | place: USA:California | collected 2016-06-15
GAACGAGCCCGAGCCTATGCTGAAGCCGGCGCCGATGGACTGTTCGCACCCGGTCTCGCGGATATTGCGTTGATCGCGCGCCTTGCCGAAGGCTCGCCGCTTCCGCTTAACATCATGGTCGGTGATGGAACGCCGGCCCTCAGCGCATTGGCGGAACACGGTGTCGCGAGGTTAAGCCACGGTCCGCGCCCCTATCTATTGGCGATGAAGGCGTTGGAAGAAGCGGCACGGAAGGCGAGTGAATGAAGCGAATTGGGCGCGAGTGAAATGAAAAGGTGGGAATAGGTGTTGAAATCGAAGGAAACATTCCCTCAGCGGCTAAAGCCCACTGATCTATCTGGCCTTAGTGGCGCGGCTGAAGCTGTGCCCTTTCAAAACACGAGTTTTTCCGCAAGCTGTGAAGACGTACAGCTGTTGATCGATCGACTTGATACGCCGATCGGCGAAATGTTGATTGTGTCGGACGGCGACGGGAACCTGCGCGCCGTGGATTGGACAGACCACGAGGCACGCATGCGCCGTTTTCTACGGATTCACTACGGCGAAAACGGACTTCGGCTGGAACCGGCCAGCAATCCGAATAACCTGACCCATGAGATCAGAAGATACTTTGAGGGAGAGTTATTCGCGATTGACACCTTGCCGGTGCAAACCGGCGGAACACCCTTTCAGCGCGACGTGTGGGCTGCGTTGCGAAAGATTCCGTGCGGCACGACGGTTTCTTATGCAACGCTGGCCGCGCAAATTGGCCGACCCACAGCAGTGAGGGCTGTTGGCCTGGCCAATGGTTCAAATCCGGTTGGAGTTGTGGTTCCTTGTCATCGTGTGATTGGAGCCGATGGTTCTCTCACCGGATACGGCGGTGGGATCGAACGCAAGGCGTGGCTTCTGAAACATGAGGGGCGCACTACTCTTCTCTGAGCAGGATCAGCGGGTCGACCGCCAGCGCGCGGCGCGCCGGAATCCAGGCGGCAATCATGCCCAGCAAAAGCATGGTCATTGAGACCCCACCCAGCACCAGCGGATCCTTGGGCGTGGCCTGGTAGACGATGAAAGACAGGACCCGTGTGGCCAGCGTGCCCAGCACGAGACCCGCGACCGACCCAACTGCGAGAAGGCGAAAAGCGCGTCCAAGCGAAGCACGCAGAACTTCACGGCGTCCAGCGCCCAACGCTACGCGAATGCCCAATTCGCGGAGCCGCTTGCTCACCGTGTAGGATGCCATGCCGAAGATGCCCGTTACTGCCAGCATCGCGCCCAACAAGCCCAGTATGCCCAGTGCCATGGTGGCCACGCGCGCCGCGAACAACGCGGAATTCATCTCCTCGCTCCACGGTTTTATCGTGATCGGAAGCGCGGAATCGATCCCGTGAAGCGCGCGCTCCAGGGCGCCCCCAACTTCGCCCGAGTCGCGTCTCGACCGCACCACCAGCCACGTTCCGCTCGACGGCTGCTGGAGGAACGAGAAGAACATGGCGGGCCGCTGATCCTCTGTCAGGGTGCGGTATTTGCCATCTTCCACGACGCCGATTACTTCGGCGCGCATTCCTCCCCAGAACTTGAAGTGGCCGCCGATGGCTTTGTCCACCGACCCGTAGACCTTGACTGCGAACTCCCGATTCACAATGGCCACCTTCGGCGCCTTGTTGTCGTCCGAGGGCTTCATGTTTCTGCCGGCCAGCAGCCGGGTGCCCGCCGCATCCAGAAAGCCTGGAGATACGTTGTAGGTCATGGCGTCCGCAGCCACGTTCGTTGGACGGAAATCGGTGGTGGTGTCGCTATAGACGAACGAGTCGCCCGCGCCCAGGCTCAGCGGAAGGGCGCTGGTATAGCCAACAGCCGTAACGCCCGGAATGGCCGCGGCTGTGTCGAGCATGCGCTGCTGCATTTGCGGTGCGCGTTCCTCGGTGTATCCGGCCATGCGAAGGTCGCAGCTGACGAGAGTTACATTCTGAGGCTTGAATCCAAAGCTGCTGTGCAGAGAACGCACCAGCCCTCGTACGGCCACGAGCGACGATGTGACCAGCACGGCGCAAATGGCAATCTGCGTCACCAGCAGCACGTCGCGCACGGTGAACCGCCTGGTTCCCGAAGAGCCGCTCATGCCGGTTCGAATGACCTGCCATGGATCGGTGCGCATGACCTGGCGAACCGGCACCATCCCGAAGAGCAAGCCGCTCGCCAGCGCCAGCAGGAGCGCAACCACGTAGGTGCGAATGTCGGGGTTCACGGGAACATTGATCGGGAAATCCGGGATGGGCTGCCATGTGCTGAGCACGTGCAGGATGACAACGCCGCCCGCCAGTCCGACTACACCTCCGGCCACTGAAACCAGCATGGCCTCGGTCAGGAGCTTGCGCAGGATGAGCCCGCGCCGCGATCCCAGGGCCAGCCGCAGTGCGACATCTTTTGCGCGATCTGCCGCTCGCGCGGCGAACAGGCTTCCCAGGTTCGCGCACGCCGCCAGCAGAATGAGACCCGCGAGCAGCATCAAGCCGGCCATGAATGCACGCGCCGGTCCGCCCAGCATGTCGCCGATCAGCCCGGGATGCGCCAGGGTGAATTTCACCCCATCGTCGTCACTCGGATAGGTCCTGGACAACCATGCGCCAATGGCATTCAGGTCCGCCGTTGCCTCCGCCGCGCTCACTCCGGGCTTGAGCCGCCCCACCACCATGGGAGAGTGATTGCCGCGATATTGCAACGAGTCCTGGCCCTGAACGACGGGCGACTCGACAATCGGAATCCAAAGGGCCGGCGCGAAGAACAACTCCGTGCCCCGAAACGCGGGCGGTGCCACACCCAGGATTGTGAAGGGGTGCTTGTCTCCATCATGCGCCCCACCACTGCCGCGTCGCCGTGAAAGTAGCTGTGCCAGAACGCGTAACTCAGGACGACGTAGGGAGCGCTGTTCTTACCCTTCTCGTCAGAAGCATGGAAGAAACGGCCTAGATAGGGCTGAATTTCGAGCGCGTCGAAATAATTCCCGCTGGCCATGAAGGGCCATGCCGTCGACGGATTGCTGCCGGAATCCACCCCGACCGGACCAATAATGTTGAACACCATCAGGCTCTCGAAGGTCCGATTCTTGTCGCGCAGATCCACGTAGTCCAGGTAGGACTGCGACGGATACTGGAACCGCTGCACCGTATAGAGACTCTGCGCGCGGGGCACATTCACGGGCCGCAGCACCAGTGCATTCAGAATGCTGAACACCACGGCATTGGCGCCGATTCCAAGCGCCAGAGTGGCAATCGCCGTAAGGGCAAAACCCGGCGATTTTCTCAATTGCCGGGCCGCGTATCGCAGATCGCTGAACATGATGTCATGTTGTACGCGATCTGTGGCATTGGAGTTCCCGGTGGCGTCAACTATGCGTCGTGTTCACCGGAGCAGCAGGAGTGGCCCTGGGGACCAACCGCCATTTTGGGCTGCTCGTATCCGGCCTCTGCGTCGACGAAGTAACCTCCGTCATATTTGTCATGACGGCGAACCCAGGCCATGGAGTGCTTGAGGCCCTGCTCGTCGCGGCCCTTCGGCGCGAGGTCAAGGAAGTTGTAGGTGCCGACGAGAATGTCCAGTCCTCGCGCGTAGGTTGAGTAGGTGTGATAGATGTCGCCGTTCGTGTCCTTTGAGAACACGCTGGCGCCCGGACGCTCGTCGCTTGGGAAAGCCGCGATGGTGTAGTTGTAGTTCGCCTTGCCACTGGCCTTTTCCTGCTCGGTCTGCGAGACGTTGTAGTCGTAGTTGAAGTCGGAGCCGAAGGACGAGACCCAATGAAAGCGCCAGCCCATGCGCTTTTTATATGCCGCGAGCTCGGCATAAGGCGCGCGGGAGACCACAGCTAGAGTGACGTCGCGATGCGCCAGGTGGATGGTCATGCCGTCGAAGTGATCGGACAGGTAGGAGCAACTGGGGCAGCCTTCGCTCCATCCGGGACCGAACATGAAGTGGTACACGATGAGCTGGCCGCGATTGTCAAAGAGGTCGGCGAGCGTCTCCTTGCCCCGCGGGCCTTCGAAGACATAGCTCTTTTCCACGCGCTCGCGGGGGAGTTCGCGGCGCTGGCGGCTGAGTTCGTCGCGCAGGTGGGTGAATTCTCTTTCCTTGGTGAGGAATTGCTTGCGCGCTTCAATCCATTCCTGGTGCGAGACGGTTTTGGGGTGATGAACTTCTGTCATGCTGGTGGCCATTCAGATCCTCCTTCTGCTTGATGTTTTCGGGAAACTTGTTGCCAGACTTTCTGCGAAATGTGTTCACTACCAGCGCCGTCAGGCCGCCTGTTCCGGTGGCGCTGCCGGCGATGATAGCCGCGGTTGCAAGGCACACGGGGCACATAGATTCCTCCGAGACCAGGTCATTGACTGCATGGTTTGTTCCAATTTGGAACAAGAACAAACGGTCAAAGACCTGGACTGCTCAACCCTTTTGCATGAAGGGTGGCGGTTCGTCGGCGCTTGGTCCCCAGCTTGCCGGCACGGCGATGTTGAGGATGCGCAGGTAGACGCTGAACTGGCCGCGATGCTGGTACCAATGGCTGAACATGACGTCGCGCAGGAAGAGCCCTCGCGGCTGAGCCAGCACCTCCTGTCCGTCGGCGAACAGGCGCCACGTTTCCTGCATCGCTTCGTCATCGTATGTCGGAAGGACCTCCCGCACTGTGGCGATGCTTTCATCGAAGGCCTTCAGGACTTCCTGGACGCTGGCCGGTTGCGGGAATTGGAAACCCGGAGCCTGGGCCGGATTGCTTTGCGCGAAGCGAACAACACCGCCCGGCACGAAGGCAAGATGGTATGCGAGCTGTCCGGCAGTCATGGACTTTTCGTGCGGTTTCCAAGTCAGCTTGTCGCCGGGGAGGCGCTCGAGAAATCTCCGCGTGATAGGTGCCTGGGTTTCAAACTCGGCGAGCATCGATTTGGCAATGGACTCGGTGATGAGTGGCTGAGCAATGGACATGAGAGACCTCTTTCAGTTGGGGAGGTGGCAGTTTATCGGACGAACGCGGATTAGGATCGCGACCGTTCAGCACGCTTGCGAACTTGCTCGTGGATATGTCCCCAGCCGGTCGAGACGCCGCGCCTGTGGGCATCCTCGATGAGGCCAAAGGCTGAGTGGCGGAACTGGATGATGGTTGCGCCGTCGGCTTCACTCAGACGGTACTGCAGATTGTTGGCGACCGGGGACGACATGAAAAGGGGTCCGGAGAATTCAAGCAGGGTTGGCCGTTTGATGGCCTGCACGGTGCCCCAGCAGTGGCCATCGCCATTGCCGAGATCGCGGTACCAACGGCCGCCGGGCCATGGCTCGAGTTCCATCGGCATCGGCGTGCCGTCCTGCCTTTCGTTGCCGGGGCCGAGCTGTTCGAGGAGCGCTTCGAAGGTGACTTCGAGCGATGCGTTAACGCGGATCTCCTGGTTAATCGTGAGCGTGAGGTTATCAGTTTCAGCAAGGGTCGGCGTCATTGTTTCTCCTTCGGGGAATTTTGATCGGATTCGCGGATGCGGTTCATCTTTGCTTCCGCACGTTCCTTGATGCGATTCAGTTGATTCTTCCAGTACTGCTCGAAGGTCCCCGCCCACTCATGCACGGGGCGAAGGGCCGGGGCATTGGTGCGATACAACTTGTGACGGCCGTTGCGGCGCACGTGCACCAGGCCGACATCGCGCAGTACGCGCAAATGTTTCGAGACGGAAGGCTGGTCGAGGCGCATCGCCGTGACGATGGCGCCGACGGGGAGTTCATTGACTACGAGCAGGGTGAGGATCTCTCGCCGGCGCGGTTCAGCCACGGCATTGAAGACGTCGGAGGTGGTTGCGGCACGCGCCATAATTGAGAACGTTACATGCCAATATGGGAATATGTCAAGGGGGACTTCAATTGAATTCGGATTGACCTCCAGTTTCGAACGTCCGCGCCCCGGATATGGATTCAAAAAGCACGAACGGAGATGTCTGATCGTGCACGACTGGATCGCTCCCAAGCCGGTTCGGATCAGGATATCTCCTACTCAAATCATCACGACTCCCAATTGCGTCGCTGCGGAATATCGTTGTGTCTGGCTGGATGGGGAGGGGGGCTTATGAAAAGCGCCAGAGAGGCGGCGGGACTTTTCTACGGCTCAGTCCTTCTTGCGCTTGTAATCGGCGCCATTGCAGTCCATTCGCAAAAACCGGCGGACCAAATGCCTGGAACGTCGGTCACGACCACCGACCCTTCTGGGAATCCTTGCGATGAAATGAGCGCCATGGCGGGGATGAACGTGATGGGGGAGAGCATGGCGGCGATGGCCAATCATATGTGCATCACGCCCATGCGGCCCAGGCAGTCGGGCGACGAGGAGAAGGCACGAGCCGTGATTGCGCAAGTCAGGGCAATCATGGAGAAATACAAGGATTACAAAAAGGCTGTGGCCGACGGATATCTTCAGGCGAATCCGACCGTCGATCAGCCCCAATTTCATTTCAACAACAACGCCAACGCGAAATTGGCAGATTCGGAATTCGATCCTTCTCGCCCTACTTCCCTGCTGTACTTTCGAACTCCGACGCAGAAGTTCAAACTGGAAGGCGTGATGTTTACGGCGCGTCCCAACGCTACAGAGGATGAACTGAATCAGCGCATTCCGCTGAGCGTGGCACGTTGGCATAAGCACACGAACTTTTGCGGTGCGCCTGAAAGCAAGGTCAAGGAGTATTACGGCAAGACGCCGAAGTTCGGCATGTTCGGTTCGATCCACACCAAGGAAGCGTGCGATGCCGAAGGTGGAAAGTTTTTTCCGGTGGTGTTTACGTGGATGATCCACGTGTTTCCGTACGAAGAAGATATCAAGGATGTATTTTCGATGAACGATGATATTGCGCACGTTCACTAGGCGCGAGGAACGACGTCCGTGCAATTGAAGGTCCATTGAAGATTTCGCGCGTTGGCGGCCTTCGACCCGGCCGAGCAGGTGCTGGATTTCCATAGCGGTCAACGCACAGCCCGTAGGCGACGGCGTTCTCGATGCGGTGCGGGCGCCTATCGGCAAGAGAAAAACAAGAATATATGAGCGACCCCATCCTTGAGGGGCCATACACAAGAGTCAAGATCGTGCGCTAAGGAATTAATACAGTGCAAAAATTGGAACGTGAGGAATGAGAATGAATGGACATCTTCCCGAAGTCATCACGCTGAAGGCGGAGTCTTCGACCCAACTTGGATACGACAATCATCCAATTGCCAAGATCAATGACCATGTCGTTCGGATTGCCACTATGACAGAACCCTATCACTGGCACCTTCATCCAAATTCCGACGAGACATTTCTGGTGATTGAAGGACGGCTTTCCATCGAATTCGAGGGCGGATCGCTCGAACTCTATCCTGGCCAATTGCTGACTATCCCTCGCGGCATCCGCCATCGGACGCGGCCGGTTGGCACGCGATCAGTGAACCTCACGTTCGAGTTGGCACAGTCTGAAACCGTTGAAGTCTGACACCGAAAACGATCGCGTCATCTGGTGGGCGCATGGTAGCCCTGCCAGATGTATTCGAGGGCTTCGGGCAGGGTTTGCTGCTTGACGGCGCGATCGACGTGGCCGGCGTTTTCCGCAAACACAAATTGATAGTGGTAGCCCTTTGCGGCTAGAACGCGGGCCATGTTTTCGTTGGCCTGGACCCAGTCGTGCATGTTGTCGCGCATGAGATTGGGAAGGTAGAGATCGCGGTCGCCGACTTCCATCCAGATGCGAATGGGTTTGACGGGCGAGTTGGGGATGATGTGCTCGTGGAACTCCCATGCGCCGTGCGGCGTCTGCGGGTTGGAGGGCCACTGCTGGTTGATCCAGGTGCCGGAGTAGGCGAGGACGCGGTGGTAGAGCTCGGGGTGATACCAGGCCATGATGAGGGCGCAGGCGGCGCCGGAACTGCCGCCCATGGCGGCGCGGGCATCGGGGTCGCGCGCGAGCTTGACGTGCGCTGTGGCTTCGACGAGGGGGAGCACCTCCTGCTCGACGAATTCGGCGTAGCGGCCGGACACGGTGTCGTATTCGAGGCCGCGCTCGCTGCCCTGGGCGTCGCCGCTGCCGTTTCCGATGGAAATCCCGATCATGACGGGGACCTTGTGCGCGGCGATGAGGGAGTCGAGTGCGGTGAAGAGATAGCGGTCGGGGCCGTCGGCGCCAACGATGAAGGGCGCGATGGTGCCGGGCACGTACTGGCTGGGGACGTAGACGGCGACGCGGCGCGTGTAGGGCGCGGGATGGCTGGTGGTGACGATGAGCTTGGCGGGATCGGCGGGGTCGGGGGCGCCGAAGGTGTTGGGCTCGCGGGCGATGCCGGGGTAGAACTTGCTGTCGGCGGAGCTCAGGGTGAACTCGATGACTTTGCTGGCGGGGATGTCGGCGGGGGGCGTCATCTCAGGGGCGGCGGGGTGCGTGGGGCCAAGGATGAAATTGCCGTCGGCGTCGGCGGGCGGGACGGTGCTGTCGGGGAGCTCCCGGGCGGCGACGTAGCCGGGGGTGTGGGGATCGCGCGTGGGCGGGAGGGGACGGTCGACCGGCGCTGGTGTATGGATGGGGGGAGGAGCCTGGGCAAAGAGAGGTGCGGCGAAGGCGAATAGAAGTAGCGGTCTGAGACGGCACAAAGGCATGCAGACATTGTGGCACCTGCTGCGCGGCCATTGCGGCGCGGCCGGGCACCTGCGGTGCGGCCGGCGTTGAGATCTCATGGGCTGGGATAGAGGCCAGCAGCGATGTCGCGGGCGGCCTGCTCGATGTGCTCGGGGCGGCCGAGGTCGCGCCAGTAGTACTCGTCGGCGCGGAAGGCGGCGATGGTCTCGCCTTCAGCGGCGAGCCTGAGGTAGGCGTCGATGATGGAGAATGCGCCGGTTTCGGTGAGCTTGGAAAAGATTTGCGGCGAGATGATGTGGATGCCGGAGAAGGCGAGGGCTTGCGGGTTGGTGGCGGACCGGACGAGTTCGGGGGTGCCGGTGAGGCGGGCGCGGCGACCGCAGAGATGGCCGTCTTCGTCGAAGAGGAGGTAGCGGCTGGTGGGGCGGTCCTGAAGGGCGAGGGTGCCGAGAGCGCCTTGTTCAGCGTGAAGGCGAAGCATGCGGGCGAGATCGATGGTGCTGAGGACGTCGACGTTGTGGAGGATGAATGGCTGGCCGGATTCAGGCCCGGGGACAGGATCAGACTTTAGGAAAAACCAGGCTGCGTTTTTAAGGCCCCCGCCGGTGTCGAGGAGGATGGGTTCGGGGGAGATCTCGATGCGCATGTTTTTCTTCTGACTTTGGAGGGACTCTTCCATGAGGTCGGAGTAGTGATGCGTATTGACGATGACCTCGGTGACGCCGGCGGCGCGGAGACGGGCGATGGTGATTTCAAGCAGGGTACGGCCGGCGAGTTCGACGAGGGCTTTGGGACGATCGTTGGTGAGGGGGCGGAGGCGGGTGCCGAGGCCGGCGGCGAGAATCATGGCCTTCATGGAGCGATCTTTTCCGATTGCGGTTGGTTCGGTTGCGAATGCGCCGGCTCCGGCTTTGATCTATCGCGGTGGGCCTGCTCCATTTTTTCAACTTCAATGTGGCGGAGGATGACTTCGACGCCTTGCGTGCGGAGGTGGTTGGCGAGTTGCTCGGCGAGGAAGACGGAGCGATGTTGGCCGCCGGTGCATCCGAAGGACACCATGAGGTTCTTGAAGCCGCGGCGTTGGTAGGTGGCTACGCTCGCGTCGACGAGCGAGATGGCGCTCGACAGAAACTGATGCACGCCGGGTTGTTGGTTGAGATAGTCGATGACGGGGGTGTCCTTGCCTGTGAGGGGCTTGAAGCGCTCTTCGCGGCCGGGGTTGGGGAGAGCGCGCGCATCGAACACGAACCCGCCTCCGTTGCCGGATTCGTCGACCGGCGGCTCGCGATGAAATGAAAAACTGAAAATCCGGACGATCAAGTCGCCGGTGGAGGAGGCGAGCGCGAGCAGCTTCTCCGAGGACAGCATGGACTGAAGCGCGTCCATCAATGCGGGCAGGGCGATGGGCAGGGTGACGTTGTGGGCCAGCCAGCGAAGGTTCTTGAGGGCGTAGGGGACGCTGAGCAGGAAGTGGGGCTTGCGCTCGTAGAATCCGCGGAAGCCGTAGGCGCCGAGTGCCTGCAGGATGCGCACGTAGACATAGGCGTAATAGTGCTCCATGAACGCGGCGCGGCTAAGTGGCAAGTGGCCGGCGAGGGCGTCGAGGTATCGGTCGAGCAGTTCCTGGCGAAGTGCGGGCGGCAGGTCGGCCTTGCCGTCGTAGAGGAGCGAGGCGATGTCGTATTGGAGCGCACCTTTGCGGCCGCCCTGGTAGTCGAGGAAGAAGGGCTGGCCGGCCTGATTCGCGTCGGGGAGCATGATGTTGCGGGACTGGAAATCGCGATAGAGGAAGTAGTCGCGGGGGGCGGCGAGCAGGAAGCGGGTGAGGCGTCCGAAATCGTCCTCGAGCGCCTGCTCGTTGAAGGAAATGCCGGCGAGGCGAAGAAAGTAGTACTTGAAATAGTTGAGGTCCCAGTTGATGGACTGGCGGTCGAAGCTGGCGCGGGGATAGCAGACCTTGTAGTTGAGATCGCGGGCGGCTTCGACCTGGAAGCGCGGCAGAATGGCGACGACCTTCCGATAGGCTTCGACTACCTCGGGAGCGATGGTATCGCCGGTGCGGTGGGCGGAGAGGAAGTCGTACAGCGTGATATCGCCGAGGTCTTCTTCGATGTATGCGCCGTGGGCGAGATCATCCGCGTAGATCTCCGGGACGGGCAGGCCGTGGCGGCGAAAGTGACGGGAGAACTCGAGGAAGGCGACGTTTTCTTCGCGCACGGGGTAAACGATGCCGATGGCGCTGCAATCCCCGGCGGTGAGGCGAACGATCGCGCGCCCGGAGCCGCCGAGTTGGCCCTGGAGGGGCTTCACCTGTTCAGGCGGAATGTGGAAGTGCTGCTCGAAGAGTTTCTGTAGAACGTCCATGAAGGTTTGCTGCTGCTTCTCAAACGATACGCACTGTGGGGAAGAGGGCGCAAACTTCGCAGCCCGATTGAGGGACTCGGGAAGCTTCATGCTATCCCGCCCTTGCGACAGGAAAAAGTCCCAAAGACGGGGCACGGAGCGTTTATGGCGCACTCAGGCTGCAAAAGCAGGTTGATCCCTTGGCTCAGAAGACAGATAGTTGGTTAGCCGACGGCCTGGACGAGGATGGCGGTGATGTTGTCGTGGCCGCCGGCCTTTTTGGCGGCTTCCACTAACCGGGTGCAGCGGTCGGCCAGGGGCTGGTTGACGGCCAGGTTGGACTGGATCTGTGTGTCGGAGAGCTCGCGGGTGAGGCCGTCGGAGCAGAGGAGAAAGATGTCGCCGGGCTCGGCTTCGAATTGGAAGCAGTCGGGGGTGACGTGGGTCTGGGTGCCAAGGGCTCGGGTGATCATGTTGCGCAGCGGCGAGCGGAGAGCTTCAGCGCGGGACATGCGGCCGATGCGAACCTGCTCTTCGACGAGGGAGTGGTCGAGAGTGAGCTGCTCGATGCGACCGGCGCGGAGGCGATAACAGCGGCTGTCGCCCACGTTGAGCACCCACACATGCTTCTCTTCGACGACAAGGGCCACGAGGGTGGTGCCCATGCCGCTCAGCTTCAGATTGCGCTGGGCGCGGGAGAAGATGGCGTCGTTGGCGGCGCCAATAGCTTCTTCAGCCACTGTGGGAAGGGCGGCTTCACGATTGCGCGCACAGAGCAGTCGGAGCACTTCGTCCACTGCGATGGAACTGGCGATTTCCCCGGCTGCGGCCCCTCCCATTCCGTCGCACACGACGTAAACACCGTCTTCAACGGAATATCCGAACGCATCTTCGTTTGAGGGGCGCTTGCGACCGCGGTCAGTAACCGCCGCGGCGGAGTAGCGCACAGTTAGCGTGGCCAAGTGAACACTCCCGGTGGACAGTGTACATGGGATGCGGGTGGGTTGGCATGTTACGCAGGGACTATGGACTATGGGCTATGGACTAGCCACCCCAGCGACGTACCCCGAGGGTACCCGCTGTCACTGGGTATCCCAGCTAGAGGTCAGGGACTAGCGGCCGGCCTGGATAGTTGAGTCGGGGACCGCAGGCGGGGCGGGGAGATCGAAGACCTGGATGCCGCCTTCCATGAGGACTGCCACGCGGCGGGCCGATGGGGAGATGGCGACATTGCCTCCCCCGTCGAGGATGGGGCTGGCCGCGGCGCGCAGGACGACTTTGCCGCTGGCTGCGTCGAGAATCTGGACATCCTGCCCCTTGATGTCTTCGGTGCCGAGGGGCGCAGACGCGTTGACGGAGTGGTTGGCCATGAGCGTCTCGCGGGCGATGCGGGAGCCGTCGGGACCCGCGATGAGCAGCGGCCAGACGGAGGGCCCGAGGGAGGGATCTTCCCAGAGGCGGTGGCCGGAGGTCGACATGGCGACCAGTCTGGGCTCGCCGGATTGTCCGCAGGTGGTGGCCAGAAATTCGGTGGGAGAGATGAAGTCGAGAAGCGGCGAGCAAACGGAGTCGACTTTGCCCAGGATGGTGCTGCCGCCTGTGAAGTGGTTGAAGTTGAGGTCCCAGGCTGAGCCGCGGCCACGCAGCGTCTCCAGATAGCCCTCATCGTTGATGGGCAGATGGACGGCCGAACGAATGTGGCTGACGAGCATGACCTTGCCATCGCTGCGGCGGAGAATGCGCAACACCATCTCGGAATCGTCGCCATCGAGCTTCTGATCTGTACCCACGTCGGCTGCGGCAGTGGCGGGGCTGGGAACTTCGCCTTCGACGGACTTGTGCGCCCGGGGCTCTGTGGAACCCGTTACCAGGTATTGACGAGTCGGGTCGAGTTCGACCCAGAGAACGTTGCCGGGGAAGCGAAGAAACGGCTTCAGCTGCAGGGATGGATCGCCGAGGAGCAGCGAATTGCGATCGCGAACGAGGAACTGCCCGTGATCGAGCATGTAGAGGTAGTGCGCGTGATCGTGGACGGTCCAGATAGTCTCAGCCTCGACGGCGCCCGTGGGCAGACGGAGGACCACGGCGCGAATTTGTCGCTCGTCATGCGAGTCGCTTTTGGAGCCGTCGCGATGAATGAGGGCGGGCACGCGGAAAGTGAACAAAAGGTGGTCCTCGTCAAGGAAATCGAGGGTAACGAGGCTGTTGCGCATGCCAAGGTAGAACTCGCCGGGAGCGGCAAAGCCTAACGGTTCAGCGGGGATAGAGAAGCTGGGCCGGACAGTGGCCCGGACGTGCGGCGCTTCGGGAGGGGGGTCCTTTTTCTTCGCAGCAAAAGCATGCACGGAGACGAGAGCACCCAGGGAGAGCCCGATGATTGCGCGCCAAAAGACACCCGACGGGAAGAAGAACCACGCCATTGCACGTTATTGTCTCGCAAGTCGGTAACAACAGGGAATAGGGATAAAATTACGCAGCCCGGGGACCAGGGACCGAGAGCCGGGGATTGGCCGTATGCGAGAGTAAAGGTACGCATGACGGTCCAGGTGAAAACGGAAGCGCGAATACTGTGGCTTGGTTATGGGGCGTGCGCGCTGGCAGGGTGCCTTTGGGGTACCGGGTTCTACTTTGGGCGGCTGGCGCTGGACGAAATGAGCGTGGAGTACATGGTGCTCTACCGCTTCCTGTTCGCGTGCGTGGGCATGCTGCCGGTGATGCTTCTGAACAGGGTGCGGCTGACGCGTGGGGAGATTCGAGTGCTGCTGATTTCGGCGGCATTCGGCATTCCGGTTCAGTTCCTGCTGCAGTTTCATGGGCTGGCGCGGACTACGGTGAGTCACGCGGCGCTGATGGTGGGATCGATGCCGGTGCTTCTGGCAGCAGCCGCGGCGCTGTTTGCCGGCGAGCGGCTCGACTGGATTGGATGGGCTGCCTTGGCGGGGTCGACTTTGGGGGCGGCCTTGATTGTGCTGGGCGGGCATCGCGGTCCGGCGGCGCGCGGCGAACCCACACTCACGGGCGACCTGATGGTGGTTGCTTCGCTGTGCACGGCGCTTGCATGGATTCTGCTGAGCAAGAAGCTGATGAAGACGCACAGTCCGCCGGTGGTGACGGCCTACACGATTCTGTCAGGAACGGTGATGCTGGCTGCGTGGATTCTGGGGCCGCTGCTGTTGAAGCCGTGGGTGCCCAATGCGAGCGCGCCAATGCCCTTTGCGCACGTGAGCGCGACGGCATGGGTGGCGCTGGCGATCAGCGGAATCGCATGTACCGCGACGACCACGCTGCTGTGGAACTGGGGAATCCACCATGTGCCGGCTTCGCGAGCAGGCGTGTTCCTGAACATCGAGCCGGCGTTTGGCTCGTATCTGGGCGTCAGGCTGCTGGGCGAGCACTTGGGACCGTATGCGTGGCTCGGCGGAGGGTTGATCCTGGCCGCAGCGATTACTCTGACGGCGCGTGGGCACGAAGGTGAGCCGGCTGTCATTTTGGAGTAGCGAAGATGATGCGATTGTCGTGGATCAACGACAGGCAGAATGCATGCTTGCTAAACCATCACTCGAGATGAAGGATCCCGGATCCCTAGACTCATGCCGCCTCGACAGTGAGAGCGGCGACCTTAATGAATTTCGACGGGACACTCTATCTCTGGTGCTGCCATGGACCAGCTGTTGTTATCCCGGAGTAACATTCGCGCATCTAATCGCACTAGTATGAGTACGAGCTGGTCGTTATTTAAATGGACCGACCCGGCAGCTGAATTATTAAACAAAACGGCAGGAAGCCGACGTAGAGATTTCATCGAGCTGGTGGGTGTATACGGTCTGATTCTCCTCGTGATCTGGACGCCACGGCCGTGGCAGTGGCCGCTCTGGGGTTTGGCAATATTCTCCATCATTGCTGTGATTGCCGTGTCGTACGAGGGCAGGCAGACGATGGGCCTTTGCTCCATGAACCTGCTGAAATCGCTGTGGGTCGTGGCGCTGGCAATCGCCATCGCATTGTTCGCGGTGTTGTTGGCGGGCCGAATGCACACGCTGCATCTGGCGGGTTCGCCGTGGTGGGCACTCCAGCACTACGGCGGCTACGCGGTCTGGGCGGGTGTGCAGCAATTGATCCTGCAATGCTTCTTTCTTTCGCGCTTGCTGCGCCTGCTTCGAGACGCGACCGCCGCGGCAGCATTATCCGCTGGGCTGTTCGCAATTGCGCATTTGCCCAATCCGATCCTGACGCCGATCACGTTGTTTTGCGGGTTGGCGTCGTGCCTGTTCTTCTTGCACTACAAGAATCTTTGGCCGCTGGTTTTGGCGCACGCAATCCTGGGGATCTCGATCGCGATTTCGATTCCGGTCTCAGTGGTGCATAACATGTGCGTCGGCATCAGCTATCTGACGTGGGCGGATGAGACGGTGATGGCTCATGCCGCGGTCGGCGCAGCGAAGGCTTACACGGCCAAGCCGTAGTTCCTGATTCAGCGAAGAAACAGCGACCAGACTGCGTCGACGGTGGCGTGCGTGACGGCGGAGGCTCCGACGCGGCGATCGCGGCGCCACGCGCGGCCGTAGAAG